>Ga0326511_10000665_pt1 | contig 30239 bp, 47 predicted proteins | sample 0_2496_0518_D_FD_203701 | JGI IMG/M metagenome (GOLD analysis project Ga0326511, IMG submission 203701) | Bovine rumen microbial communities from UC Davis, California, United States - 0_2496_0518 | ecosystem: Host-associated > Mammals > Digestive system > Stomach > Rumen | place: USA...
TCATCCGTCAACTGCTCAATCTTCACATCCGTGACAGCCTGTGCCTTCTCGATCTGCTGTTCAACCTTACGGTTGCTCGCCAGATTGGTGAGTATAACACCGAGAACCGAACAACCGCCTGTGATTAGTGCTACTATTACTACGTCTGCCATTTTATGATTCCTCCGTAGGCTCTTCTGTAGGATCCTCAACCTGTACTGTCTCGACAATCGGCTCGTGGGTGATGTACTCCATCTTACCCTCTACAAGGTCGAGGTTCTCGTCAACGAGTTTGACCATGCCCTTGGCGAATGAGGTGTCGCTGATGAGGAGCTCACACCAGTGATGCCATGCCTTGCGAGCATCCTCAATGTTAGCGATGTGCTCGGCTCTGACTACGTTGTTGCCGTCAGTTACTGTTAAAATTGCATATACCATGATTTTTTTCTCCTTTTTTGGTTGGTTGGTTTATGAGTTCAGAAGAGCCGTCAAGACAGCCCCTATGGTTGTTTTGGTGGTGTTGCTGGAAGTAATCGAAGCACCGCTCGCAATAGGTGCGGTCACTCGATAGAAGCCGTCAGAGCGGAGCATAAACTCATTGACGGAGTACGCTCTGCTTGCCTTGTCGCCCTCAACAGTAGCAACGTCTGTCTTGTCAAGCTTTCCATCGAGGTCATCGTGTGAGACAGGATCGTTGAACGTCACCTCAACAGTATCGCCATTAGTGGAAACGACATTCAAGCCTTTAAGCAGAGAAAGTGACGAGGGGGTGATAGTTGTCATTACATGGGTGGCGAGTTCGTAGACTACCTGTGCGCCCGTAGTAGGGCTGTTTGAGCCTGTGTAAACGTCACGGTCACTTATCCATGCACCGGGGAGCGTCTGACCGCTGTATGAGGCGATATAAGCCCTATCCACCACCAACCTACCATTTGTCAAATCAAGCGTACCGCCGTATACGGTTGTGGGGAGGGTGGTTGTATACGTCTGTGAGGTTGTCGGAGATGTTTGAGCATCTGCTACCGTCACATCCACGCTGTCCAGACCGCTTATGGGGCAGATGTTGGTGTAGGGGGCAAAGGTAGCATCGGATTCTGTCGCAAGACGAACCATGGGATAGAACATTTGATTACTAACCGTTTTGCCGTTACTAATAATAACCGCAAAACGAATATAGTTATAATCGCTTATCGTTAAATCTTCGCCGTCATATTGTCGTGCTTCATTTGCCCAACTCGTACCATTGTTTGAATACATCGCGATCATAGCGAATGTATTACCCGAACCGCCTGTACTGCCTGTTAATTTGTAGCCTTTAAATTTATTACTTGCATAAGTCTCGGTATACATTCTAATTTCAGCATTACCACCAGAGGCCGTTCCATTTGCTTTTATACCCGTTACATTGTTATTCTCATCGGTAATTACAGTAAAAGTTATGCCATTTTTCACATATTGATTACCGCTCCATGTTCCCGAGGTATTAGTGGCTTTTAAACCTTCAACTGTTAAAGGTAACTTATTCTTCCCCGCACCCCCGATCCAAGGCTTGTCATATCCATGCAAGTCCTGTATCGGCTCTATGTTTACTGTCGTTTGTTTTGAGAGCTGTTCCGATCTGCTTTCAAACACTACAGGATTACCGCTGACAGTCACGTCCTCAAAAACCAACTCGTCCAACGCTTCCCCGACTGCGACCACTCTGTTGTCAATGCCATCAATCGCATTGTTTATCTTGTTAAGATTAGTCGCATTTATCGGGGTATCTTTGGACTGTGTCCGATTGTGCCACGTCCAATTCTCAAATAACTTTTGCCAATTAAAAGCCATTTTTCAGCCCTCCTTATGACTCATATGATACTTTTAACTCATCATACAGAGCAGTCACACCCTTCAGCCGCCTGCTCATGATATATACAGCCGTCTCGTTGTACTCACAAGCTGCAATGTCACCAAGTGTCATGAACGGCAACCCTACGACCTTGGCATCAGCATTGTAGACCTCGATCTCCGTCAAGATTGCCCCTATCTTGTTCCCGATCTCGTCATAGTCGCTTGCGTTCATGTTATAGTTCTCAATGAACGGATTGTCTCTTAGCTCGTAGTATATGCGCTCGTTGATGTCCGGCCAAGGCGGATAGTGTGAGAAGTTAACTTCACGGACCATGACTCCGCCTTTGTAGATCCGCACACCTTTGAACTTCACAGGGTCTGCTGTCCTCTTATAATTTATCTCCACGATGCTGTCGTTGGTGACAAATAACTGATTGTTCGTCCGGCTGTTACTGTCCTCTCCTGGATAAATATCTTCGGCCGGGAACAGATTGTCAGAAGGATATCCAGCACCGCCGACAGGAATAAAGCTTTTGAGCTCTACAAGCTGAGGATTGCCGTATCTGTCCACATTGAAGAACATACCGTTCAACTCTGCATATGCTCCTATCAGTTCCCTCGGTGTAGTCGTGAATGATACCCCTGAAGAGAGTGCTTTTTCGTACAATGTATTTGTATTATGCTGCTCGAGCATATTCGACACATCGCACTGCCTATTCTCGACAACCTCACTCTGTCCGCTTGGAGCCGATGTCACTTCCTTGGTGATGTAATATGCCAGCGGAGTCATGAAGTTATACACCGCTGTCGAGTTCGGGAAGGGCTGTCCGTCTCCGCCGTTTATCTTTATGTCGCTTGCCGAGCAGTTGCTCTTGATGAAGTTCTCGAGATTGCTCAGGACAGAAGAGTCTGAACTATTGTAAACATTCCCTTGCCCGTCCAGAATATTACCCTTGAACAATGCCTGCCGTATCTCTGCGATGACTCTGTCGGCTATGCCCTTCGGATAGTCCTTGACCTTCATCTCCATGTAGTCACCTGCCGGGAATTGCCAATATACGCTTTGGTCATCGATTGCAACGCATATCTTGTACTTGGCAACTGCATAAGCCACCGTGACAGGCTGATTCCATGTACCTTGGAAGGTGAAACTCTGCTGGCTCGAAAAGATTGACGTTGCAGGATTCGCAATCAGATGATAATAGAATCTCGTTCCGCCCTTCTTCAGCGAACCACCTTCTGCCACGATCTCGGGCTCTGGCTTGCCGGTGTTGATGTAGAACAGACCCTCATCTATATACTTGCGATCTCTCGGCTGGTAGTTCAAGTCCGTGACCAAAGGGACTATCGGGTCAGCCATGTTGATTGTGCCACCGGCTGACGTTCCCTTCCTCGCCACTACTTCCTTGCGTGACGATCCTTCTGTTGTGGTCGTGATGGTCACGCTCTTTACTATCGGGATCGTAAACCGACCATTTGAATCGATAGCAGAAGGCTCTGAGAAGTTCGTGCTCGCTATGGCATTTCTGATGGCTGCATAAGCCGTATACCAATCATGATTAAACTGAGGGTTATTACTTCCATCAGCATTCCACATCGATACTAACTGCCGGATGCCGTATTTTTCCTCAAGGTCGTAAATAATCCTTGTCGAAAATGAAGCATCCTCGAAAGTCTTCTTTACAAACTCATATGACAGACCGCTGCTATAGTTTTCGATGCTGAACCGGCCTGTTGAGATAACGACCGTCTCCGTCAACGTCCCTCCGGGGAATGTCGCTGTATAGGTCACATCATCGAAACTGTTGACAAATGTCACGTCTCTGCTGATGGTGTACTTCTCACCACCGAACTGTATATCTGTCGCCGGCGTGACGTATGTATCAAGCACGTCACCGATAGAGCTGACGGAAGAGCTCGAGATATCTATTTTTTCATCCAGAGCCTTACTATAGAGCTTGTCGTAAGCCTTAACGGTACGAGTGTTATTTTTATCAACCACTACAGGACACGATTCGACCTTGAACACACCCAAAGGGAGAAGCTCTACAGGGTAGATATTACATGTGGTGTCAAAATGCTCTCCATCGGATTCAACGTCCGAAGCATCAACTGCTCCGTTCTTGCCGGAGATAGTCGCTTTCAGGCTTGCACAGTTGGCATCCATGTTGATGAGTGTCTGTGTCTGAAGGCTTCCACCTTCGGGAATCGTCAGAACAACCGACTCTGCTCCGCTGATGACAGAAGCGTTGGAATTGTATTGTCTGATCGTCAGCCTGTAGGATCCATCATCGTAGGACTCTGTGTCTGTGTTCAGGATAATCAGATTCAGGTCAAGCACGTAGCGACCTGGTTTATTCACAGGCTTAAAACTGTAAGAAGGACTGTACGATGCTTTGTAAGTAACAGGAGTAACAATACTTATCTGCTGATTCTGATAAGTCGGAGGCAGGACCGCAACAACTTGATTTGTCCGTGAGTCAATAGATGCGGTTATATCCACATCGACATTGCCCCAAAGATAATTCCTGTGCTCATTGATTTTGAAATACAGCTGACCGCCGTCTATCATCGTGTTGGGTGTGATGTATGTATAAGTGCCGGTCCGCTGTCTTATCTGCTTTTCCCAGATGATATAATACTCTTGCGCTTCAGGATCCCATTTCCTGCCTTTGTTGACGTAGGTCTCCCATTCGTAGTTATAACTGAACACCTTCGGACCATGTCCGTAATATCTCTCGAGGTCTTGGTTCTCAAGCTGGTTGATGGCCTGCTCCACATACGGCTTTAACCTTTCGGCATTGTTCGACAGCCTGTCACCACCAAACAAACTATTCGCATGAACGAACACAGGGTCATCCTGCGTAGTTCTGACGTAGTGATAAGCGGTGAACCATTTGCCGACTATGTCCATGTTCCCGATCGGCGAGGACTTGAACACATCAAACTTGATGGCAGATGCGTTCGCCGTGTTCAGCTTGAAGGCATCGCCACTCATGAGGCTCTCTTCAAGCTCAAGGCTCTCGCTGACTATATCCGTGTTGCCAAGCTTGTAACCGCCATCAGCAACGTCAAACTGTACGTACAGACCGCCGATGTGATCGTCCCTAAGGTATTCTTCTATTGTTCCGGCTGATATTGCTAACATTTATCAATACTCCGTCAATTTGATTGAAGTCGCTTCGTACCAGATGGTATTGTTGAAGGTCTTCTTGTGTGCAAAAACAGGATCTTCTATCCTGAACAGGCCAGAACGATATTCATTATCCAGGTCGTTCCAGTAAATGACCGTCACCTTGGAGAGTTTCTGCAGATACTGAACGACAAGTGCGTGTTCTGCCTGCGAGTGCTCTCGGATGGTGAACTGTATCTCCGTCCTGTAGTGCATAGATTCATACACATGCCCCACACCGTCTATATCATCGTGCTGTGCTAATATTTTCCGCTTGTAGGGAGTACACCTCCATGAAGTCCTGTCCATCAAACTTATTGAAAGCGGTACTCCCTCAATCATAATCAAATAATCATTCATAAATCCCTACCCCTGTCCTCATCCTGCGTGAGCGGTTTGCTTCGACTGTGATATCCACAATGGAGTCACGGTCAACATCTGCATTTACATTCATGACAAAACTGCCGAGACCGTTCTCGATAGCCCTTGCGATAACTCCTGCGATGCTGTCAGAATCCATCCCCGATGATGTCGTCACCGCTGAAGCACCGGCAAGTACTGTCTCATTCATCGTCTGGTTGATGGCTTCCATGACTTTGTTGCTCTTCGTCTCGATGCCCTCTGCAAGTTCGAGATCGATATACTCTCCGACCTGTCTGAACACCTTCGAGGGTGATTCTATCTTCAGAGATGCGTTTGCCGTCTCAACAGCCTTCTGTGCTACAAGCTGTATCTGTTTGGTGATTACGGATGCGCCTGTCGCTATACCTTCGGCGATTCCGGCAGAGATATTCTCGCCGACTGTCTGGAACTTGTCCTTGGCCATTGCCTTCTCTGCGGTCTGATAGGCTTCGTCTCCTGCCTTCTGTACGGCTTCGGTGACCTGTGTAGAATTCTGTGTCACACCTTCTGAGGTCGATGTCATGGCCTGTTCGCCGACATCCGAGAACTCCTCTGCCTTTTCTGTAGCCGATTCCTTTGACTCTTCGACCACCTTCTCGGCGGCATCCGTCACCTCGGAAGCTGTCTCCTCATGGCCTTGAACGACTCCCTCGGTAAATCCTTCACCAACAGAGACACCGGCATCAAGATAAGTGTTGACGATCTCATTCGTGGCATCTGCCTTCAGCTGCAGAGCCTCATTGTACTTCGTCACGTACTCGGTGAGGTCGTCCATGTTCAGCAAGGCCTTGATGTAGCCATTCCCGGCAGGACCCATCTCTGCCAACTGCTTCAGGAGTGCATCGCCCTGTCCACCGATCTGCTCCGCCAAAGCATCAAAATTGGATTCCCATTCCGTCAAGCCTTCAATCTGGCTCTCGAGGTTGCCTTTGAGTTCGTCAGCCGAAACTGTTGTTGCTTCGGAGAATTTATCGAATAATGATGTCTGGCTCTCAATCGACTGGTTGACAGCGGTGACAAAATCCTCAAGCTCTTCCTCGGAGAGTTTCAATTGCTCGATTCCGACTGTCGCTCCGCCTGCTGAAGTTCCTGCTTGTGTGGCGGCTTCTGCGTTCTCCCTGAGCTTGCCGGTGAGGATCTCTTCCTCTTCGCTCAGTGATGCGATCTGCTCTTCACATTCTGCGTTTGCCCCTCTAAGGTCAGAAAGTGCGTGACCGGCTTCAAGATGTGCATCTCGTGCCGCCAGAGCCTTCTCTGTGGACTCCTCAAGGCTTCCGTTGAATGTAGTCTGTGCTTCAACAAGTTCGGCTTCTGCGTCCTTCTGTGCGCTTATAGCCTCGGTCAGATTCTGCTCGGCTTCCTCGATGTCAGGGGCTAATTTCGACCGCTGGATATCAAGCTCAAGCTTTTCCTTGGCAATCTCCGTCAGCCGTTCCTGTGCCGCCTGTGCATAAGCCTGAGACTGCATCGCCTCGATGTTCCGTTCAATGGCTTCGGAGCTCATGTTCAGAGCACCTGTCTGCTCATTGATAGCGAGGTTTAAGCCAGGATATGCAGCGTTAAGCTCTGAAATGATAGCTTGTTGCTGGCGGAGCCCTTCGTTATAGCCTTCTGAGTTTACATCTTGATACTGCGCATTGAGGGAGAGCAAATCATCGACAAGCCCTCGACAGGCATCGCCCTGAGCCTCTATGTTTGACAGCTGTTCCTTTGATGCTTCTCTGTTCTCATTAAATGACTGTGTGAGCTTGCGTGTCTCTTCGACAAGTGGCGAGGTCTGCTTCGATGCCTTCATCGCTTCCTCGCTCAGTTTTGCCTCGTTCCTTGCAAGCCCAACTACGGCATTACCGGCAAGGGCAATAGCCGCCGCAAAAGCAAATATCGGATTGACAGACATCTCTGCCGTCATCAACGATGTGGCAAGTGCCGCCGCTTCTGTCGCCACCTTATAGGTCGCCCATGCCGATACCAAAGAGGTGATCGCCGTTCCGATGAGGTCTGCATTTTCGACAAGTCCTGTCAGTCCATCTATGATATCAGGGAGAGAGTCGATAAGTTCTTCGACAACGTCCGACATGAGCCGCTCTGCCTCTTCTCCGAGTTTATGCAAAGATACACCCAAATCACCATTCACAATAGCATCATTGAGCTTCGTGACGGCTTCTGTCGCACCGTCTACACCATTCTTCAAGGTGTCGTCAAAAGTGTCATATACAGACAACTGCAAGCCTTCCAGAGCACTCTTGAGGATTGTCACTTTGCCCTGAAGGTTGTCCTGCATGGTGTCAGCCATCGCCGAAGCCGCACCATTGCAGTTATCCAGAGCCGTGGACAGCTTCTCCACATCAGCCGGAGCCGCATTCATCAGAGCCAAAAATCCGCTCATGGCGTTCTTGCCGACAAGTGAAGCAGCTGCTGCAGCCTGTTCAGATTCTGATAATCCGGCAAAAGCCTGTCTACAGTCTCCGAGGATCTCAGACAGTCCTCTCATGGATCCGTCAGCGTTAGTCGTGGCGATTGTCACGTCACCCATGGACTTGCTATGGATCTTCACCTCACCGGACAGCTCCGTCATGATCCTGCGAAGTGCTGTTCCTGCTGAAGATGCTTTGATGCCGCTATTAGCCATTAGCCCGATGGCTTCTGCCGTATCTTCGACAGAAAAGCCGAGGGAGCCTGCTATAGGTGCGCAATATGAAAAGGTTTCGCCCATCATGCTGACATTTGTGTTGGCATTGCTTGAAGCAACCGCCAGAACATCAGCAAAATGTCCTGCATCCTGTGCCGTAAGCCCGAACGCTGTCAGAGCATCGGTCACAATGTCTGAAGTGGTGGCAAGGTCTTCACCAGATGCCGCCGCCAGACTCATGACACCCTCGATACCGTTCAGCATGTCCTCGGTCTTCCATCCAGCCATCGCCATGTAGTTCATGGCTTCTGCCGCTTCGGATGCTGAGAACATCGTTGTTGAGCCCATTTCCTTGGCTTTTGCGGTCAGAGCATCGAGGTCAGAGCCTGCCGCACCGGACACAGCCGATACCTTGCTCATGGCGGCTTCAAACTGTGTTCCTGTTTCGACACAGGACTCAGCGACCTGTTTTATTCCATTTACGAGCGACCTCAGGGCATCCTGCAGAACATGACCGGCAAAGGTAGCAAGAGCAGTCTCACCAAATTTAGACGTTTTCTTCTCCGCCTCGCCCATTTCATTGCCGAACTCGTCTATTGACCTTGCACAGCCATCAGAAGAGGTCTTTGCCTCATCAAGATACTGCTCTGTCTGCCGGAGCTCCTGGTCCATCTTGACCAGTTCAGCATTTGCAGAGTTATACTTCGCCTCACAGTTCGCCGTTGCAGTGGCGGCATTATCAAGAGCCGACACATTGCTCCTGAGTTCGTCTCCAAGCCTCTTGACTTCTTCTTCCTGCTCTTTTACAGCATCGGAATTGGCATCTGTGCTCTTCGTGAGTGCATCGAGCTTGGCCTGTGCTTCGGAATATGCTTTCTGGCTCTCTTGCACCTTTGCGTTGGCCTTCTCTTCGTTAGCCCTTGCCTTTTCCACGCTCGTGGCATAACGGTCTACTTTAGACTTCTGAAGGTCGTACTGCTTGGAGAGATTATCATACTTGCTCTGCAGTGCCTGGATGGAGTTCGCCTGTCCGTTAAAGGTCTGCTGGAGGGTCTTCATCTCCGCTCTGAGAGCCTTCTGAGATGCGTTGATATTCTTTAATGATTGATTGTACTGCGCTTCTCCGGTAATACCGATCTGTACTTCTACTTTGTTCTTTCCTGCCATGGTCTCACCCGTTAAATATCATCAACACTGGCTATCTTGTAATCATCAACAGTCTTGTAAATCATTTTGTTCGTCTCAAAATTGTACTGTTGTTTGAAACTCTCATAAAGGTCGTGGAACTGTCCATAATACAGCCGTTTGACCTCTCTGAGTGATAATCCTATCCTCATGCCTATGGCATATACCCAACTAAAGTCGATAGGCTTCGGCTCACCGCCTCCAATAGTCGGGATTATTTTTTTATGTCAAAACACCTGTCAAATTCTTCCACCACAAGCCTCTGGAGCTCGTAGGGGTTAATATCAATGCTTCTGATAAACTCTTTATCATCGACAGGTATAAACTCTTTCTTCCTCTGATCTGCATCTATCTCAAGACCTTCATTCACCATCAAAGGCAGGATCGTGTTCAATGCCTTTATCGAGAAATGCATCCGCTCGAGCATGAACGTGCCATCTTTATAGACAGGATCGCCGTTCTTATCCGTCTTTATCTTCAAGCCCTTGAGCTCCCGTTCAAAGTCCCAGATGTTCCAATATGACTCTTGTAACTGCTCAAGAACAAACAAGTCGATTTTATAGGGGATTTTATTTTTCTGAATTGTAAAGGTTTTTAGTTTCTCCATCGTACCCTTTAAACCTCAAAAACACCGCCCCCAGCGGTTAAGCCAGGGGCGGCAAAAGATGATAGACAAATTATGACTCGCCGAACTGCTTGTCAATCCATGCAAGAGCCTCTGCTTCGGTGTCGAATTCATCAGACTTGATTCTCCAAACACCTGTATCGTTCACGGTTGCCTTGCCGTTAAGGGTAGGTGTAACAAAGGTGATGCTGTCGCCCTTGGTGGTGTAACTCTCATCACCCTCGGTAAACTTAACCTTGGGAAGAAAGATTGCACGATACTTCTTCGCACCATCCATCAGAGCCGGAATGAATCCGAAGCCGACATAGTTAGAAGAGTCGCTTGCATTATAAGTGATTTCGTTGGTGGTCTGATCTACTGTGTGGCCGAAAAGGACATTTGCAGCAGATACGGGCATTGCGGTCACGTTCAGAGTGATGTTTGCCTCTCTGAACTCGTTCACGTACTCATCGAGCACGTTGTCACCGTAAAGTGAAGCCTCGCTGTACTGAGGGGAGATCGTAACCCCGATAGCGGCTCCGTTGGTGAATTTCTTCGTCAGGTCGTAACCCGTTGACGATACGGGGGCAATCACGGGATGTGATACACCGAAATACTTACCATCAGCCATGGTTTTTTCCTCCTTGTTTGTAGTTGGTTATGCCTCAACGACCTTCTCTATCTCGAAAAGGATCCGTCTCAGCTGTGTTGATTCTTTTACATCTTCGTCATCGACAAAGACTGATATAGACTCGATGTAATAGTCGAGACTGCGGAGATATGACTTTATGGTGCGCTTGTCCGCCAGATAGTTGTACGACAGCGGCACATAATAGCTTAACTGGATCCGTCCACGCTCCATCTTGACCTCGTTGTCTCCGGCGAGTTCCGTCCGTTCGTCCTCACAGTTGAACACGAGGAACCTGTAGGTCCTGTCCGTGTCGTTCTTCTCTATGAAAATGTCCTGTGCCACCGGACAATCAAGGACTGTTCCGAGGGCTATTATCTCTCTGTTCAGATTCATGTCGCACCTGTCTTCTTGTTCAATATCTCTTGGCATGTGTCAGTAAACTTGTCACGTACTTTGTCGGCGGCTTTGCCGATAAACGGTTTTGCTCCTTGGTGTGAGTTTCCGTATTCAAGCCAGAAAGCTATGTCATTGTTTGACACCGCCCTCGTGCCTCTTGCTCGGTCTCCACGCTTGCGCCGTCCGCCTCGTTTGGGTTTGCCCTTAGCTCTGACAAAGGCTACCATCCCGTCATCCTTGTTCTTCATGATGTTGGTCGCCTGGAAGGACTCAATCAACTCTGTCCGTGACTTATCCTTAATTACAGACCGAACAGAATCCTTGACGGCTTGCTCGGCTTCAGGGATGCACGCCTTTATAGCTTCCTGAGCGATATCCTCAAAGTCAGACGACAGAAGATCGCTGAGAAGGTCATCGGGCATGTCGATTGTCATTGTAGCCATCAGACCACCTCCGAGAGGTACAAAGTAATGGAATTGTCTTTCTTGACCCTGTAGGTCCTTACGATGCGATATGAGTCGCCGTCATAATTGACTTTGCTCGGGGTCTTGTTGTTGGTTTCCTTCGCCGCTCTGTAGTCTTCATAGTTCACAGTCGCCGACAAGGACACCTTAATGTCCGCCATCACCGCCTGATAGAACTCTGTCCGCCGTACAGATTCAACGTCAGCCATACACTCGAAAGTCAGTTCCGTCTCTGTCTCAAATCCGTCTTCGTCAGTTGTATGTGTAATGCTTACTAACTCTATTACATCATTTTTCATCGCTTATACCTTCCGATTTCCGCAAGTTGTCCTGCTGTGTCCGGAAAGCTTCTTCGTACCATTCACGGCCGCTCTCGTCTCCCATTCTGACCATACAAAAAGCAATGATGCAGTCTTCGATCAGAGCACCTCCGGCCAAGACGGTCTCCTCAGACACGCCCGACCGGATGAGCTCCATCTGTCCTGCTTCAATGTTCCTCTGTATAGTCGGCAGAAGATTCGTAGCGGCGGCAGTAGATAACCGGAGGGCATCCGCTACAGCTCGCTCGAGTTCTGTCATTTCTTCGCCCTCCTCTTTATGGGAGCAGGGTTTTTCTTCTCTTCCTTCGTATCAACCTCAGGAGCCTCAGCTTTCACGGGAGCCTTATTTGTGGCAACAGCGACACCCATAGAGATGGCTGCCTTTGCTCTGACCTCATCGAGGTCTCTTTCCTGCCCGGGCTTTACAAGCTCGCCTGTACTTGATATAAGCGTTTCCGTCAAAAACTTAACCTTCATCGTTCCTGCTCCTTCCGTTTGATTAAATGCTTGCTACTCTGTTGATGAGCTGGATGCCCTTCTTAGAGGTGATGCCGACACCGGCAGTCTGAAGACCACGAACACCGATGAGGTTTGCATCGAAGTACTTTCCGCCCTCGTCTGTGCTGATCTCGTAGTCGCCCCACAGAGGCATCGTAATAGCCTTGGGCTGGCCGTATACCATGAGATTGCCATCGTTATAGCCTACACCGGCAAGGTTGGACAGTATGCTGAACTTAACAGCAAGTCCACCATCCTGGATGGTTCCGTTGTTCTCATCATCAAAGGTGATATCAAATACAGCCTTCTTCTCGTTTGTTCCACGGATTGCGCCGAGGGTAGCGAGGTCAGCCTTGCACAGATACAGCTTCGTGCCAGCCTCAACGCTCTCATCTGCGTTGAATCCAAGAACGAGGTTACGAACGAAGTTCTGATCCAAGAGGTAAACCTTATCCTCACTCATCCTGTTGGTTGCAGAAGCATCAGCGATCAGAGCGGCAACGATCTGAGACTTTGCATATCTGCGGAGTGCAAGATAGGCAACTCTCTGAATTGCTCCCAGGTAATCAAGGGGAGTCTCTTTTGATACCAGACGGCTTACGCTGTCAAGTATGCCCCATGTTACAGGGCTAATCGAACCCTTGTCAAAGGTTGCAGCGGTTCCACCGATATTAGAACCGTCTGTTACAGCGGCAGCGGCTGCGTCTGTCTTCTGATATGCAAATCCATATGAACCGATTCCATCAACGATTACTGCGTTAACGTCATCAACGATAGAGGATACAACCTCGGGAAGCAGTGCGATGTCAGGCTTAACTGCTGAAGGTGTCAGGACACCAGCGGCAAGGAGCTGACGGGTTTCCATGGTTATGTGACCAGTCTCAACGAGCTCTTTTGCTCTTACTTCGATATTGCTCATTTTTCTTTCCTCAACTTTCTCGATTACTTTCTCAGCCTCTACGACACCGGCAGAAAGTGCCTTCTCAGCGGCTGCTCTTTTTTCCAGTTCTTCAAGCTCTGCCTTGCGCTCTAAAAGAGCCTTTTTTGTTTCGGTTGCCTTCTCAACGTCCTCGGCCTCTGTCATGTCTCTAACTTCGGTCTCAAGTTCTGCGAGCCTTGCGACAACCTCGTCCATGGTCATTTCGTTAATCTCCATGTGGGTATTCCTCCTTATGCAAACTCAAACTTCAATTTTGCTATTCTGAGCTTCTTTTCAGCCTCAAGTCTCTCCGCTTTCTCTTTTTCGATCTCTCCGTCAAAATAAGAGCGTGCTGAAATGATCTCAATATCAGTATCAGGATTTGCCGGGATGGATACGGCTGAAACGTCATATACCTTCCCAATCCTGCTGATAGTCCTTGTATGGGTCTGTCTGTCGTATTCGTCCTCAGCGACCACAAAAGCGAATGACATTTTATCAATGAGACCCTTCATTATGCTGTCATAAAGGTCACGGCTTGCCTGTGTGCTTGACAAGTCAGCCTCAACGTGCAGGCCCTTTTCATCCACGCTTATGTCAAGCGTGCCATTTTTCTGCCGTGCATAAACCATGCCCTCATGATTGTATAAAAAAATCACATCCGATAAGTCTGCCTCGTTAAATGCTTCAGGAGTTATCTGTTCCTTGTACTCTGTGCCGTCTTCGTCCGTGAAAAGGACATAAGGCTCAAAGGTGGAAGCATAGCCTCTGACCTTGTAGTCCGGTTCGGCATCCTGTCCAGCATTCTGTTCACGCTTTTCAATGTTTAACGCTCTGTATTCTCTGTTACTTTTTATCATTGTTTTCACCATCCTTTGTGTCATCCGGATCCTGTGCCGGTTCTGTCTCTTTATCATCTCTTGGGGCATCTGTCGGAGCGGCATCGAGTCTCATTATCATCTTATCGCCACCCTCGAACGGCTCCAGACCCATGTATTTGAGTCGCCATTCATTGCGAGTCATGCCACCATACAAGACAACCTTCTGGTAAAGCTCCATCTTCTGAGTCATAGTCAGGAGCTGTCCTTCGTCTGCTTCGTAAGTGATGTAATTGTCGTATGCGCTCGCCTTACCGGCATAAACCTTTGAGGTTAATTCACGGCTCAGGGCAACCAGGAACGGCTCTATCTTCAGCCTGTAGAAGTTCTCAAGCTGTTCTGTCTTGACGTTGGCGGTGATAATGTCATCGTTTACACCGAAATACCGATAGACGTTTTCCCGGATCTCCTTCATCTGCTCATAGGTTGCAGTTGATGGATCCATGGAGATGGGGGTAAATTCCTGTGTTGCATCGAGTGAAGCAATGCCGCCCTTGTTCTCGAGGTTCAGATAATCCTTCACAAAGTCGTCATGCTGTTTCTTGATGGCTTCAGGAGCAAGCATCGCCTTTGTGCTCTTCAAAATGCCTCGAAGATTAGCCGTTGCCTTGATGCTATTGGCGAGACCTTCATCGGCTGTGTTCAGAAGCTCCAGCGTTGACAGGATAGCAAGGTTAGCATCTCCGTGAATGTCCGATGTGTTGTAGTCTTTTCTGACCACCGCCAGATTATCCCACGACAATGCCATCGGATTGGCTGGCTGTCCTGCAAAGTAAAACTTGATGAACAGACCATTCTGATACTCGATAGCCTCGAACCATGAATACGGCACAGGATAAAAGCCACAAGCCCGGCCACGATCATCACGTTCGATGTAGATAAAGGCATTGTTGTATATCTCAAGCCGTGTCCGTATCTTGTAGAGGAAGTCCTTGCCGTTCATGTACATGTTAGGCCTATTGTTCAGGATCCTCTCCAGTCTCTTATCAGAGCAGACACAGCGCACCTTGGATGAGAACTCCGCCAAAGGTCTGATGCAAGCCCTCACAATGTCGCTCTTGTAGATGTCAGAGCCAAAGTTAGTGAAGATTGCGTTGTAGACTCCGAGTTCTCGCCACTCCTGCACCTGTTGTTTTTTCCCTAATGGTTTGAAAATGTCGATAAAACTTCTGAAATTCATTATCATCACCTTAATGACGGAACAAACTCATCTTGATGCTTCGTATAGCCAACATAGGCATTCAGCAAACTGACTGTCCCGTCAATACGTCTGTTCGCTTGTATCTTTACCGGTTGAATGCTCTCGATTCCGTCCTTGTTCAGACTCTTCTTTGCTGTGTTTGATAAGCACCACCGGAGGATTGGATTATTCTGGTAAACAATCTTGTGGTCTTCCAGAAGGGCCCCGAGGCTCTTCATGGGATATGACCATGTGATCGGTCCTTGTGGTATCTTCTCCATATCGTAGCCGATCTCTGACATCTCCTCCTGCCAATATCCGGCAAGGGCTCTGTCGTAGCATACCCACAAAGGTCTGATGTCATGTTTGATGACCATCTCGTTAAACCACTCTGTAACCTTGTGATAGTCAACGCTTGCCCCTTCACAGATGGTGAGCCAACCTTTCCCCGCCCATAGCTTGTATGGTGCTTCCTGAGCGTTTGAGAGGGCTACGTTTTGGGTGCGTGCCTCCGGCAAGAAGTACATCTGCAGAACATAGAGGTTGTCATCATCGGGCTTCTGAATTATCAGCGTTGCACAGGTCAAGTCAGTCGTGCTCGACAGGTCACATCCGCCGATCGCATACGAGTGCTCGAGGTATTCCATCGGAACAACCTTCTCGTTGATGATAGTCGCCATCGGAAGCCACGAGGTCACCTCGTTCTGCTTAACGTCAAAGTCCTTCACCAGCAATGTGGGAAGGTAGCTCGGATCGTTCCTCGCTCGTTCCACGTCATCCGCAAGCTGGACCGATGATTTGATTGTTCCCAGACCAGGATTGGCTTTAATCCATGCGTGAGGGTCCTGCCATTCAGCTTCTGTGTCGAGCTTGTAAATAACAGGGAACATTCTGTCATCCTTGATATTCCCCCTCGCCACGTCTACCGCATAATCATGCAGACTGTCATACAATCCATCACGTCTGAACCCCGATGTCGTAATACATCCGATCAGCGGCTGCTTACGTGCCTTCATGCCCTGTCGGAGCACATCGTACATATTTCTGTCCTTCTGTTCGTGTATCTCGTCCAGAGCAGCAAAATGTATATTTAAACCGTCCAGTGATTTAGACTCATTCGGCAGAGGCTTCATCACTGAACGGGTCATCTGAAATGTCAGGCCTTCACGAGTCGATTTAATCAATGCCTTGAGGTCTTCGTTCTGGTCGATGATGTTCCGAGCCACGTTGTAGATGATCTTGGCCTGGTCGAGTTTGGTCGCCGCCGAGTAAATCTCTGCGCCTTGCTCTCCATCCGCCACAAGCATATACACCGCAATACAACCGGACAGGAAGCTCTTTCCATGCTTACGAGCGACCTCGAAGAAATACTCACGGAATCGCCTTCTGTTCGTTCCCTTCTCAAGCCATCCAAACAGGCACTGAACAAATGCCTTTTGAAACAGCTCCAGCTTGACCGCTTCACCGGCATGATCGCCCTGGTAGTGTTTGCAATATCCCTCAATGAAATTGATGACATACTCGCCTGTCGCCTCATGAAAAAAAAATGGAAATGATTCGTCCTGCATCTCCATCTCTTTGACCATCCTGTCATAGACCGCTATGATCTCTTCGCCTGCGATGATCTCCCCACTTTGTAATTTGTCGTTGTACTCCTTAACGTAATTCAAGCGGCTTCCCTCCCGCTACAAGCCTTGCCAGATTCTCGCCGGCTCTCGTTACCGATGCGGCCTTCTGATCGGGCAGCATCTTATCCAACTGACTGATGATGCTCAACATGATCTTCGACTTGGCATCATAAATCTTCGAATACGGATTCTCACGCATGATACTGTAGTCACCCTGCGGCATCTCCGTGACTGCTCCCTCGTCATTGATGTGCTCCGTGCACTGATCCAATATCACAAGCACATCTGCCAATCGCTTTATCAGCTCCTCCGCCTTCTTCTGGCTATCTTTCGGGATGTCCTGATAAAGTTCTTTATATCGCTTGATGTATTTCTTTTTTTCGAGTTCGTACATGGAAAATCACCTAAAAAAGGGGTCGTTGCGTTTTTGCTGTCCGGGTAGAGTGATGGTCGGAGCGGTCTTGCGTACCCCCATTTATCTCAAAATCTCATGGGGGGGAGTTTTGGTTTCAAGCCCCTGCCCTTGGCTAATGGTCTTTAGCCACAGCTGAAACCGGGTACCCATCAGGTGTCCATTCGATCTGCTCAAGAATGTTTGGTGTCAGCCCACCACCACTGTTTGTAATGAATGAATGACACTCATGACAAAGTGATTGAAGGTTTGACTCGTTCAAGCAGATGTTCGGATCGTTCACATTGTTTGGATTGAGTTCTATTATGTGATGGACTTCTGTCGCCATCCGTTTACATCCTGGCATGGTGCACCTGAAGTGATCCCGTTCGAGAACGTATCTTCGTTGTTTCTGCCAGAGGGCTGAATTGTAAAAGGCTTTAGCCCACTCCTTCGCCATGTTGTTTACCTCAAGAAAGGAGTCGGCCGATAGTACTCTGTGGGATGTGGGTACTACCGGCCGTGAATATTGTGAGGCGATCTATGTCCGTTTCTGTCTCTTATTCCAAGTCTATTGTATTACAGTACATATCGTTCAAGTCGTTCAACTTTTGAGATTATCTGCAATTTTTGCGATGCCTCTTTGGGCTATGTTGTACATGGTAGACTTGACACGATAGTCAAAGAGTTCGATGTATTCTTCTTTGATTTCGTTGTACGATTTGCCGTTGATGTAATGCCAGACAAGCACGTACTGCTCTTCATCGCTGCAGTAAGCTTCTACCCAATCATAGACCTTCTGCCGGGCTTCGTCCGATAATGCGAGAGTCCTGACGGCTTCGGCTTCGCAATCAGCAGCTGCTATTATCCAGCGTGATTGATAATCGTCCGGTGAAGTCTGCACTCGGTCCTTATCGTAGCGTATGCCGCCACCAGTCGCCGACAGACGATATGAGCGAGCCTTTTCCTGAAGGATCTGCGACTTGCGCCACGAATCCAGAACGAACTCAAATGTCTCTTTTACCTTTGCGATGTCCATAAGGATCTCCTTTCATCGATGTACAGTAATAGGGTGTGCTGTGGTGCATATGGTAGTCAATCATTTCACGCTGTTGGGCTGTGAGCTTGCCGTGGATAACATCGGTCAACTTTGTGCCTTTCGGTTCGATGATGACTCGCTTTTTCCAGTCATTGTTCATAGTCAGCACCCCTTGTCCTCGTCATTCTTCCAGAGGTTGCGGAGAGTCGGCTCTGCCTCGCCTCTGTCCATGAGATAGTTTGCGTAGTTCTGTACCATTGCATGAGATAGAGCTGTCTCAAGGTCAATCTCTTCTTTGCGCATGTACTTGTCTACGTATGCTTTGAAGTCTGCGTTTGTTGAATATAATTCATTCATGGTTTGCCTCCTTCCTTGAATCCGTAGGGTTCTATGTCGCACCATGCGTGTACCGTGATGTTAATGTCCTCATTATCGGGCATCCCGTATATCATCCAGCCACAGCCGTCATCTGCCCATTCGGCTGTCTCAAGTGCGTGGTCAAAGAATGTCTTGCCGATGTGTCCTGAGATTGAGACAACGACTGTATGATACTCCGGCGGAAGCTTCTCCTCTGGAGTGTACCAGGTGACTATTACTTGACGTTCAGTTATTCCTTTCATGATTCCTCCTTTTCTGCCTGTCTCGGCTTTTCCGTTTTATCCCATCTGCGCCATGTCTGATAGAGTGCGTATGAGATAGGTCTGCGAACATATCCACTGTCTTTGGCGATGCCGTATTCTTCGATGAGGTTCATGACGGCTTTGCCTATGTCTGTTAGTGCGCTTTTCATGGTTCCTCACTTTCTGCCAACTCTAATAGACGTTCAAATATATGTATTGGTATATTTGTCGGGATTTCTTTAATGGTAGGCGCAGCTGCTATCATTTGTACTATCAACTCTCTACTATCAAGTTTATCTCGCCATGCGTGTTCTATAAGTTCATCAGCGTCAATTAACCTCATTCGCTCACCTCCATTTCCTGTGACTCATCTCCTGTCGGAATTTCCATAAGAGGACAGTTCTTTGGCCTGCTATCACCGTCATATATCCAATCATCCTCTTGATCATCGTCCATACAATGACCGCACAATTCGCAACCATCTGACCATCCCTTATAGGGATGTGGCCTGCATCCGTAATATGTGCAATCCTCGCAAGTATCCGGGATATGTTTAAAATGTGTCATTTTCATTACTACCATTATTCGTTCCTTTCCTGTGGTCTTACAAGCGATAAATCAAAGTTGCTACGGATAAATTCAAGCGTCAATTCATGGTTTACCGCATTACCGAGTTTGTCATATATCCAATACATATCATCCAGTGTAAAATTGGTGTCGAGATAATTGTTGTAGCCACATAACAAAGAACTTCTCCACTCAATATTTCTTTTATTTGTGGCGTATGGGACACCTTTTGCAATCGGTCTTGAACACCATTCAAGCAACTTACAAATAATGTCCTCTTTCGTTTTACAATTAGTTGCCGTGAAATAAACATTTCCTCTGTTAGAAAGAATCAACTCACCACATTGATTTATGTAACTTCCGTTGAAGTGTTTCATAACTTTGAATATCTCATCTATCATTCGTTATCCTCACTTTCCTGTGGCTTATGTTTGTTAATAAAACCTCGCACACACCGTATATCTTCCAACATATCATCACTCTGAAGGCCTATCTCTTCGCATCGGACAAGTATCCTACTTAATGCATCTTGCGCATTCTCCCAATATTGCTGTTCTTTATTCATCCTTTGTCTTTTCATCGTTTATAAAATCCAAAATCTCAGCACAAGTAACACTTCCAAATAATTCGCTTGCTTCGGGTGTACACAACTTGTTTATCATCACATCAGCATCTTTTAGTTCTCCATGCCCTTTTGGAATCGGAGTGCCTTTGGCAATAACTTGTTCCAAAGTTGGTGTCCGTCCTTTCAACTGTACAGTAGAAATCCGTTGAATATCTCGGAATCGCTTTTCTTCTATATCAATCACTATCTTCATCTGTTTCCTCACTTTCCTGTGACTTACATAACCAATAAATCAACTTTTTTCACATTGCTATGACAAAAACTGAAATGACAGAAATTGTAATTAGTATTTTTTGAGTGCCACTCGCAATCATCCATTCCATATCTCCATCCGTGGTGTGTCAAAATACCCTCAACAAAATGACCGTCTTTAAATGTAACCCTGACATTTTTACCAATATACTTTTCAAGTTTCTTTTTCTATGTCTTGGATTTATCTCTGTCATTCTTCATCGCTCCTTTCATAACAAATTAAGTCATAGATTCCTGCATATGGAGATATCTGCACTCTATATATTCCGATAATTTCAGTTGGTTTGATTTTATTGTTGTTAAGAAATTCTACTAAATCATAAATACTATCGAATCTCTTTGCTTTATACATATTTATTCCTCACTTTCCTGTGGCTTTATATCTTCAATCTCAACTGCATTCCTTACCGTTTCAATGAATGTTTTTAATTTCTGCTTGCCTTCTTTCGTCAGATACTTTTCGATACAATCCGCACACCTTTCAAACCCATCCAGATAGGCTTTCTGTTCGCCTTTCGTGCGTAATATCATTCGCTTACCTCGCTTTCTGCCTTGTATGGCATACCCTTTTTCAACTTTTCCAGAATCTTTATCGTCTGTTCTATGCTCTCACGGTCACAAAACCACAATGTCGCATCTAACTTGTCAATATCTGCAAGCTGAAACTCTTCTCCGTGTGGCACATCTTTGTTAAGCCATACAATGCTGACTATGGCTCTGCGATCTCTGTCAAGAAACCCCATAATGCCTTTGCGCTTGTTTTTCATTATAACAATAGGCAAATCGTCTTTACGCTTGCTCATATCCTCACTCCTTTTCTGAATCTGTCGGGCTTGCCTTGTACGGTTCGGGTAAAGGCATCCATGCTATTACCTCTATTGCTTCATCAAATTCCTCACTATCGCATCTGCCATACTCTGCAAGTAAATCTTCCGTAACGCTTGAATACCAAAACCATTTACCACCCTTGTAGTGTGCCGTACCGATAAAATGCTTCCCGACAATGTATTGATAATATGACTTCGGGTCTGTATTCTTCCATGTGACGATTACAGGCTTTATATCTTCGGGTAACCTCTCACCTACAGGAATCCATCTGTTACCATCATCAAAAAAGTCGCAACCTCTTTCCTCAAGGCTTTCTCGCCAACCGCACATTTCAACGTGCTGACAACAATCACATGTGTTCATTCTTTATCCCTCACTTTCTGCCTTGTATAACTCGGGTAAAGGCATCCATGCTATCACCTTATCATCAATATACCATCCATATTCGGAATCATACTCATACCACCCACTTATACCTTTTTTATCCACAAAATCAAAATCATCAACTTTAGATAAGTCCTTGTTGAAGTATCTTATTCCTATCATCGGTCTGCCGATTACATCACCCCTTGTCACAAGGTACTTGCCATCACTCGGCAATCCCTCGCTAACAGGAATCCACCCCGTCTTTGGCTGTGAATTGACGGATGGTAAATCTCTAATCTTTTCCCACGCTGTGCTATACGGTCTTGTCGCATCTGCATTTTGAGCAAATAACCCAAGCACTGCCTCACGGCTCACAGCATCCTCGCACGTCTGCTGTTCGAGGGCTTTGATTGCTTCACGCATTTTTTCCCCGTCTTTTTCAGTTAAATACTCAATAGACATATTACCGAACTTATAAGATATGGTTATTAGAAATTCTTTCGATTCTTCTCTGGTCATGTTCTGCCTCCTTTCAATAATTCGTTCAGATTCATCTATTTCACTCTTGATAGGGATTAAACCCTAAATCAAACAATGTCATTTGTTTGGCTGTTGATAGTGCTATGAGTTCTTTGTTGTCCTTGGACAGTGCGTCATAGGTCTTCTGGTTGGTAAATATCTTCTCGTTTGCGTTCTGCCCGTTACCATCGGCACTTGATAAAACAACTTTGTCAATGTTGGCAACCTCGATAAAACCATCGGGCATTCTGTACTCGGATATATAGATGTTATTCTGTTCCCATGCCCATGCGTAAAAGCGTTCATGGTCGAATCCGTCATACTTTCCGCAGTTAATTCCGACATAGGGAATATCGCAATATATCAGAGCATCATCTGGAATATTGACCTCTTGATAATCTAATCCGAGGCTTTGGAGGCGTTGGAGGCTTTGGAGGCGTTGGAGGCTTTGGAGGCTTTGGAGGCTTTGGAGGCTTTGGAGGCGTTGGAGGCTTTGGAGGCGTTGGAGGCTTTGGAGGCTTTGGAGGCTTTGGAGGCGTTCTATCTCAGTCTGTCTCGTAACTACCTCAAGCATGATTTGTGGTGTCTGCTTTTTTATCTGTCTTTGATAGTCTAAATACCGCCCATATACATCTGTTTTATCAGAAGGTGATAGTTTATACCCATACGGTTTTAGAGCGTCTATTTCGCCATTGTAGACGGCTCTGTGATATGCGTGTTTCATATCCTCGATATCTGCTCCGTAGAGATAATCCTTGCCGTTGTTGCCGAATGACCAGACCAAAGCAATATAAGCGTCTGTGTCTTTCTGGCGGTGAAATTCCTCTCTGGTAATCCATTCGGGATGATTTTCAACTGTGTACTTACCATAAGCACAGTCCAGAAACAATTTTGGCAAGCGTCCGTCAATGTCATTCATAATAAATCGCTTATATTTGCCAGATAACAAAGCCTTGTGAGTGATAGCACCGCCACCACAGAACAAATCCACAAACACATCGGCAGACGGGAGATTATCAACAATCCATTCCGCTATCCCATTCTTTGAACCTTTATATGGTAATCCGTACCGCATCACACCACCTCACAATCTATTCAGCGGACAGTTCCGGCAGTGGTCGCTCTCTGATAACTCGCAGCCCTCTTTTTCCTCGTCCCAGATGTACGGGTATTTACAGTAGTGGTTGCAGATATCGTCCTTGATTTCCTCAATCTGCTCCGTTAGGGTCTTTGTCTCCATTGGTTACCTCCTTTCAAACAAAATCCTTCTTCTTCCTCTCATGCAGATAATTCGCCACCACCGAAAAAGCCTCGATGACGAACCGCTTCTCCACATCGTCCTTTGCTTCATTCTGGAGCTCCGCCACCTTGCCCTCCAACGTCTGCATGAACTCCTCTGCGTTTATCTCCGGCTTGTCCTTGTACTTCTTCAGGAACTGCCAGAGGTTGTTGATTAGCTTATATTCCATCTTTCACCTCCGTCAGAATGGTATCTCATCCGGCTCAGCGTCCACAAACTCCGACTCGAAGCTCTTGAACGGATATTTCTTTTCAAGCTCCGTCTTTGTCATGTAAATGCGGTTTGACTTCAAATCGTATTCCGTACACCAGCCATCAAGACAGATGTTTGCGAAAAGCCTGTTCTTCCCGATCCGTAAAAGCCTCTGATCGCTTCGGGCCTCGACTCCGTTGCAATCCTTCGGATGAATCTTCTTTTCGTTGTTGCCTTTGCCAGATATCTTCACGACTGCCTTTGTATAATCGATGGTCACCATTGCCAGATTTCCGATATCAGCCGTTCCGCTGATGTTATCGTTCGAGCTCCCCGAATTGTCCTTGCGGTTATGAGCTACCAGAATAATCAGAATATTGTATTTGATAGCCAGGCCAACGAGTTTTTTCATGAATCGGCTCTGCTTCTCATACTTGTCGAAGTTCTCGGAGGGTTCAAGGTCCATCGCCGTCATCAGATTGTCGATAAGAAAGACTCGGATGTTATACCGGAGAGCCGACTGCTGAATCTTCTCACAGAGCGTCTTTGCTTCCGTGTCCTGGTCTAATGCCAGGCTGAAAGCATCATAAAAGTAAATCTTTCCACGATAGAACGCATTTATCTGCTTCAGGTCTTCCGGCGATACCGTGTATGATGTCCAGCCGCCTTCTTCTTTGTTGGCGACCACACAGTCACCAGCGACCTGTCTGTCGAGCCCTTCTTTGAACAGCTTCGCATCGAGCTCGCCAGAGTACACAAAACACTTATATCCGTACTCACAAGCATTTGCGATGATCTGACTCGCCAGAGTGCTCTTGCCCTCGCCTGTCTTCCCGGTAATATCCGTAACTCCGCCGAATGGAAGACCACCGCAGAGCAGTTTGTCAACTTCTTTGAGCCCTGTCGGGAGCTTCTCAATCTCGAAGCGGTTAAGCTGCGCCACTTCCGACAAATCAATCAAGCCTTTGATCGGCGAGACTTCCGCATTCTCGATACACTTCTTTATCTGCTCTTTGCCGTACTTTTGCAGGATCTCGTTTGCGTCCTTGCAATCCTTGTAATCTTCAAGCCGTACATGCTTAATCGTCTTGTCCGTGAATCTGCGGTTAATATCATCCAGGAGCGTCATGCTGTCGCCCTCTTTGTCGCCGAAGATAATGAACTCATCGAAGCCGTTTGTCTGGAGCCAGTCCCAACAAGCTCCGATCCAGGTAAACCCATTTTTCCCATTAGGAACACTCACGGCATTCTTGTACCCTGCCTCTGCTACGCTCAAGCTGTCAATCTGCCCTTCCGTGAATATCAGCTGTCGACAGTCAAGGTCCGCCTGGGCCATTCCGAACAGAATCGGCTTGCAGTTCTTCTCGCACCATTCTTTTGCTCCGAGCGACTCACCTTTGACGAAACTCATATTCCGATACTTGATGAAAGTCAGCGCACCCGTCTCATCCTTGAACGGGAAGACGAGCGTGCTATCGTCATCCGCCTTTGTCGTGATCTCATACTTCTTTGCGATCCTGGCTGATATCCCTCTGCTCTTCAGATACTCGATAGCCTTGTCGGTGCTCTCCCTCTTTCCGGCCTTGAACGTCTTGAACCGATTGTTATAGCCATTGATGTTGTAATAGGTCATCGTGTTATTATCCAGCTCAAATCCGAAGTCACGGCTCAGGGTAATCATGTTTCCTTTGTACGAGCACGAAGACCGCAGACAGTTACATGCTCCATTATCCAGATTGATACTGAACGTCCACTTGTCTTTCTGCGACCTGCACATCGGGCAGCTCTCAAACTGGAGCTCATTGCCCTTCTGCTTCACCCTCGCATTTAAATACATGGCGAACTTCGCAGCATCCTCTTTTTTGAACTCATATATCCCCATTGCCTTCTTTCTTCCTTTCCGCTTCTAGCTTCCGCATGAATGCCTCCGGTGACATCACTCCACTACCGCTGCCGTTATTTTCTTCTGAAGGGGTTTTTGAATCTCCTTTAGGAGATGATTCAAAAATACCCTCTTCTTTATATATCCTTGTAGGATATAAAGAAGTATTTCTTCTCTCGTTCGGTTTTTCGTTCGGTGACCCGTCTTTTTTGGTTGTTTTTTTGCCCTTTTTGTTCGCCTGTAAAACCTCGTAATTCTTAATGTTTATCAACACTCCGCCGTTCTTTCCCTTGATCGTTTTGTAGTCGATCATAAAAGTTCGGTGTAACGTTTGTAAAAATTCGGTAACCTTCCATTTTGAACCCCAAGACCAACGTATTCTCAAGGCTTCGAGGGATGTTTTTATTTGTCCGGGCTTCCCGAGTTTTCCATCTGACGGATTAGCCATCAGTAAGAGGTCCAGCCAAGCATGGAATTTATCAAAAGGGCCATCATTGTAGAGGTCATTTTTTAATGCCTTGCGCCATAATTTGATCCATCCGTTGTAATTAGCCATAATCACCACGCTCCAATCTTTCCTTGAGCTCTCGATACAGAATCTCTTGGATGAGTTTGCCGGAGATTTCTTTCTGGCAGAAAATCGGCTTGTAGTTATACCGGGCCATCCATGCAGTGATTGAAGCGAAGAATGATTTCGGATTGTACCTCGTGTCATACCGTCCGTTGATGAGCTTCTCCCAGGTGGCTTCCTCGACCAGTAGATAAACAGTCGCCTCACGTTCTTTTGCCCGGAGAAACTCACGCTCGAAACGGTTTCGGACTCCCAGTTCACGGCTCTTCATGTCCCTGCGCTCCGTGAAGCATTTCGAGAGTTCTTCCAGATCCATCTTGCGCTCGATAGAAACATCAGGATAAATCCGTTCGTCTTTCGGATAGAGGAGCGAGCCATCCGGCAGGGTGAAATTGTACGTGTAGTCGCCGAAGTCTATCTTCTGATGGTAGTGAGGTACAGAGAAGGCAGCATACCTTTTTGCTGCCCTCTCCGTCCTCTGCTCTGCGGAGTCCACCACGATGGTCATTGATTCAAGGCAATTCTCAATCTCGAATCTGTCCATTTATGCCTCCTTAGAAGGGGATCTCTGCGTCTACTCCTGCCGGTACGTTCATGAAGTCATCACTGCTGGAAGATGCTGTATTTGATGCTGAGGCATCCTCTTTGTAATTGTCGGCGATGTAATCCTTCGCTTCAGGAACCTTCCCAGAGCGGACAGTCTCGACCTCAAGAGGATAAGCGACTTCCGTATATGAGCAGGGTCTGCCATCGATCATCTTCTTTGTGGTACGGTAATTCAGACCGATGAGAAGTCCTTTCCACTTGTTCTCGTCCCAATCCCATGAGTAACCCTTGTTTGAGTCCTCAAAGGCATTTGTCCACTTTGCGAACTTGTTCTTCGTCCACTTGTCTTTGTCGGATCCGTCATCAGTAGGCTCGTAGATCGTAGCCTTGCCCTTCCACTTCTTGTCCTCGGAAGTGTCGGCGTCATAAGCCTTCTTGAAGAAATCCTTGTACTCGCCCTCTGCAATATCGAACTGAACGATGATTCTGCTGGATGCTCCGTTCTCGCCCTTCTCATAGCGAACATTCATGATCTTTGCAACGTATGCCCCTTTCGGGAGCTTTGCACCACCTGTGTACCTTGCGCTCTTCTGAGCGTCTTCAAATCCGTTAAACTGTTTCATGATTTCTTACCTCCTTTTTTCTCAGTCATGTCATAGTAGTCTCTGATTGTTTCATCCACCATCTTCAGATCATTGTCGATCTTCGGCTCAAACATCTCCATCGGTGACTTTGCCGGGTTCGATCCGTCACTGTTAGTGATAAAGAAGTGTTCGGATCCTTCGACCTGGCACAAAAGCACGATTGAGAACAGGCCCTCGACTGTCAGCTGGTTGTCCAGCATCTTTCCCAGCGTCTTTGCTTTGAGCTGTCCGTCCTCGGCTACCTCCGTATGATGCAGAAAATAGACGATCACATCCGGCGGCAGCTGAGTCACCACGTAATTGATGAGGTTGCGGAAATTCAGAGCCATGTTCGTGAATTTGCCGTATCCAGTCTCCTTTGCGTGGTCGAATGACTCAAAGGCCATCAGATACTGGCTGTCATCGATGACGTACTTCTTCAGCTTCGGATCGGTCAGTCCCTTGTAGATGGTCGTATAGGTCGCATTGTCAACCTTCGGCAGTTTCTTTTTGAACGGCAGAGGCTTGCTTGCTACGTTAAATATCCCGATCTCCTTCGGATCGAAGTTTCTGAGCGATGTACTCTTACCGGAGCCAGATGCTCCTAAAATTAGGATAGGAATCCCCATAACTTTTCTCCTTTCTTTCTTTTCATTTGATTGTTAAGTGCTTACCCCTCGGCTCTAAGTGTGCCCAGGGAAGTTCTACGTCTTCGGGCAGAGTCTTCAGATGCTCGGCGATTTTATCCTTGTCGGCTTCACGCTTGATTCGGATAAAATCATCGGGTATCTCGTTGATATCCTCAGTCACCCAAAGAGGCTGTTTGCCACCGTTGCCCACGATTTTGAGTTTGAACAGGTCTGTTTTGATCTCCGGTAAATCCATCTCCGTCATAGCGGTGAAGAGTGCCTTCTTGAGACTCTCAGCCCTGTTCTTTGCGGTCTTGGCTTTTTTGGCGAATGCGTCTGCCTCTTTTGCGTAAGTCTCAGCCTGCGCCTCGATTGACCTCAGCACCTTGACATATCCCTCTGCCTTGATTTCGATTTCGCCTTTGACTCCCTCCAGCGTGTCCAGAACTGTCTGCTCATCTACCTCGTCATCCATGAGCATATCTGACAAAGCCAGATACTCGCCTGTTAATTCGTATAATGTACTCATTCCTTTTCCTCCTTTACCTTAGTTTGACGTATTAACTGCATGCGCTGAGCCCAAATAGCCCTTCTTTCATTGTCCATGGTAGTTTGTCTGGGTGCACTGATTTTGACGAATTTTAAGGGTAAATTTCCTGTGATAGAGCCGTCATTGTTCTCAGCGTAAATCTTCACCTCATCGGGATACTTCTCAGCCAGAGCCCTTACCTTGTTGATGAACTTCTTCTGTGAGAATGAAAAGGTCACTGTGTCCTGACCGTTCAGCCATTCGACTCCGTTCTCTCTGTAATCCTGTGCGATATTTTCATCCATTCTGTTCCTCCTTTTCCTTCCTTAACCTTTTGATAATCTTCTTCAGCGTCTTCATCCTCTGCGGAGTGCAATGCGTAATCCACTCCGGTATCTCATCCTCCGGAATATCCAACGACCGCATCTGTTCGACAAGCTCCTTGATTGTGATGCCGCTCTTTCGGATGTAGGCGGATATCTGCCTCTCCTGCTCCTGGTAGAAGTCGTCCACGGTCACCTGTGCCACCCTGTATGCTTCTTTGATGATGGCTTCAGGACTTGCCCCGAACAGATATATCTGGAATGCTTCACGCTTCAGACATTCCTCTGCCCTCTCCCTCAAGTTGATGGTCACAGTCTTTGACACTCCTGAGCCTCTCAAAGTGTGCCAGTCGTTGATTTCGGCGACCTTTGAATCAACGATATCATCCGTTATGTTTTTAACTATGGCACAACACAGTCTCATGGCTCCGTCTATGTCCATGTCCTCTGCCTTGAGCTTGTCCGGATAACCAAAATGGTTTCCCCAGTCGTCAAAAAGTGCCTGTGTCAGTTCCTTCGGATGGAATGGCTCTGTGCCGTTCTCTTTGTGCTCTCGGACAGAAAACTGTCGCCACCATGACAGGCTGTGATTCTCAAATATGATTTCTTCTTCGCCGTCCCTGAGCGGGACCCCATCAAATGTCATCCGCTCGCCCCCCCAATTTTAGGGATAAAATCTGACATATACTTCACCTCCCGTAACTCTCATTAACTGCTTTGCCTTGGTCAGATGCGGAGCCCATACATCGATAACGTGACCGTTCTGGATGCCAGGATTGCCGCCTGTATCCAAACACTGATACAGACCGAGAAGCCTTCCATCCATCAGATACACCTCTGCCCTCTGTCCGAGCCTGTCAGCCGATGCTGCAATTATGCCCTCTCTGACCTCTTCGCCGGATGCTGTGACCCGTCCTTTGCAGGATTCCGGACAGTAGCAAGTGAACTTCATCTTGATGGCATCCTCTGGAATCGTCTGAAGCTCCGCTCCGTCCACTCTCGCCGCCAATATGTACAGGATCCCGACCACCAGCACCACGAACAAAGCCGTAAAAAATCCACTATTCTTCATTCCGCTCGACCGCCTCCTTGTAACCCTCGTACATCAACAGCCCGATGTAGGCAAAAGCCGATACTGCAAATGCCAATACAAAAGCCTCTGCACTTAACATGTCCGTGTCCTCCTTTCGAATAATTTGTTTATGTCGCCATCCGTGAACTGCAGCAGACTGTCCAACTGGATCAACTGAATGATGGACAGAGAGCCATTTCTTATCATCTGCGACACCGCACCCTGTGTGACTCCGAGCTTTTCTGCCACATCCCTTTGCTTGATATCATGTTCCGCCATCTTTGCCTTGATAAGAGCCTTTATCCTGCGCTTGTAGGACTCTGTCGCCCTCTGTCGCTCGCTGATATAAACCTTCGGCATATTACCCTCCTATTGCTCGGATGATGTCCTTTATCATGGCAATACCGCTATCCATAGCGACATTGATCTCCTTTTTACCGCCGCCCTCGAAGTGCGCAACTACAAGCTCTTTCTCCTCGATGTAATCAAGGTCGATAAGGTCATAAAACTGTCTTGTCAGATACAAACATTCGAGAAGCCTGTCACATATCAGCTGTTTGTTTTCCATACCTCTCTCCTTCCTTCATTTCTGCTTCCAGGAGCATCAAGATAAATTCAATCTTCGCCTCGATGATGCCGAGCTTTAT
>Ga0326511_10000666_pt1 | contig 30176 bp, 47 predicted proteins | sample 0_2496_0518_D_FD_203701 | JGI IMG/M metagenome (GOLD analysis project Ga0326511, IMG submission 203701) | Bovine rumen microbial communities from UC Davis, California, United States - 0_2496_0518 | ecosystem: Host-associated > Mammals > Digestive system > Stomach > Rumen | place: USA...
CGCAGGCGTGCGTGGCGGGAGGGTATCCACCCCTACCAATAGCTTGCACCTGCCCCCTGAACAGGCTTTATGTTCGATGCCTCATGCGTTCTGTTGCCGCGCCGCACGTTGCACAGCCGATGGACTGGCCGCACGTTGGCCTCGTCTATCGGTGAGCCGCCCTTGGATATAGGCACTATCTCGTCGCACTCGCACGACCAAGGCGCACGTTTGCGCTTGCCGTCCTTGTCCACGAACCATTGCGGCCTGGACATGTCGATTGGCTGACCGCATATCGCGCACGGTTCGCCGTCCGCTGCTCTTTGCCGCACAATCTTCACGACGCGCTCCCTGGCCTTCCAGTTCGCGTAGCGCGGATTGCTGCTAGGCATTGCGCCTCGGATTGTCCAACGCGCCGTACCTCTGGCGCATCAGGCTCGCGTAGAACTCGCTCGGCTCGTCGTCGTCCATCGGCGTGAGCTGGCGGTCGATGCCGCACGCACGACGGAACGCGCACGCCATGATCGTGTCGAGCCATGACAGGCGCGTGACGAGCGCGGCGATTTCAGGTTTCGTCATTGCATCTTCTTCCGTAAAAGAAACGAGCGGCCAGGGAAAGGAACTGACCGCTCGTGCTGTGCCGCGCAGCGTGGACGAAAGGAGGTGTGCTGCCTAGTGGAAAGGAGGTCGCTGCGGGCAAAAGAAAAGCCGCACGATGGCGGCTCGTTGTTATAGATATCTCATCGTATCGATTTTAAAATAACCCGTCCAAAGGCGCAAGATATTGGGTAAAAGGTTCCACAGTTTGGGGTTTTGGTACTAGATGTTGTGCATCTTGTCGCAGTCTCCGTCCAGGATTGCCGTCAGGCCGACCGAGTCAATCCAGTCGCACACGACGTTAATCTTCATGTTGCCAGTCGTGCGAGAGACAGGCTTGCCGTCGATTTCGATTTCGTCCCATCGCTTGCAGTCGATGTAGCGTGCATCCAGGATGTCGGCGTACTCGCTGCCGAAGCAATCCCTCACGGCCTCGATGATCATCAGCGTCATGCCGATGTAATCCAGCAGTTCATCTTCTCGCTTGCGCAAAAGCTCAAGCTGTTCGCCCCATACGTCCACGTTGCGAATCGCCCTGGCTGCTGTTGGGTCGCTCGTCCCTGGCGCGTGGACGCCAGCGGGACGCCAATCGTCTCCGTCGGAGTCAATCAGCGCCTGGACTTGCGCCAGCTCGATGACAGCGGAGCGGGTCTGCACGAACCTGTCTCGAATCATGCTAACCCACCAGCACGCCGATGGCCATCTTCGCCAGCGCAGCGAGCAGCAAAAGGCTCACGATCACGATGCCGATGCCTACGATGTTTCCTAAAAGTCTCATGCTCTCATCCTCTCTAAACAGCCGTCGCAAGTTCTTTGGTGCGGGTAGCGCGGCTTGAATGTGCCACCGCATTTCGTGCATCGCCTCGGCGTCAGTGACGCAGCGTAGGCGGCACGGTGCAGACGCGCGACGTTCATGCACGCCCTCAATGATTCGGCGTCGTGGTATTGCATCCTGTGTTTGCAGATTGCGGCCCACAAACTGCGCGGTACGGCCACTAGGTTCTCGGGGTCGAAGTTGCGCTTGTCTCCATCGGCAAAAACAATCTGATGACCGCGAGGTATAGGCTTTCCGTTTGCCCTCTCCCACACGATGTGGTGCTTCATGCGGAAGTTGTCGTTCGGGTTGCCCTGCAAGCCGTCGTGGACTTTGACCTCGATGTACCCGTCTCGGCTCACGCGCTCGTAGCCGATTTCGCGCTTGCGCACCGCCGCGATGCCTGACACCTGCCCCTTCTTGAAGCACGTTGCTCGGCTGCGAGCTTGCGATTCGGGACTGATGCCCTGCTCGTCCCAGCTTCTGCCCTTGTTGTGCGGGACGTTGCCCTTCTGGAATCGACCGCCGTTCGTTCCCGATTTGACGCCCAGGCGGTGCTTGGCATTGCCGATTTGACTCGCGGTCAACGGGATACCGAACAATCTCTCATGCTCCTCGCTGATTTCGCGCTCACTGTGCCCGGGGACAAACTCGCGGAACCACGCCTCAGCTTCTTCCGTCCACCTGTGCTGCGCGAGCGTGGCGTCCTTCTTGAGCCCGAGAGTGGACGCCTTTGTGATGAAGCTTGACCGCTTCGGCACGCGCCCGAACTCCAGCGCGAACGCGTCGATGGAATCCTGGACGCTGCCGACGTGGTAGTTCGCACGCAGCCAATCGATCTCGGCTTGCGTGTACTTCCTGTTCACTGTCCACCACCTAGCATCCGAGGCATCCGTGACGCGATGTTTCCCATGTCCACGCCAACAGATTCGTAGGTCTTGACCATGTTGCTCGCTGCGTTGGCGTTGCCGATGATGTTCGATGCGAGCTGGCACACCGTGCGGGACTGCTCGATGCACTGCTCCATCGCGTCCTTGTTCGATGGGTCGATAGATTGCAGCTTGTCCATCTGCGCAAACAGCGCGTCGTTGAGTTGGTCGAATGTGTTCGCCATTTAATCGTCCTTTCCCAACAGCCAATCGGCTGAAACGTCCAATTCCTCGCTAATCGCGGCGAGCTGGTCTGCAATCGGCATCGAGCCGCCGTTCGACCACAGACCCACGGTCTTTCTGTCCACGCCAAGAGCACGAGCGAGGCGCGTGCGGTTGGAGTTGCGCAGTGCCATCGCTTGGCGGAGTCTGCCTGGGAACCTGCGCCGTGCTTCGTCCGCGCTCATGACAGCCTCCTGGTTCCCTCGGCGTCCACCTCTTCGAACAGCTCGCGCCAATCGCCTTCCCACCCGAGTACGTCGGCGATGCGCTGTCCGCGTTTAGGGAAAGGCGGCTCCATCCCGCGCACAATGCGCGACATTGAGCTTTCGTTAACGTCGCTCATGCGTGCGGCTTTCGCTTGGCTCATTCCGCGTTCTTTCAAGACTTGCTCGATTCGGAGCATTTTTCGTTTTGGTTTCTCGCGGCTGTATTCCTCAGCCTTGGCTTTCCACTCATCGCGCTCGGCTGTCAGCTTTTCGAGTGCTTCGCACGTTTCGCAGTAACTCCAATTCGGCTTTCGACATTCGCGCTCCGTGATTGCCGCTTGGCGGTCGAGCCAACCATATGCGATGTCCGCGTCGTAGCAGTCCACGCAGAGATTATCGTTGAGCCATGCCGCCATATCCGCCTCTAGCCTCTCGCGACTGTCAGGCTCGCTGTGCGCCCCGCTTTCATCCTCGGCGGGTACTTTTACGCCTTCGCCCTCAATCGAGCCGTGAGCGTCATTCTGTGGCCTCTGGTGCGCCAATTCGGCTTCCAGTTGCGCGATGTACTCGTCGCGCCGCTCGATTTCGTCCTTGAGCCATGGGTAGTTCCATGGCAAGGCGTGAGGTAGCGTTGAATCGAATGCCATCTATCTTGCGCTCCTTTCTTTTTTCCACGGTTCATAATTTTCGAAGCTCGTTTTCTTGAATATGAACTTGTTGTTGCACCAACGAGCTAGGTGTTTCTGGTAGGGGTCTCTCTTGTCGAACGGCATGACGAACGGATTGGTTCCCATCTTGTGTAGCGTCATGATCCTGTGCATGTCATACTCGGGCGAAGTGTTGAATCCGACAAGCACGTAGAACATAAGCCTGTACGGTCGTATTCCGTTGCGTTTGAGCGTATCTATGCCTTTAGCTACGGCATCGTCTTGCGAGTGTCCATCCCAGGCGAAATGAATCGACTTCGACTGCTTGACCGTTGCTAGTGCCTGTGCTGTCTCGTCGGTTATGAGCCGAATGTCCAACGCCTCCCATACAACATGGACTCCCGCCTTGCTTAACTGCTCGCAATCGCGACAGAACTCGTCGGAATCTGCAAGAAGGTTGTCATCGAGCAATCTCACGACGTCTTGCCCGTCCCAGAAGTCGGACAAGTCGGCGACGTGCCTCACCCCGTTCCCGTCCATTTTCGGTACTACGCACCACGGGCACTTGTTCGGGCACCCTCTTGTAAACCGACCAATCGCCATGTTGCTGTTCGGGTAAAGAGAATAGTCCGGCATGATTCGGTCGTAATCATCGAACGGCATCCTGGCGGTCAAGCTGTACCCGCTACCGCCTTTAAGGGTTTCGCAGTCCGGCATAAACTGCGGCTCTTGTGTGAAGTCGAAAATCTTGGACGCATAGCAGAGGTCTGGGTGGTCGAACAGCGGATCGAAGCCGAGTTTCACACTGTCCCCACGCTGTTTGTGGTGCGTTGACGCACGCATTAAAGCAAGGTTCGGAATCTTACTATCGACGTCAATCAAGCAGACGTCGCTCATTCTTCCTCCTCGATTACCTTCGCGCCGCAGTTCGGGCAGAACTTCGGTGGCGTATCGTCTGCCAGCCCCTTCACGTCTGCCTCGCATTTCGAGCACTGCCACTCGTCAATTGGGCCGAGCACGTTTCTGTATCGACGCATCTCACATTCGCAGCCGCTTGCTTCCGCTCGGCTGTTCCCCAGCGTCGCGGCTATGGCCTGCTCGGGCGTGAGGTTGTGCAATACACATGAGCCGTATTCACCGCGCTCGCTAAACCTATATGGGCAATGGTCGACAATCCAGTATGTCTCTTTTCCCCATGAATCCTCTCGCGCTGAATACTCCACCCCGCGCTCGTCCAGCATGCGCCGCAGTTCGTCCGTTGCGCTCATTCATCCACTTCCTTCCTTAGCGCCCACGCGCAGAAGCCGTCAGGCTCGACAATTGGCTGTTCGTTGTCGAACCTGTAACAAACGCAAACATAGTCGTTTGGATATCTGTCGTAATACTTGCAATCCCTGCACCGCACGATTTCCTCGCGCTTGACATTTGAGAACGTGCCATTGGCAACGTCATACTGCCTATCCATGATGTACTCGGTCATTCGCTCTCCTCCTCGAACAGCTCATCCCATGCGCGTTTAGCTTCATCGGTCATCGGGGTGTAAGCCTTGCAATGGGGCATGTCCTCGTGCGTGTACTCATAGAGCCAGCGAGACTTCGTGTTGCCGCATGTTCCGTAAGAACACTCACCACACGGGCATGGATAGAAGAAATAGCAGCTTGCGCATGTCAGCTCGGTCATTCCGCATCACCACCCAGCTTGCTCTTGCGTTTGCGCTTGCGCTTCCACCATCCGCACGGTTCCCGATTACCGCGCCCCTTGTTCACTACGCCAACGGCACAGTAGCGACCATCGGCATCCTGCTTGTAGTTGCGGCACGTCGAGCACTTGCCTTTCTCGCTCACTCCGCATCGCCCCTCAGCAGTTCGCGTAACTCGTCCTCGTTCTCGGCAATCCAATCGCCGAACATCGTTTCGTCAATGCCGAGGACGGGTATGCCGTCCACAACGCGGTCAACCGTCATGCTCTGCATCACGCAATCGCGCAGCACGTCCTCGATGGTGCGCGGTTTGACGTGGCGAATAGCGGCAGGGTCATATCTCGTGAACTGACCAGGTTTGTATTCGATGACAGCTACCCAATGATTCGGGTACCAGTATTCAAGATGACCTATCGGCCCATTGTCGCCCATACCAGTTGACACTTCTTCGCGTGGGCGAATCGGCACGCCGTCAGCGTCCACGGGTAACTCCATGTAACGTTCGGAGATTTCGCGCTCGATTTCGTTGCATTGCTCGCGCATGTGCTATCCGCACGACTTCATGCCGTCATACGGCTTGTGGCTGTACACCGTGTACGTGCTCCCGTCGTCGGTCACATATGCGCAGTCGAGCCACCTGCTCCACTCGCGCAGCTTGTCGATTGATTCCATCTACTCCACCTCGATTCCCAGCTCGCGCATGCGCTCAACGAACCGCGCATCCATGATGTCCATCTCAGCGACTTCCTCGGCCACCTTGGCCCTGTAGTACAAATCAGCAGTCAGGCTCTCCAGCTCGTTGATTCTGTCTGCCTGTTGGCTCACGATGGCGTTGAGCTGGTTTACCTTCTGCTCAAGCGCTACTTCACGCATCTTAGGCATGCTGTCCACCTCCTTATAGCTCGATTACTTCCATGCCGATTGACTCGGCCACCGCCATTTCCATGCGTGCGCCGACGCTCTTCTTCCAGCCAGGCAGCATCACGATCGCGTCGTAGTAAAGGCCGCGCTGGTTCTTGTTTGTCCCGCGCGTGTCGCTCGATGCGGTCAGCTCGTGCAGGGTTTCGCGCATATATTCCGCGTGCTGCTTCGGCTGCACCCGTCCGCTCGGTGCGAGCTTCGCCGGGTTGTACACCGACCTCGCGCCCTTGCCGCGCACGTACTTCTCCGCTTCGTCGAACAGCTCGCGGTTCCAGTTCGGCATGCCCGTCATGGGGCCCGACAGGAACACGCGGCGTCCGGTCATGTTGCCGAGCATCGTCCACTTCCTCTCTGCGCGTTTGGCACATCCCTCGCGCGCGTGTATCTATACTTATTTATTCCTTCTTCTTTTTTTAAGGTTAAGAATATGGCGTGTGCCAATGTGCCAAATGTGCCAGCTTGCCGCTTGACCTGCGTTTTTATGTGGCACATTCTGGCGCATTTCGGCACATCTACCTGTTCTTGTAGTCGTAAACCCGCACGGTTTTGCGCCCGTCAGAGTAATCACGATGCTCCAATTTTTGGCACCTAAGCCTGAAATATGTGCCAATTTGTGCACTCAATGTGCCGCTTGCCATCGCCGTCCGCGCGTACCCGTTTCGTTCGCACCAGGCGACGTACTGTTGATGTACTTCCTCCTTCGTGAGCCCCACGATCCGCTCTGCCGTGATGCCCTCGTCGTTGAACCACTGGAGCGCCGTGTTGCCCTCCCGCGCCAGGTCGCCTTTCATGGCTTCCGCAAGCTCGTTCGGCGTGGGGCCGTTCTGCGAGATCACGCGACGCAAACCCTCGACACCGAGTACGCATGCGTACTCCAGCACGCTTTCCTCGCGCAGCTTGTCGCCAATCATTGGGTCGTAATCTGGGTCTGTCCGCTTGAACACGGCGTTGAACTCAATCGGCATGAAGCGCCGCATGAAACCGGGCGTCGTGTCAGCCAGGCGCGGGAACGCGTTGCAGCTGAACACCATCGTGCAGTAGGGCTCGAACTTGAAGCCCGTGCCGCCCTTCACGTCCGTGAACATGAGGTCGCCCGTCGCCACGCTCTTGATGATTGAGCAATCGCGGTCATCCAGGTAGCCGGATGCAATGTCGTCTCCCAGGTTCGCCGTCTTGCCGACGATGTGAGCGCCCAGGAACCGCGCCGTGATATCCTTCGGCTGCAAGCCGCTTATGTTCTCTTCGCCCACAACGTCCTTTAGCAATCCGATGTACGTTGACTTGCCGTTGCTCCCCTCGCCGATGAGGACGGGGAAAACAGGGCAACGCTTCACGCTGCGCATCATGCACACACCGATGAACTCCGTGAGGTTGCACAGCACGGCCATGTCACCGCACGCCATGCGGTCGAGCGTGTGATCTAAAAGCTCGCTCGATGCTTCTGGGTTCCAGTTGTGAGGTATCACGTTGGGTATTACATCGGTTGGCAACCAATCACGGAACTCCATCGTGTTAATGTCGAGCACGCCGTTCTTAAACGCGATGAGGTTCCACGGAGACTGCCGCAACCTCGGCGCCTTCGCCTGGACGAACGCCTTGACCTCTTTCCTGTTCGATGTCGTGCTGTCCTCGTTCATGTCGATGATCGCGGCGTCGAACGCGTCCCAGCCGGTTACATACCGCCCGAAATCAGGCTCCCGCAACGCTGGCATGCCGTCCACGAACGCCGCTCCGCGCTTCTCGATAAGCTCGTGCGCCACCTTCGCGTGGTCGAACTTTCGCGGTCTCCCACGTCCACGTTTTTCTTGCGCTTTGGCTTCTTCCGACAGGCCAATTGGCAGCGAACAGACAGAGTTGATAATCTTTTTCAGTTCGGCTTCTGGCAACGGTGGGTCACACTTCATCTGATTCAATGTGGACAGCCACGCCGCAATGGTGTCATCGTCGGAGCCTTTGGCGCGTGCGCTACATCCTTGCTCATACAAGAAGTTGTTTCGCCCCTCGCCGTCTCTGACTCGCTCTTTCGGTACTTTTACCTTTCCTCTTTTGCCGTCCTTGTCAGCACCGCGCCGATTGTCGTACACCCACTGAATACAAGCCTTATCAGTGGACGTTGCCTTTGCTGGCGGCATATCTTCGGGCGATATATCCCATGTGTATGGTTGCCCAGTGTCGGGATGGATGCTTGGCGGTGCAACGATGTAATTACCGTCACACCGCAAGTCAATGAATATCGTGTCGCTTTGGCACCCGCTGATTCTTGTATCGCCGACGTTGAAATAGTAGTGCATACCGCCCGTGCCAGTCTTAACACAGCACGTTTCCGAGATTTCACCGTGATCTAGCTCCCAATCGCGCAGCATGTCAGAGCCAAGAACGGGATGCTTGTCGGGTTTATCGTCCACGTCGATGACGCACAGCCCGTTTCCGGTAGCAATTCCAATGTTATAGTTCGGGTTTCTGCCCCACCACTCGCGGATCTGCGCTTCGTCGGTTGAGCACTCGTTCTTCCACGATGAAACTGCGAACTTGTCCTTTTGCCTTGGTTGCAGCGGGAAAACAGGCCAGCCCATCGAGGCGTATAAGAGCGCGGCGTCCAGGAACTCGCTATTTGTCATAACTCACCCCCAATATCTCGCACACTCTGCGCGCCGATTCGCTCGGCCTACAGAACTCGAAAACGACGCCGTAGCGCTCTTCCATCGTGCGCAGCGTCTTTGACAGCGACGGCCCCTGAATCGGCTTCACCGTCCCGTGCCTTGCGCAGCGTCCGCGCGGGCTCATGGGAGCGCACGCAGAACGCCTCCTTATCTCGCACGACCTGCAATGCGGGTTCGTCCACTTCACCAGGTCGCGCGGCTTTTCCTCGACCAGCACGACGAGCTTGCACCCCGCCGCGTTCGCGCGCTCGATCTCGCGCTTGAAGCGAGCGTGGTCGCGCCGCACGTTCTGCGCCAGCTCCGCCACGCTCCGCTTCGTGTCAACGCTGATGTTCGAGCCGTCGGTCATGTAATCGCCGAAGTCGAGCTTCCGCACTTCGGTGTCCACGCCGTGGCTCTCCCACCAGCGCATCTTGGCGTTGTGCTTGCCTGCGTGCTGCCTCGTGTCGCAATACAGCACCATGGTCTACATAAACGGGATGTCGTCGTACGTGCCGTCCGTGTTGAGCGCTACGCCCGAACGAGAGGTGGACGTATCCGCGCGCTTGTCGGTGATTTTCGGCTCGCCGTGGTTGCCGCTGTGAACGTCGTCAACGCTGATGATCTCGCCGACCTTGAAGCGCCAGTTGTCGTAGCCTCGATCGTTCGTCGTGACCGTCCCGTTGAGCAAAACGCCGAATCGCTTGCCGAGGAACAGGTTCCAGGCGTCCGCTTCGAGCGCGGCCATCGGGTCGAAGCCGGGGTTCGACTTCGCGAGCACGTCATTGAACCACTTGAGCTTTCCGAGGTTGTACCAGCCATATGCCGCCTGATGCATCCAGTCTTTCGCGGGGTCGTAGCCGTTGCCGTCGAGGTAGAAGTCGCGCGAGAACTCCCCTGCGAACTCGCCCTCGTCGATATCGAACACGAACCACGCCATCTTCTCGGCATCGGACGTGCATTCCTTCTTGTTCCAGTTGTCGAACCACTCGGTGCGCACGGCTACAATCTTCACGACGTATGCGCCCGGCTCCATCTGTTTGAACGTCCCGCCCTGCGTGGCCTCTGCGGACGTGTACGCTGCTTTGTCGATTTTTGGCATGATTAGTTCCTTTCGATGATTCCCGCACTCGCCATCTGCTCGTGCGCCAACAACATGAAGTCAACCTGGGAGTCCAGGTAGTCGTGATTGCGGAGCAGCGTCAGGGCTAAGTGCATGCCGCACAGCACGTCCTGCTCTCGCTGCGTGGACGCTGCGCCGATTTCTTTGCTCAGAACGTTCAGAACGCCGTCCACGTCGTACTCGTCCATGTAGATGCGGCTTGAATGCCTGCTAAGTGTCACCGTTCCCTCCAATCCTCGCAGGTGTCGTTCCTGCGTACCATCTCAATGTCATCCCAGCCGTCGAACTTGCAGAAGCCCCACTCGTCGGGTATCCACTTCGGAATCGCGCCCTCGATGATGGGCTTGTCGAGCTTGCCGCGTGCGCTGATGAAGCATCCGCAGCGTTCGCACGTCGTGTACTTCTGCTCGGTCATCCTCCCGCGCTCTGAATCGCGCTCTGCGCGTTCGCGGGGGCTTGTGCAGTAACTAGGCCAGGTGGACGTATAATCGCGGCTCATACCGCAATGTATGGGCGCTAAGTACGTCATTTCGCGGCCTTCCCCTCGCGTTTGAGCGGAGCGAGACCCCAGTAATCGCGAATCGCGGTGTCCACGGCTTTGAGGTCGTTGTCCATCACGTCTGGCAGCATGTCCATCGGTGCCTTCGCGCCGTTGAAGCCGTCGCCCTTGGTGACGAAGACGTGCTTTCCGTCCAGGATGGTGGACTGAATCACGATCGGGCACGCGCCCTCGATGTTGAACTTCTCGTCGAGCATCCGACCGATGGTCTTCGGATGGCGCACGCCGTTGGCATCAGGCGTGTCGTAGTGGTGCAGCAGGTACACGATGGTGTCTTCGTCCGTTTGCGTGGCCCACTCGATGACGCGCTCGAAGTTCAGGGCCATGTCGGTATACTTCTGGTAGCCTGTTTCCTTGGCGCGCCTGAAATTCTCCAACTGCATGAGGTAGCCGCTATCGTCGATGACGTAGGCGCGCAGCTTGTTCGCCTTGAGCGCCTGTTGAATCGTCCCGTAATTTGCGTGGTCAACCTTCGGAAGCTTCTTGCGGAACGGCAGCGGCTTTCCCATGACGTTCAGGATGCCGATTTCGTCTGGCTCGAAGTTGCGCAAGCTGGTGGACTTCCCAGAGCCGCTATCGCCGAGAACAAGAACACAGATACCCACTTAACTCACCTCCACTTCATCGCTGGCCTTGTAGTAGCCTTTCGTCGCCCACACGGTTTCGTCGGCCTCCGTGATCGCGCAGATATTGAAGCCATCGTCGGCGCACGTGACCGTGACGCTCTTGAAGCCTTGCACGTGCATTTCCTGTGCTAAGATTCGGCACGCGGTGGTAATCTCGTTGTCCAGCACCTTCACATCACCACCGCCTTGAGCCAATCGACCATCAGCATCGCCGCGCACCACGCGAACGTGAGCACCACGACGATTTGCCCCATGGTCAAACGTGCTATAATTCGTTTCATGTCCATCCTTTCTACTCGGTTTGTGGACAATCGAGCGTCCCGTGTGCCAGCACGTGGCGCTCATTTTTTCTCGGGCACTTCGCCCTTCGGGAAACCGCACGGCAAATCCGGCAAAGTGATAAACGCGAACTTTTGTGGATACAAATTGTGGGCTTGCGCCGTGCGGCCTCCAGAAGAGCGCCAGCGACGTGGAAAAAGGGGAAAGAACGCCGCTGGGCTAAAATGAGTGGTTCGTTAGTAATCAGACAGGAGCGTTGCCGTCGATATGCCCATGATTTCGGCCAGCTTGTTGAGTTCGCTCAGTTTCCAGTCGTATTCGCCGCGCCTCTTGCGGCTGAACTGGAGTCCAGACAGGCCGACCACGGTGGACAGCTCTTCCTGCGTCAACCCGCTTTTGCGCAGATATACGGTGATGCGGGAATCAATGTTCTGTACTTCTGGCATGTTCACCCCTCTCGTCATATAAAAACTTTTATGCGCTGGAAACAGTAGAACATAAAAACTTTTATGCGTCAATAAATACTTTTATATTTGTGCCAAATAATTTATAATCAGGCTCCAGCTTGCAAAAAGGCGGTGAGAGCTATGTTGTTTGGTGATAAGGTCAATAAGATTGCCGAAGAAAAAGGTCTTAGTCAGAAAGACCTGGTAATCCGCTCTGGAATGTCTCAGCCGCGTATAAGCATGATCACGCGCAACAAAGTCACAGACCCGCGCTTGCAGACCATTAAATTGATGGCGAAAGCCCTGGACGTCAGCGTGTCCGATTTGGTGGACGATGTTGACGCGATCGAAAACTTCTCCGAAGACGCCCCGCACGTCGAATATTCGGTGGTGAAACTCGATGGCACGCCGGAAGAATAAGCGCCGCTCCACCATCGGCACGATCGAGAAGCGCGGCGAGAACTCGTTTCGCATCAAAGTTATGCTCGATGGCGAGCTGTTCACAGAAACCGTCCACGGCTCGTTCCAGGACGCGGACGAACGACTGCTCGACATCCAGCTCGGAAGGGCCGCAGCGAACCGCTCGATTACGTGGGAGCGATACTGGCGCGTTTACGTCGAGCCGACGTTCGACAACCTCAAGCCGAAGACCGTCCACGAGTACAGGCGGCTGTGGGCCGTGGACATTGAACCGGCGATTGGCTCGCGCCGCGTGGCTGAAACCGATTGGCGCGCCGTGCAGAAGCTCATGGATTCCATGAAGGCCACGCCGTCGAAGCAGCACCACGCGTTCGCCCTCATGCGGAAGGTGTGCAACTACGCCGTGCGAGACGGAATCCTACAGCGCAATCCGTGCGACCGCTCAATCAGGCTCGCGCCCGTGGTCAAGAAGAAGAAGGTCGAACCTACGCCGCAGCTCGTCGTGGACACCATCGAAGCGGCCATGTCCACCAAGTACGCCCCCGTGGTCATCTGTATGCTGGGTTGCGGGCTCCGCGTCGAGGAGGCGTGCGCACTCGATTGGAGCGATGTGACCGAACGGGAAGTGGACGGCAAGCGGTACGCGGCTCTGAGCGTCCATCAGACGGCGGTTTCGATTAACGGTAAGCTCATCATGCAGGACGATACAAAAACGCCCGACAGCGCCCGCACGGTGCTTCTAGGAGAGCCGTTCGCGTCGCTTCTGCTCGAACTCCGCGCCGACGGCCCGATGATCGCGTCGAAAAAGGGGCGCACCTCCCCAGCCACCATATCGAAGAACTGGCTCGAATGGTGCCGACGCAACGATGCGTTGCACGTTCCGCTGTTGCAGATGCGCAGCGTCTACGCCACGCTCGCGTGCGAGTGCGTGGACTCCTCGCTCGTCTCGCTCGTCCTGGGCCACACGGACGGCACAACCCGTGGACGCAACTACCAGCAGGCCACCATCCACGGCATGGCGATTGTCGCCGATGCTTACGGAGCTCTTTTTTTTGGGACAATCTTGGGACAATATTTATTTAAATTGGGACAAAATGCCTTTAATTTCGCGCTAAATTCCTGAAATGGCAAAAAATAAAGGTCAGAGTTTTTACGCTCTGACCTGGTGTTTTCGTGGAGCCAGCGACAGGAATCGAACCCGCAACCCACTGATTACAAATCAGCGGTTAGCTCGCCTACCATCAGGCGTTTTTCCACCTATTTGGGATAAATTGGGGATAGTTGACCTTTTTGCTCATAGTACCCACTGATTTTTTGATACGGAAAATAGGTACGCTAACTGCAATCTTAAATGTCCGTTTCCGCGCACAAAAAAAGCCCCCGCATTACGCGGGGGGTGTATTGCATTCTGCATTACATTTCGTGGACGAGCATCGCCGCGATCACGACGACGAAGACGAGAGCGCCGGACAGAAGCACGATCACTTCCCACCACCTGCGCAGTCGAGCACCATCTTGCGGCCGAGACCGTTGTTAATGATAGTGAAGCTGCCGTCGCGGTTCTCCATCAGGAACCACTCCTGATTCGCCCCGCCGTGGCGATGCCAGATGCACAGACCCGCGCCGTCCTCCTCGGACGCGCCCACGACATCAAGGCACAGCGAATCGTCGAGCGCGGACACGATTTCCACGCTGCCGTTGTCCTTGGACATGAACTTCCACTGCTGGTTCGCCCCGAAGTGCGGCTTGTACAGCTGAACCTTCGCGCCCTCCTTGGCCTCCGCGTACATAACGTCCACTGCCCGTTTGTCGGCCATGTTGACGAGCAGCTTGCCGTTCGCAGCGTCCTCGATGGCGAATCGCTGATTGGTGCCGCCGTTCGACGCCCACATGACGAGCGGCCATGCTTTAGGCGGTTCGTCCACGTCGGCCTTGTGGTTGTAGGCTAGAATGCCGTCCCATGGGAAGTCGTAGTACGGCTTGTCGGTCACGAACTCCCAGCCCGTCTGGTCGCCTACCTGACCACCGACGATGCCGCCCCATTCGTTGATTGACGCCTCGCTCAGCGTGTCTGGTATGGCGTTCTGGCACATGGCGGTGTGGTGCGTCTCGTTGAGGTAGACGTCGCCCTTCTGCGCCACATAGCCGTCCCCCATGGGGTGCCAGTCGAACAGGCCGCTGTTCACGAACGTCCACTTCATGTTGCCCGTGTAGGTGGCTCCGCTCAACGCGCCCTCCCACTTAGAGCCGCGCAATGCCTCGCTCCAACAGTCGATGACGCTCGAACTGCAATCTCGGTCGCCGACGAGGAACTGCCCCGTCACACCGTCGCACTCCCAATATTCCAATGGGCCGCTTCCCCAGCGTCCGTCGCCCTGAGAATAGCCGAATCTGTCATCTATCGCCATCCTCGCGTGAAAATACGCGGCGACTTCTGCTCTGTTAATCATCTTCGCCCTCTTCGCGCTCTGGCTCCTTGACGGATGCGAGCAACTTGAACGCAGCGTTGTTCTTGAGCTGCGGGTTTAATTCGGCCAAAAGCTCCATGATGCTGCCTAATTCCATGACGATGAGCGCAATCAAGAAGAACGCGAGAACCGGACCATTGAAGCCGAGGTCAAGCCCAGCGAACAGTAAGCCGTCCACGATCACGCCGACCGCGATGATGCCGAACTCGCTCAACTTGTGGACGATGCCATCGCGCAAGACGGTGGACGAGAAGTTCTTGGTCATGAGCGCGTTGCTGATGCCGAAGATTACGTCCAGGATTACAAGCGCCATGAATGCGAACAATGCCGCCTGAATCTGCCCGTTGTCTCGAACGGGGCTTAGAAATACGTCGATGTACTGCGGTGCCATGGTTTATGCTCCTTACTCTATCCATGCTTCGACCCGTGTAATTGCTATCTGCTTGCTGCTGTATTGCGCAATGTTGCCGATTAGTTCATAGTTGCCAGTTCGCGAAATCGTGATTGACGTTCCGCTGAGCAGATAAATTGTTGAGTTTACCCAATACGCGCTTGTGTCAGGGTACGACGTGAAAACGTTAATGTATTTGCCATCTGGGTTCACAACGTCAACGCTTGCCACATAGCCGTTGTTGTCCTTCGCGTAGATTCGCGCCCGGTTGTAGCCAGCAAGCGTGTCGTTCAACGTCGGCTCGTTTCCCAGCGCCGCGTTTTCGTCATAGAACAGCACGTCAGGCGAATACTTGATTGCTCGTCCGTCGTTGTTGTTCTGTGCGTGCATGTCGCCAGTCGTGAACACGCGAACGCCGTTCCAGTTTACGATGAGATTAGTCAGCTGCGCACCCGACATCGGGAATGTTCCGTCAGGCTCGAACGGTGCATTAAGGTATTGCACAGAAGAGCCGATGTTTTTGCGCACCGAAAAACCGCATATTTCAGCGGTTCCCCCGCTTTCTGGCACGTCGCCGATTTGTAACACGATCGTGTTGTCACCGTACAGCGCAACGTCGTTTGACTTAATACCGAACGATGTTCTGTCCGCGCCAGCCAGAAACGTTGTGATTGCCTGTATGACCGCCGCGCCGTTTAGCATGTCGATTGTCGCGTTTTGCGTGCTTGCCGCCAGCTTGATATCGTCCTCGTCGAACGATGCGAGCACGTTGCCAGCCGTTGGCGTTGTCCCGCTCCACGTAACGCTCACCACGTCGAACGACCCGTTGGCGTTCACCAGCGCACCGACCGTGTTTCCAGTTTTGCAAACGAGCACGCCGTCAGCGTATTGGCGAATAATCGTGCTGATGCTGTCAACCGCGTCTTGCGCGGCCTGCGCCGTGGTGACTGCCGTTGTAACGTCGGCTTCGGTCTGCGTTATGCGCGTTTCGTTCTGTGCGGTATATTCCACAATCGCCGTGTCCCTCCACCAGCTCGTGTCGAACTCTGGCGTGACCTCCGCTATGATTCGCACCGTGTCGCCGTCCTGGACGGTGGGCAGGGAGACTTCGCCGAGGTCGATGATTTCCGTATCCAAAAGCGGATAGAGAATCTGCAACGGGTTCGCCGACAACCAGCTCTCCACAGCGTCCGCGTTGGCGAACAGGGATTTCGTTGCGCGTATGTACACGCCGTCGTTCCAGACGCTAACGCCTGGCGTCGTTGCGGCCGACCACAGTGACGGCTGCACCGCGTAGCTCGACGTGACGGTGTCCTGGTCGCTGAGGACGCGCCTATCGGCACGAGTCGAGTACTTCCAGTCCATATCGTACGTTCCGCGTATGGCCCAACTGTCGAGTTGGGCCTTCGTTCTGTCGGCCGTCACCGTTTCGTCGCCGTCGAATACGAGCTTGCCGACGTTCTTCTCAATCCACGCTTGCCCATTTTCGACGTGCAGCACGTCCTGCGTGCCGTCTGGCAACGATGCGAGGGTGTGGCCTTGGAGGTCGATTGGCGTCACGGTTTCGGTGCCGTCGTGCGTGACACCGATTCCGATGGAGCCGTATGGAACGAACGGCATCGCGCTTCGCGACACCATCATCACGCCATCGTCGTACATTCTGGCTGACATTCTGACGTACGCCGCATTGCTCGGCGCAACGATATCATCAAATGACGCGGACTCCTCAGCATAGGCCTTCGCTGGTCTGTTCGCGATAGTCGTGTATGCCGAATCGAAGAACCTGTAGGCCAGCCATCCCTGCTCGCCAGACGAGTTCGCTGTGTAAAATGTATAGCTCTCGCCAGCGATAACTGGGATGTACGCTGTAGTCTGTTCTTTCATGGTTGCGGACTGCGCGGCAAGTCCAGGGTCTACCGTTCCCGCCGCTGTAGCCGCCATGTACCCATTTTGGAAAGCCGAAGGGTCTGCGAGATTCATCCCCCGCACCGTCCGAATCTCCACTGGCGCATCGGGCGTCGGCGTGCCGTCCTGAATGGATTCGCCGTACACCGTGAGGTCGCGCAGAGGGAGCCCCGCCGCGTCCGTGGTGGTGATTGAGCGGCCAGAGCCAGAGGCGGTGTTCAACGCTTCGTCCTTGGTGGCGTAGGTCTGCGAAACCGTCGAAATGATTTGGTCTGGCAGCACGTCGATGCGTGCGTTTGCGCTGTCGATGCTGCCAGGTTGGTCAACTCCCACTGGCGTGCCGTCGAGCAGCGTCACGATCACGTCCGCGCCCTCCACGATGCCGCCAGCGGTCGGGATGGTCATTTCTGCGTTATCGCCGCCAGCAACCGTGTCCAGGATGACGGTCACGGAGCCGTCTGAGGAATCGCCAGTTGCAACGCCGCGAACCTGGGAGGTCTTTGGCGTTCCCGCCGTAGCCTCGCGCACGATGTCGCGTGGTTTTGGGAACAGCATCTTCGCAAGCTCGTAATCGCTAGTCAATGTAGCCTCCCTTTAGGTCTAGCTCCCACGTCCACGCCGTGAGGTCTAAGGATGCGTCCGACACCATCCATCGCTTGGTGATGCCGTCCTTGGTTGTCAAACGCTCAATCATGCCTACGTTGAGCGGTCGGTACATGAGACCGTGGGAAATCGAGTCCGATTGATTCAATGATTCGTCCAGCAGTTGCCGCGCTTTGTCGCGTGCCGCGTCATTGCTGAATGGCCAGAGTCCCGTCACCTTCTCGAATCGGTCGTTGCGGAATCCTCGCCTGTCGAACGACGAGAACGACCCCTGCGGAACGTCCACGGCACCAGTCACGGAGTTATCGCCATCTTCCGAGCGGACAATCACGCGCGATGGAAGCTCGTACTCCTCGTAATCGCCGCTCACGTCACCGACGACCATGCCGCGCTTGTCCCGTTCGTCGCATGAGAATTCCACGCCACGGGAAGACGGCGCGATGTAGCGAGAGATTGAGATTGTGCCGTCAGAGTCCACGGACAGCTGATTGCCCGACGAATCGCATACGCCGTTTAAGACTGAGAGGTAGGAATCGCCCGGTTCGTAAACCGTGTTAGCTCCGAACACGTAATCGTTGGCGTTGTCCACTCGGTGGGGTCTGCGCAGCGTCGAGCAGATTTGATCGTAAACATCGAGCGCCTTGGCTCCGTATGCCACGGAGTAGCCATAAGTAGGCACAGCGGAATCGAGCGCACTTAGCGACGATTGCAGCGTCCAATCGACCGATAGGGAATCGCCCTCGCCGCTCCACGATGCCGCGCCCACAAAGCCAGTGAACAACGGCTCCACGAGCAGCGTGCCAGTATAGTCGCTCACGGTGTGGACGATGCGGAGCCAGGATGAACCATCGAATCCATGGTCGCCGATTGTGGTCAGCGACGCTCCCGCGCGTGTGTCGGAGTAGTAGTGCAGCTCTAATTTGCCGCCCGTGACGCCGCTCAATTCCCCACGCACCGTGGACAAGTCGAACGGGTCAACCATGAGAACGCGCAGAGAGTGCGCCAGGTCTCCGCGCGTCCAATCTACCATTGCTCGCCCCTAGCGTTGAGTTCGATTCTGTAGGCGTCGTCCGTCACGCGCTCGATGTTGCCGCCCGTGATGCAAACCTGCGCCCAGAAGCCGTTTGGTAGCCGCAGATGGGCATGCCCAGAGTGGACGAACCAATCCCACGTGGCGCGTTGGGCGTCCACGTCGCCTCCGAACAGTGCGCCCTCGACGGTCATGCGCTGCTCGGTGGTTTCCTTCGGAATGTAGACAGGCCGCTCACGTCCTGCAACCTCGAAGCTCTCCACGGTGCGGTCGTAGCTCGGGTCTGCGCTCGGTGCGCCGTCCATGCCGCCGATGATTGCGAGGTCTCGCGTCAAATCCTGCGAGGTCACGTGGATGTTGGTATCCTCAATCGCCGCGAACGTTTGCAGCTTGCTCGCCCAGGTGGACGAATCGCCCACGGTGCCGAGCACTTGCCATGGTACGCCGATTGGCGGTGCGCACTTCCACGGGGAATCTCCATTCAATGGGATGAACCGCGTGCCGTGTCCCTCGGTTACGACCAACCACGCCTTCGCATCGGTATCGCTCGCCGTGATCGTGGCAATGGCGTCGGTCACGGTGGCGCTCAACGTGAGTCCCGCGCCATGCGAGCCTTCGTAACTCACAGTGGCCGTGAAATCGTCCGTGACGGTCAATCCGTCGATGGTCTTGATGGTTGCACGAACTGATACAGATTCGCCGTCAGAGGGCAATCTGACCAGCTCCGCGTGCGGGATTGTGGTCGTGCCAGACGCCCCGCCGATGGTCGTCCACGTGCCCCAGAGGTCGCATTCGAGCGTTACCTGATTGCCGCCCTGCGTGCCGTCCGAGGCCCATCCGACAGTCAGGCCATCGGGCGACAGCATCACGTCGAGCTGGCTGATGGTGAGTTCGCGCACGGTTGAGATTCCGTACGTCATCATCGGCGAATGCGCTGGCACGGAATCGGCTCCCCAGGATGCACGCCATGACCTGACTTTGATTTCGATGTCAGTTCGGTCGTAGGTGGTCGAGTTGTCCACGTCGATGCCGTTGGTGGCCCATGCCATGCCGCCGATTTGGTCGGTCGAGCAATTCGAGCTACCAGGCGCACCGAAGCCGAACCACGCCGTTGAATCATCGGCGAGCGACTTCCAGTCCGTCCACTCGCTCATCCAATCTGCGCCAGCGTTGCGCGTGCGGGTGCGGTAGGCGAGCTGATACAGCGGCTCCGAGCATTTGAACGCTGGGAAGAACGCGCCGTCCGATATCACCACGGTGGACGCTCCGAGCGTGCCGCGTGTTGCACCGCCGCCGCCCTGGGATGGTGTGGGGAGTGCGGAGTAGAACGTCGCGTTGCCGCCCTCCGCGAGCCATTCGGTCGGCACAAGGACGAACTTCTGGTTTGCTCCCGCGTTGTTAGACCAAATCTCGATGTTTGTATTGAGGCTCGTCGATTGCCCCGTCACGTCCAGGACGTAATTTGTCGCGCCAAACGCGCCGATGATCACAACGGGATAAGCCGTGCCGTTGACCAACTGCGTGCCGCTCTCCACGAGCTTCCATCGCTGGTTCTCGGCTCCCGAGTAGTCGTACATGAGCACGTTCGAGCCGTCGGCCTTTCGGTTGCCCGAAACGTCGAGCGACTTGCCCGTTTCCGCGTCTCTAAGCGTCGTGATGCCGCTCGTGGTGGACACGTCCCATTTCTGCGCGTTGGTGTCGTTCCTGCTCCAAATCGCCACGTTCGCGCAGTTCGCCGTGGAGTTGCCGAAAACATCGAGCGCCATGTCCGTGTCCATGACGAGCAGCAGCTCATAGGTTCCGTTCGCAATCGCCATTAAATCGCTCCAATCCTGTGAAGGTCGAGCAGGTAGGTCTTGGTGGCGTCCCTGATGCCCACCTCATCGTTGATGCGTGCGCCGTCGATGATGACCGTGGGCGAGCTGCCGCCGTTCATCTGATTTGACAGAGCCTCCGCGAAGTCGGTCATAAGACCGCCTGATTTCGGCAGAATCATTTCGGGCCCAGCTTCGCCCGCGCCGATTAATGTCGCGCCGTCAACGAAGCCGCCCTTGGCGTACCACTCGATTGAAATCGACGGAGTGTTGCCGCCAAGCCAATCGAGAGGATTCGGCGAACCCGAAACGCTGAAATGCGGCAGCGGGATGTGCGGCCATTGGATGTTGAAGTTGAACAGGCTCTTAATGGCTTCGATTGCGCCGCTGATTAAGTCCCTGGCGGTGTTAACAGGGTCAACGATTGCGGACTTGATGCCGTTGAAGATGGTAGTCACCACCGACACGATAGGGGCAAGTCCTTGGATGATGCCCACGATAGCGCCGACAGCCGCCGAGATGATGCCCTGGATGACGGGCCAGACAATCTGGATGTGCGTCTGAATCATCGTCATGGCGGTGTCAACGACAGCCGTGATCAAAGGCCACGCGACCGTCATTACTTCGCCGATTACGGTCATCGCGCCCGTGATTATCTCCTGGATTGACGGCCAGACGGTTTGAACCACCTGCCAGATTGAGTCGAACGCGCCCATCAGGTTCTGGATGCCCTCGCCCAAAGACTCCGACATCTTGGAGCCTAGTTCCTCGCCGAAAATCCGCTGGAGAATCGGTTCGAGCTTCGACGGCAGCTCCATGAACGCGTTTGCGATTGCGCCAGGAAGCTCGGTGAAGATGCGCGTGAATAGCGTTGCGAGCCTGGGTGCGAGGTTCGACGCCACAGCACCGACGGAACTCACGAAGTTCTCGAAAAGCTGGCCCACGTCCGCGTTCTCGTCCAGGATGCCCGTTAGCAGGTTCTGCCAGGACGATGACAACATTGCTATAGAGCCTGACAGGGTCTTAGTGGACTCCATCGCCGTGTTACCAGCGAGGCCCATGTCAGCAACGCCCTTTGAGAGCATTTGCGTCAGTGCTTGCTGGTACTCTGCGACGGGAACCTCGGTCAGCGATGTGTAAGCATCTGACAGATAGCCAGCCGCTTGCGCTTGCGCCAAGAAGTCCTTGGAGGTCTGGGGCAGCAAACCCGCGAACTGGTCAGCGATTGATTGATAGGATGATGTTGACCTGGAAATGAGCTGGTACTTCTGATTCAGCTCGTCCAGGTTTCGGCCCGTGCCCGACGCGTAATCGGCGATTGCCATCATTCCCTGGCGTGCCGTGTCGTAACCTCTTTGATCGCCCATGGTCTGAGCGAACGTCGCGCCTACGGAATTGATAGCCTCCAGGTATTGGTTGGCCGACATGTTGAGGTCTTTGTAAGCGTTGTTCGCATCGGCGAAAATCTGGGAGGCGTTCGCCTGGTCGAAGATTTTCTCCACGCCACCAGCCAACTGCTCGAACTGAGCAGAGCCTTGAAATGCTTGCGCGAACGCATCAGCGACTGCACTTGCCGCCTGTGTCGCAGCGTTCGCCAGGATGTTGCCTAACGCGACGGTGCCCGCGCCGATCGCGGAGCGTGCAGCGCCCGAGAACTTTGAGCCGAATCCTTGTCCGGCTGTAGTTCCCGCAGAATCAGTGGTCTTGTTGAAGTTGGACGCAAGCTTCGGAGTTACCTCCAAGTAGCCTGTGCCGACTTTAGTTCCGCCAGCCATGAAATCACCTCCTAGGTCTTGAAAGCTCTTCCATGAGCTTGTCTATCGGTAGCACCCGCGCCGCCAGCTTCCGTTTGTGCTTGAGCATGTAGGACGGCCCGATTAGCTCGGGTTTGCGTCCACGCTTGCGCTTGTCTGACATGCCCCACACGAACAGGTTGAAGTTGTTGATGAGGATTGCGAGCAGCACGTCAGTCAGGCTCCATGCCGCGTCCTTGTTCTGGGAGCGTGCGAGCCTGGATTCCTGCGGCAGCTGGACGGCCAGGGCAGCGATGTGCCTCGCGGTGTGTTCGCCGCCCATGGCTCTGTCCAGGTCGATGCCGTAGTATTGTTGGAGGTCTGCCCGAAGTTCATCCTCGTGCTCTGAAATGAGCGACGCGAGCGCATTTAGTTTTTTAGTTCGTCGGATTGCGCTTCGTTGATGGCCTGGATTACCTTGTCAAAGGAAACGGAGCCGCCGCCCATGGCCTCGATTACCTCGTCGATGTTCTTGACCATGCGCGAGTAGTATTCGACCAACAGGCCAGCTGCTTTCGCCGGATCCTGGCCATCTTCAGAAGCCTTCTGGAGTTCGGCCATGAGCTTCACGCCGTCCCAGGATTGGACGAACTCGTTATCGATGATGATTTCGGGTTTTTTCATTTACTCGCCCTTAGTTATAAGCGGTGTACTCGTAGCACGTAACGCCATTCTCATCGGCGATGTTGTTGAACGTCAGCTGACGCATATCGGATTGCGTGCCATCCAGAGTCGCTTCGCCACGCTCGGTCAATTGGGACTTCTGGCAATAGCGCTTCACGATGCCCTCGCGCGGAGCCGTCTCGATGACGATGTGGACAGGCTCCATGGTCTTGCCGTGGTGCTTGGCGGTAAGTTCGCCGTTGTTGCCCACGATAACCATGTCATCGCCCCACGTAAGTTTTGCAACATCCTCGTTGCACTGGATGGGCGTGAACGACACCTGCTCGGTGTACTTCGTAACGGTGGTGTAGACTTCCGTGCGGCCTTCCCATGCGGTGATGGACTCGGAGTCCGTGGACTCGGAAATCTGCACGCCAGCGTCACTGGTGAAACCAAGCAGCGTGAAGCCTGAAAGAGCCGTGGTCGCGTCCGTGGGGAGTGCAGTAGTAATCGGTGCGACGAAGATTGCGCCCGTCGCTTTACCTGAACCGACAGTTACCTGTTCGGCGTTCATAGTAGCCATAAGCTACCTCCTTTAGTTAGTCGACAAGCTGGCACGTCACGTCGTAGAGCGTCTGATAACGCGACATGTCGCTGTCTTCGTCGTAGAATTTATATGGGCCTGAATTGACCCGCATGGAGTGGACGCCCGATGGGAGATTGAGCAGCATCGCTTCGAGTCGAATCGCCAACGAATCGGACTCCGCTTGCTCCTGGGTCTGCGCCCACGTTTGGATTGCGATTATCGGGTGGTCGATGAGGTCGATTACCTCGCCGCCCGTGCGCTCGACCGTCACGAACCTGTTCGGGCGATTCTTGGGGACTTGGGCGAAAGCGCTGAACCCTAAACCGTCCAACCACGCGATGGTCTTCTCTTCGATTGAGTACGTCATTTCAGCACCTTCGCTAACGTGTTGTGCTCGTGGTTGTCCTTCATCGCCGCGTAGTTGCCCGTGTAGACAAGGCCGACGTAGGAATTCGATTTGCGCTCCACGTCGGCGACGTAATTAGGCGATTTGCCGCCTTTGGTTTCTTTCGTGGTGTGATCGTGCCACTTGGCGGTCTTATAGGACGCTGACATGGAGTTGGCCCTTGAAGCCTTCTCGTTGCAGATGCGCTCGATTTCCTGGCCGACTTCCTGTGACAGACCGATGGCACGACCGAGGTTCTGGCCGTTCCATTTGATGGTCAGCTTGTCAGCCATGGCACGCCTCCACTTCGACGGGCATCCACCAATCCGTGGGCGTGTTGTCCACTAAGTACGGTTTAGGCTCGCCGATGACGCGGTACTTCCCGTAGTTGGGAATCTCGATTTCGCATCCGCGCAAATCTCCCGTGAACGTCTTTGGGAAATGGAGCGTCAGCGCCACGTTCACGCCATCGGGTCTTGCGGCCTCCAGGTCTGAGGTCGCACTTGGAGCCACGAGAACGTTGTCCACGGGGGTCGGTATAGGTTGGCCGTAAACGGGATTCTTGAGCCTGTCCACGCCCGTCTGATTGGGCGTGAGCACGGTCACGGAAACGCCCCTAATCATCGGAGTCACCTATGCGCGGACGAATCGAGCCGATGTAGCTCGACGTGATGCCAAGCAGACGCTTCTCCATCTTCGTCAGGTACAGGTCGCCCGATGGGGCCGCGAAATGCTGGGTCTGCGAGTACGGCCCCGCCGTGATAGAGAACTGGTCAACGCCGATGGCCTCGGACGAAGCCATCGAGCGTTTGACCATGTCGCACGTGACAATCTTCAAGAGTTCAGCTTGCGCGGCGTCAGAGCTGTCCACGTCCACAAGCCTTGACAGCATCGCGGAAGCGTCCGCGAGCAGCGTTTCGGCTTGCTCCGCTTCGCTCTCGCTCAACGTGCGCCATCTAGCTTCTAAGTCGGATACTTCCGCGAATGCCATTATTGCTCCTTCTTAACAGTCCGCTTGCGCGGTGCTTTTGGTTGTGGTTTCTCGTCCTCGACTGGCTTGTAGCCACGGGCGATAAGACGCTCGGCCAAATCGCCCGTTGCTTCCACGAAGCCTTTCGAGTACGGTGCTTGGAGCCTCATTACGACGCATCCGTGAGACGTACGAACGCGGCGGCGTTCTTGACGACGAAGCCAAGCTCTGCTTCGACGCGAACCGCGAACATGTTGCGCTGCCAGAGGTTGATTTGGTTCGTACCGTCGTTGACGGTGGCCTGGTCGCTGATGGCGATGTTGATGCCGTCCACGATGCCGTAGCGAGCCTGCGCCCAGTCGCCAGCCACGCCGATGACGTTCGGAGTGCCAGCCTTGAACACGCGACGCGAACGCACGACGCGAGCACCGAGCAGGTTGGAGATAGCGCGGTCATCGTTTGCGCTCGGAATGAACAGCGGACGGTCGTTGCCGTCAGTTGCCTTGAGAAGCAGAGCCTCGGCCTGCGGGGATATTGCCCAGCCAGTCAGCTCAGCGTCGGTGGTGGCGATGGTCTCAAGCGCGGTGACGAGCTTGCTGTAGGTGCCAGTGCCGCCGATTGCGACTGCGGTTGCGCTGGTCAGCACGTCGAAGTTGGAGCCAGGAGCGGTGCCGCCGAACACGGTCTCATCGAACTTCTTGCCGATAGAGGCAGGAAGACGACGGACAAGCTCGGCGTACAGTGCGGGAAGGTCGCGGCGGAACTCGTTGGAGAACAGCTCGATGACGGCCAGTTTGTACGGGGTCATCTGCTTGCTGCCGAACGTCGAAGCGGACACGGGCTTCTCGGTGCTCTCTGCCGTCCAGTCTGCTGCGGGGTCGCCCGTTACGACGGGGATGGTGACGCCGCTGCCGGGGAGGTTGATAGGCTGCGCGAGTCGCATGATCGCGGACTCTTCCTGAGCGTTGGCCCAGATTTCAGCGGACAGCTCGGGAGGGAGCTGGATTCCAGTGGTGCCACGGTTGATGTCTACGGGGTTGGTTGCAAGAGCCATGATTACTCCTTAGATAAGGTCTTTCATCAAATCGGCGAACACATCGCCGTTCGATTTCTTCTTCTCGTTTCCTCTGATGATTCGGGAGCCGTTCGACGTGGGCGCTGCGTGCACTTGAGCCTGTGAGTTGGCGTACTCAGCGGCGAATGCCTCCATCGCTTCCTCGTCCGCGCAGTAGCTGAGCAGCGACACGGGAATACCGTTCTTCTCGGCGATTTCCTTTGCCTTCTCGGCCTTTGCTTTCTCGGCCTTGAGCCGCGCCAATTCCGCTTCGGCGGTTTCAGCACGCGCGATGGCCTTCTCCTGCTCGGTCATCTGCGCAGCCTTGAGCTTTTCCAGCTCTTCCTCGGCTGCGAGGGACTTCTTCGCCCTGGCCTCCCACTTGCGTGCTTCGGCCTTCCAATCGGTCTCCTTGGCATCTGGTTCGCCCTGCGGCTCTTCCGTCTGCGTCATGACCTCGTTGGTCTCTTCTGCCATGTCTGGCTCCCTTCTCGCCCATGCGGGCATAAAAAAAGCCGCTATGCAGCGGCTGAGTGGTGCCTACTTGCCATGCGGCTTTCGGCCTGTATGAAAAAAGCGCCCCGAGGGACGCTTAATTCCGATTAGTGCATGCCAGGGTTCTGGTAGCGCATGATCATCGTGATTTCGTTGCGCGATGACCACGGAGAGTCTTCCTGGCCGTTTCTATAGCGCTCGTTGTGCCGTTCCTTGGCCAGTTCGATGCTCTGTTTCAGCTCTTCTGGCATATCGCCGCGCCTTAGTTCGTCGGCCCGTTCGTACTTCTGCCTGTATTCGTCGAGCCGTTCGCCGTAGTTCTCCACGCGCGGGTCTTTGTCCCAGGACGGGACGATGCGGCAATCGCAATTAGCATGTGCGTGCGATGCGGTTTCTTTCGAGTTGTAATCGAAGCCTCTCGACGCGAGCATGATGCAGAATGCGCACGTTTCCGCGCCCGTGGGAACACGCGCCCATTTCGGCTTCTTCGGGTCTCTGATGGCGTTCTGCTCCACGCATTCGTTCGCCGTCTTCTTGATTTCGTAATCGATGCGCCCAAGAAGCGCGGTTGTCAACGCTGGGGCATTGTCGTCCACCGCGTATCGCATGAACGACCTCACCGCGCCCTCGGTGGCCTTCGGGTCGTGGGCGGATATCGCCTCTGCGGTGAATCCGTCCGAAATGCCGAACAGCTCGCGGAGGCCGTCGTAAAAAGTCGCGGACAATGCCGCAGCGTTCATGGAGTACGGCCCCAGGATGGCATTCATAGCCGCGATGATTTCCTCACGCGCAACTGCTATATCGTCCAGCGTAATGCGCTGTAATGCTTGCGCTATGCGCCGCTTGGCGTCTTCGGAGATTCCGTTGAGCAAACGCGTGAAGTTGTCTATATACCTCTGCGGGATGACCATGTTTATTCACCGAACAACTGATTGACCATGAGCTGCGCGTTCTGCTGCGCAATCTCGGTCTCGACCTTGCGCCGCGTATCTTCCGCAAATCCGATTTGCTCGAAGAACACGTCCGTGCCGCCGAATCCGGGCACGACCGACGCGATCTTGACCATGGCATCGGCCTGGGAGACAACGGACGGCATAGCGGGATTTCTGAACCCAGGCGTGAAGTCCTTGAAGCGGTCGTCCAGTTCGTCCACTGGCGTGTCAAGCTCCCCAGCGATGGCCATGGATGCCAGCGACTTGAGCGAATCCCTCTGGCCGTCGTTGAAGTCCTCGCACTCGATGATTAGAGGCTCGGACGCCGCGTAGATTGCTTCTGCTGATGCGGGGTTGTCGTGGATTACGCCCAGGGACGAAATGGGGACGTTCGTCTCACCAGAGAATCGAGCCGCCAGGCTGCGCATGTAGTCGGTGTGAGGCTGCATCGAGCCTTGCGACAATTGACCGAATACGGGAAGCTCACCGTTCTCATCTCGACCCACCGCGAGGATATTACCGATGTAGGCTTCCCACTTGGTTTTTCCGTTTGGATTGTTTGGATTAGCGAACGCGTCCTGGTCAACACCTAGCAAGTACTTCTGCGGGGACGTGAAGAATTCCGCGCTGATTTCGGTTCGCAGAGCTTCGCGCACCGCGCTATCCGTGATGGACATGACCGCACGTGAAATCCTGGACTGTCCGAACGGTTTATCGAAAGTCGGGCGGTAGACAATCGGCTCCATGGTCGGTCGGCCCATGCTGTAAGGTTCTGCCCACCAATCGAACCATGACCTTTCGATGGTGCAATGAACCGCCGCGTCGTCGGTGTACATGGTTAGCTGGTGCGGAACTCCGTCGCGGAAGTCATCTACCACCATGCCGTAGGCGATGCGGCCTTTTCCATCGTCCCATCGTGCGGCAGCTCGTTCAGCGGACGCGAACTCGATTATCGACTTGCCGTCCGCGTTAAGAGAAACCGTGCCGAACGAGCACGAATGGATGAGCGTCGATTGCACCGCTTGACGGTTCTTCACGCGGAGCCTAGAACGCTCGTCAATGCCGTTGAGAATCGACTGCACTTCTTGGTCGGTCGCGGAGAATCCGTCGAACCTGCATCGCACGGCCATGGCGTCCACGGCTTTCTGCGGCCATCCGACGATGGTCTCGACGTTGAGCAATTGCGGCGGGATGGAGATGCCGAAATCTTTCAAGACGTTCTTGCCGTTGTAGTAGCGCATCTTGAGCCGATTGCGTATCAGCTTCGCCGCCCACAGGTTGAGCAGGTCTTTCAGCATGTCTTCCCATTCCTCTGGGAAGTCGGAGGACACGTTGACCGCTCGTGCGGTCGGATAGATCGAACCGATGTTATGCCAGGTATCAGGTTGCATCAGAACACAACCGCCTTTCTCTTCGGGTCGCGTTTCGTTGTCATCGCGCCGAACACGGCCAGGGCCGCGCTCTCGATGATTTCTGGACGCTCGCCGCCGAAGCCGAAGCCTCCAGCGGAGCCGATTTTCCGTTTGACAGAAGATTCCGCAGAATCGTCTAGCGCATCGTCTTTCAGATGCGTTAGCTGGCCGTCTGTGAGCATGTTCATGAGCATGGAAGCGGAGTTGATGCACTCCGAAGTCCCGATGACGTTCACAGCCTTCTTGGACAGGCCGTTGTTAATCAACCGACGCTCCAATTCCTCCGCGCCGCCCTTGCCGTCGATTTCCACGATCGCGATGTTCGAGGCGTTTCGTTTGATGAGGTCTTCCACCCACCTGAATCCCATCGTGCCCGGATTCTGCGCGATGAACTCAACGTGGCATTTCTCGGAGTCGAGCTTCATGGCGAACGACACAGCCACCACAGCGCCATCGGCTGAAATCCTGACGCCAGCCGCCAACCTCTCGTACTCGGTCGGATGCTCCGCTGTGAACGGTTCCCACAGCTTCGCAGGAATCAGCTTCTCTCCAGTGGACTTGACCGACCACCATCCGAGGCGTTGATGAGCGAATCGCTCTGGTTCGGTGTTCTCGGACTCGGACTCGACGGTTTCCTCGGCGATGAGGATGCCCAGCGACGGGTTGACGCGATGCCACAGCTTCCTGTCGTGCGGGTCTGGCACTTTTCCACCGCAGCCAGCGCTCCATTCCGTCCAGGCTGTGGACTTGGACTTGCCGCTTAGCGCATCGTTGCGGATTTTCTCGTACACCAGGCCGTAATCAGATTCTTTAGGAGGCGTGCCGTTGTATATGACCTGCGGCCCTCTGTCCGTTCTGCACGCTGAGATTGCGAACAGAAAGGACTCTTGCGCCGCATGATCTAACGCTTGCGCCTCGTCGAAAATCAGCAATGAACCGTGCTGACCGTCGCCACCATTGGAAGTACGCGCCAGGAACTTCATCGTCGCGCCGCTTTTGAGCGTTATCCGCTCGCGTCCCAGGGCCGTGCCGATGCCGTTCGGTGCCAGAAACTTGCGCAGCGCCTTGGACTCGAACAGCCTTCGCGCTTCCTTGAACGTCTCAGTGGAGGTCTTCTGTAGCTGCGAGGTGTACAGCACGGAGCCGCCGTAAAACAGCATTTCCACCGCCGCCCTCGCAATGATGAGCAGCGTCTTGCCGTTCTGCCGTGGAGTTTCATTTCCCGCGCTCTTGGACGTCCACTTGCCGTCTTCACCGTAACCAAGCCAACATTCGAGAAGGAACGCTTGCCAGTCCATCAGCGGAGTACCCGCCCTGTCCATCAGCTCGATGGCGTCCAGGCAGTCGTTCTCCACGAACTCCGGCACGACGTAATCAGTCGGCCTTTGGTTTCCTGTGGCGTAGGACGATGGCAGCGATTTCGTCATCTTCGTCTTCGCCGTTCTCGATTGCGTCAATCTCCCGTATCGTCTCCCTGTACTGCCTGGACAATGCCGCCAAATCGCGCATCGATTCGCATTGATCGATGGCGGGTGCCAGAATGCCGTCGCGCAGCTCCTGGAGCTGTGCCAGTCGACCTTTTTTGTTTTTTAGGGCCATGTGGAAATCACCCTTGTGTAAATTCTGCTA
>Ga0326511_10000667_pt1 | contig 30134 bp, 28 predicted proteins | sample 0_2496_0518_D_FD_203701 | JGI IMG/M metagenome (GOLD analysis project Ga0326511, IMG submission 203701) | Bovine rumen microbial communities from UC Davis, California, United States - 0_2496_0518 | ecosystem: Host-associated > Mammals > Digestive system > Stomach > Rumen | place: USA...
CCATTATTAAACCTCTTATTTTAAATTAGTTTTAAACACTTTAGCGGCTCTAGCATCATATATTGCCGACCGATTATAAATATGTCTGACATGCTGTTGAATCTCGGTATTAAAGACATCCACAAATAAGGTTTCCTCATTTGGTATCTCACGTAAACGCCCTAATACCTGTATACACTGTGGTGGACTACTAAACGATACAGTATTCACACACGTTTTCAAACCTTTGATATCACGACCTACACCGCATGACTTAATAGTAGACACTATAACACTTGCGTCTAGATTTTCATCATTACCATAATCACCCTTATCACCTGCAAAGAATACACTAACTGTATCTGAACGTGTACTCTGTAAATATTCTGCTATAGCACAAGCAAAATTCTGTGTTTGAGTTAATATCAAGCAATGTTGATTTTCCTTACGGTATTCATCGTAATATTTGTATAGACTAGTACCAATGACTAAATCCATAAAGTATTTAAATACACTTTTGTGCGAAGCAAGATACGCTTCATACTTAGCATGGCTATACCCTTTAAACGTTCTAAAACGACCTAAGTCTCTAGGATTTATGCTTAGACGATAAGAGCACACATACACAGTAGTATACTTCTTGACAAACTGCTCACCAAACTTGAGCTCGGCAGGAAACACCATGTTAAATATCTTCCTACCTTGATAACTACTGCGTTGATAAGTAGCAGATAGGTAAATATTAATCTTGACATTAGACTTGAGATCTATAAGTACATTAGTATTAAAATTAAGATGGCATTCGTCAACGACCTTAACACCTATACCTAATTTAGATATCAACTCATTATACGGTGGCAGTGATGCATATGGTTCACTATTCTCCACTGAGTATAGAGCTAATGTACGCATAGAAAACAACAGTATCTTAGGACGATAACCGTTATCTATGGCTTTCCACAAATTACGTAAAGTATCAAATCCTTTTACAACATAAATATCATCTCTACTAATATCAGTAAACTGTAGTATAGATTTCATCCACTGGTCTATGAGTAACCCTAAAGATATAAGTGTAGGATACCCTAGCTTGCATATAGCATACAAAGTAGCTACTGTTTTACCACCACCAGTCTGTAGGGCTAATGGCCTATAACCTAATGATTCATCTGTTAAGAATTTAACTATCGGTACCTGTTGTTCACGTAGTACGACATTAGATTTGATAGGCATATCAGTCTTAACTGGTTTGATAGGATCCACTGGAACCTGTACTATGGTAGCATCACTATTATCTTCAATATATCTAACTAGGCTGTCTAGCATATATCTAGGTGCATATGCATATTCTTCCTGTTCGTCATATATTGTGTATCTAGCCGTCAATATCCATTTGTTGACACGAGCATCAAATTCACGCTCTTGGCATGTACCTTTGATGAAGTAACTTATATTTACTCCACCGAGGTCACCGTCACGTGTACTATGAAATCGTATCCATGTGGTAGCGACCTCTATAACTATCTTAGGTGCAGCCATGTAATTTAACCTCCCAAACAAAAAAGCACCCGTACCTTACATACAGGTGCTTCTATACTCACTGATTAATCAGTGTACCCAATCAGACAATCGAATATTGATTTCTGTTTAGGTCGCATATATGTGCGAACAGACATCATGTACTCTTTCAGCTTTTCATATGCTAGCTTACTACCAACATGTCTGAATTCTAACACTCTATCCATCCCACGGAATGCTACCTTATCAGGATTATCAACTATAGGTACACGATAATCATCCTCAGACGTTATCTGGAACGCACGTAGTATTGTTTCAAGATGTGCTATATTAACATCAACATAACCATATAGCAAATCAGTGAAAGCTTCTAATGCAAATGAATTAGTTGTGAATTTACTGATATCTTTTGATAAGAAATTAGCAACTCGCTTAACGAAATCCAACATGTTATCATTCATGATCTTAGTAGTCATTAATGACATACGTTCGGTTCCAGCCATAGGTATCCAGATACAGCCGTTACTACTTTCAAGATTATTAAAGTTCTTACGAATGTGCTCTAACATCTTAATGCTAAATGATGGCATTTCCTTCTTGCCGACTTGCATATTTGTCTCAAGAACAATACCATTCTTGTTACGGATATATAACTTAGAGATACGTGACATAGTTGTCTCGTTTACGTTATTACCTCTAATCAATTTAACATCATGGAAGTTTCTAAAGCTATCGTATTCCACACCTATGTACATGTCATCTGGGAATTTGCCTTTGAACTTACGTAAGATCTCACCACTCCATCCGATTTCTGATGTATTTTTCGCACAGAATACCTTACCAACTACCTCATCTGGTATATGGTATATGATACTTGATGTTTTAACCAGATGCTTAGCGGACAATATCTTCTGTGTTACAGGTTCCATACCGTGTATTGCTGCTATTATACCTGGGTTAAGTTTGAGGTTAAGATTACTATATATTCTACCACCACATATTTCACAAACACCATTGCGATATCTGCAACCTAACGGAGATCTGAGATTAACAGTCTTACCGATATAGTTATTCACATTATCATCATTCAGATAGACTAACCTACCATCATCCACAATGTATTTACCTACAAGGTTCTTAGCAACAGACGCAGAACGTACAGTAAATCGAGTTGTTACAGTACTACCGCAATCGCCCAGATAGATGTGCTGTAATGATGAGCATACTAACTGTACACGACGGTTAAGGTATTGTGAATCTTTAACTGCTTGCTGGTTATAGAACGCAGTCTTTCTTGCAGATAGAGACTCATCTACATATTCAATTATGCTCTGTAAGCCTTCCATCGCGCTACCCAATACAACATATTTAACTATCGCATCATTTATATCAGTACGAATACCAAAGCAGTACAATGTCTGCGGAACCTGATGCTTATTAAGCTGGTCAGTTCGCTGGAATGGTAATAACCGCTGATTCTGTAATGCGCCCTTAGTACTCAATAGCGTAGTTATCTCTTTACCATGATTACCAATAATCGTCTCCACATCCTTAGTAGAATATGTAGGCTTAAGTTCTCTATTTTCATCTACGAACTTATACTTAGTCTCAATGATGTCAGCCATAGCCTTATCTAAGGTGATTTCAGACATATCGATAATGTCTAAGCTAGCTACATATGCAGCTAAATCAGTACAACCGAAATAGTACATATCCTGAAGCACATTCCAGATAGCCTGCTTCAGTTTCTTTTCGTTGTGCGCGCCAACACACATAATCTCATCGCAATACTTGTTCCACAATGTATACAAAACACTAGAACTATATGCAGTATTTCTGATGAAGTGATCTTTTCTTAACGGTATATCGAATGCAGTTAAGATAGGCCACCAGAACAAATTAAGAAATGCCTGTCGCTTAGATACACGAATAGTACCATCACTGAATTGTAAATCAACTAATCCGGTGATGTTATCCACATCTTGCCTAAGCATCTCTTTAAATGCTGGGTCCGTCATTTGGGATAGTGTCCAGACTTCCATTTATTCTTCTCCATCTGAGCAGACACATACACCTAAGCAACTAAACATATGTTTAGTCACATTAACCATATTGTTGCCCTTAATAATTTCGCTTAATGACATATCTATATCCTCAATCCTACTAGGATGGTCACTGTTCAGTAATTTATAGGCTAGATTGTCTAAAGCTTCCTTGTTGTTACCATACATACCTAACAGCTTGGCTACAGTTTCACCACCTGAAGTTGCTAACATGTTACGAACTTCATCTTCACCCAGTCTTATAGCAGTTATCGCATATGGTGTATTGGTGTTAAATTTATTGCCTGATTTAACTGCAGCTCTAAATGTATTAACATAACCAATACCACATACACGTTGATGTGGGATCTTATTCAGTAACAATGTATACATACCACCAATCAATACAGGATTCTTAGTAGTCACTACTCTCTTATTCATGTATTGGTCTGTAATGGTGTATGTTACTGGTGATGCTTTAATGCCATATTTATCCCTGAGATGTAACACCAACTTCTGGTCAATACCTTTCTGGAATGGTGATATCTGCATGAAATATCCATACCGTATTAAGTCGTTAACCAAATCTACTTTATCATTCATAGTCTGGTGTGTTTCGACTATCAAATCAGCATAGTTAGGATTAACATCTCTAGCCCATTCAACCATCATGTCGAATGCTTGCTGGTAGTTGTTAGTAGAATTTATAACTTCTGTTACTCTTCTCTTTATTAACTCATTACCTCTATTAATAAACTGCTCGTATTGCTGGCCCGGATTCATGCGATTGAATACTGATGCAGGATCAATGATGATGTCTGCTCTGAAACCCTCTTCATCAACAGGACATTCATTATCAGGTATTATAGTACTAATAACACCCTTATTACCAAATCTTCCGGTCAGTTTAAACCCATGACGAACAGGTCGTCTATATCTATACTTTATATCAATATGAATAAAGTCAATAGCAGCTTTGTTCTTCATAGGTAACAATAGACCTGCCTTACGAGTTATACCTGAGCCATTAAGATATTCTCCAGCAATCTGTAACTCAGCGATAGCAGACGCTACTACTGTATTAAAAGTATTACCGATTTCAGAGTCATCTTTAACATTAGCACGATAGGTATCATAAACAGCACGATAATAATCATTTAGCTTTTGTCTATAGATTTCAGCTTGCTGATATATACGATCATCTTTAGTGGTAGCTATCGGCTTATTCTTACGGTTGATACATACATAAATATCTATAATTTCAGCACCAGCAGGTATATAGAACAGCTTATCGTGTAAATGTTGTACCTTAGTTAAATTCTTTGGCATAGTGTCATAGATAAAACTGTCATTGGTTGGTGTACGTAATGCACACACGATACCATTCTTATTTACAGTATCACCAATATCTGGCATGAATTTATATGTGACATCATCTCCATATAAGTTAAGCGGTATCTGATTTGGACCGATGTCGATAGATAATGTACTATAACCCTCAGTTTCCATCTTTTTGGCAGTAGATTCAGATATAGCAACACCATCTTCAGAAACCTGCGGTATAGCCATATATGCTACATTAAGATTACAACCAAATAATTTATAGATATTACCATCTACTGTAGGTGCATGTACGATATCATCTTCACTACTAACGATACTACCTACATTCAGTGCAGTATTACCGTATACATTACGATAACCGAAATCATCAGTTACTGTTGTATAATCCTTAACAGGAAAACATTCGATCTTACGAGTAACCATATCTCTATACACAACGAGTCGCATAGGGTTATAGTGTACTGGATACAGACCTTCATTCTGTACAAATCTAGGTATGACAGCGAGTATCTGTGCATCATGATCACGTGCACTTTCGTTGATAGAATACTTACCAATCTTAGATTCAAAACCGGTATAGCATCTAGGCATTTCACAACCGTTAACAACAAGTGCCTGACTTAAATGGTCTGACATCATCATACCACGCTGTGAAGATAACTTATCCATGAATGGATTAAGTATAGGTACAGAACCGAGTAATCTAACATCGGCTTTAGTGTTACTCAAATAAGGATAACCCTCATTCGGTATATGTGTTTCACTCATATATTAACTCCTTAACCATACATAATTTAATGAAACCACTTCATTTTAATAATATATATATTCAGCATTGTTGACTTAAGTAAAAGGGAGATGACTACATGCTTATAAGTGATAGCACCGGCAATACTAGTTTTGCCTTAGTTTTAGCAACAGAAGTGTCTCGTTCTGTTTATGGTAATACCAGCGCAGAATGGTTACAGTTCCTGCAGGATCATCGGGCTTATATACAGAAACGTAGTGTATATACAGCTATAACCTCTGAAGAAATGGCATATTACAAATATCGTATACGTAAATACTTAGCATATAAGGGATATGATCCGCAGTATGAAAAAGTATTCAGAATCATCAATAACTTGTTCCATGACTATGACTTTAATGACACTGTAACCCATGTATATTTCCCTGATACTAGTGTTATTGCTGAGCTATGGCGTTTGTACTTAACTGTTCAGTCCCAGCAATAGCAGATGTTGCTACATCACCTAATGCTTCCAGAGATAGAATCTCCTGAATAAGTACAATAAATGGTATCCATGGTACTACTTTAAGAGCATTTATCCACATCTCTTTAGTTGGTAACACTCCATCGACGTTAGATACACCATACAACACACCATACAAGAATCTACCTTTGAAACACCGAATGACTTCGGTAGGCACTACTGTATGTATCAGAGTAATAGTATCTAGTAACCTACTACCACCATGTGTGATACTGTTATCCTTGATAATGTTAAGTAACTGTTCTAAATAGATTGCATGTGGTATCATCTTCACATCAATCGTATTTAAAAGATAGGATACAGTACCTTCGTCTGATAAAGCAGTACTCTTAGCAATAGCTCTATCTTCTTTAATCCAGTTGGCTAGAATAGTACGGATGCTACTTAATCCCTGTGCATATAAAAATGGATCACAATCTAATTCGAAGAATGATGTACCTTCACGGTTAAGATAAATGGTATCTGTAGTATCAGGTATCCATTCAGGTAACGGTTGTTCCTTTTTAGATGACCAAAACATATATTTACTTCTCCTTGTATAGAGTGGGTACCCGAATTTGGTATCCACTCTATATGTCACTGTATTTATTTATTCATTAATGATAAGTGTGTCCGAACCACTGATAATTTTGTTGTCTTCGCTACAATTACCAGCAACTGCTGTACCTACCATAGCTACAGACTTACCGTTGACTTTAAAAAATGAAGACCCGCCTGTAATTATCGGTGTGTGATTATGACCATGTGATTTATCATGGTCAGCACATTTATCACCAGTACAAGCTACACCTTTACCGTTACATATAAGTGTATCAGAACCACTAATTATTGGAGTACCTGGATAGCCATCATGACCGGAGGTCATATCGCCTATACAGGCTGCGCCTTTACCTGTACTCATTATGTTGACCCCTTGTTGACACTGACTGATGGTGCAGTCAAGTTGATAGCTGATTTGCTCTCCAAATTGATAGCACCTTTACTCTTGATAGTGACGTTACCATCACAGCTTAATTCTACATTACCTTTTACTACCTGAGACACATTACCCTCTACCACCATGCTTAAATCACCTTTACATGTGGTATTAGTATCATTACCTGATACTTGAATGGTGGCACCTGATTTACTTATGATAGTAACTGACTCAGCAGCACTATCCATGATGATACAGTTACCTACATCATCACCGAGATATATTGTGTTCTTATCAGCATCTATCTTAAATAGATATCTGAATGCTTCTCCATCAGCTTTACTTGTAGATAGTGTAACACTGTGGCTTCTTCTAGTGTCTAACTCTAAAAAATAAGAGTTATCATCATTCGGTGTAGTATCATTATCAAGTGTAGCTGATATGCCTATACGGTGAGTCTCCGTCTTTCTGTTACCTGTAGTTCTGGTACCACATGGTGCCCAGTAATATACCTCACTATCAGAAAGTTTATATACACGTACGGGTTCACCTTTACGTATATCTGGTGGGAATATAGAGTGACCATTACTATCATCACGATATTCGCAAACAAGATAATTAGCTTCTTTTACCTCACCTTGATATCCGTTATCTACTACATTAGCACTAGCAGTAGTGGCATCAAGTGAACCAGTTTGAAATGGTAGTAAATCCGAACAATATACTTTAAGCGATGTGCTATTATTCTCCTTATCGCACACTGCGTATCCACGATATTCTTTCATATACGATACCTTCAAAAAATAACACCTACGCAAGATTAACTGCGTAGGTGTTGACGTTAGCTACATTAGTATCCGAACTTCATTCTAACTGCTGGTGGTAAATCACTACCATTGTTAGTATAAACTTGTTGCATCTGTACAGGCTGTGCATAACCTCCATGCAGACTTTGCTGAACACATGGTGGTAAATCAGAGCCGGTGGTCATGCTCATACTTGGTGTATATGCTGGCATTGGAGCTACTGGCTGCATTACCGGCATCGGTACACTATTCATCATAGTACGATTGAGATTACCTGCCACAATAGGTGGTAAATCTGCTGCATGCATACCGGCGGTTACTCCTGTAGCTGCAACGTTGTTATTAACACCGGTGACAGTATCAACTGTACCAATCTGTAAGTGATTAATACTATCAGTACACCACTTAGCTTGCTGATGGTATTGGTCAAGGTATGGTATATATGACTTGATAACTTTATGGTTAGATAAGTCAAAGCCAGCTAACTTAGCAGGTTCTTCTAATTTTTCCATCAACAAACAGAAGATGTTAATGAATGATTCGAAGACTGGGATATTAGGATTATCTGGCTTAAACTCAAAGTCATCTAAGCTCTTGCAATCAAGTACCTTTTTGGCGATTTCTTCAAACACTTCCCAGGAAGCTTTACGAACATTAGTGTAAAGTTCCTTAGCAGATGATTTGAACAACAGACAGTTGAATCTACCAATACGCTTACTCTGATTGTAGAAGATATTAGCAAATTCATGGATGTGACTAGATAAAGAAGTGAATTCTTTTAACATCTTTTCATCCACTTTACTAGTATATTTACCCAGATACTTAGCGCACTGTGGATCACCTTTCTCTTCTTTGGCGTTCTTACCATGTGAACGTAATCCCGCTTCAAGAATTCTTATGATGGTCTTGATCAGTATTACAGAGATTAAAGTATTTCTACTGCTGTAGTACCAATTAGAAATAGCCTGAGTAGCTTCACCTTCATTGAAAGGGTTAACGATAAATACGTCAGGGTTCTTGGTTCCATAGATAGCTAACTTTCTAGGTTCTTCACCATCTACTGGTTTAAGGGTAATAACTTCACCGTCATTTCTCGTAATGAACTTATCGTCGTCTGTGGTTACGATAAACGCACCACCAATTTCGATAGTCTGAGCGATGAAATTGATAATGTCATCATTGTTGACCATTGTAAACTCCTAAATATATCTATTTTGGTTTTGTAAGATATGTTGCTGTACTGTATTGTTTGCATCCCGTAGAATGTTACTATACTGCTGTACATTCGCAGCCTGCTGGTCCAGCGTACCCAGCATTGATGTATTGAGACCACCGAGCCTATTGTTAGTAGTATAGTAGCCTGACTCATACTCATTGGCTAAGTCCATTATTCTGAGATCCACCAAAGTTGACCCGCTGATACTACTACTTATGTCTACCATGAAGTCGGTGTTCTCTATAGCTGTACTTACTATACCGAACACATTCTTTATGATAGATATTATTAAGCAGTTAGTTCTGACTCTAAATGCATCTGGTGACATCGGACATAATGGATTAGCTGAAGTTATATACCAACCACCTGGTATCTGAGGATCACAATCATTCATATCAAATGAACGATACGAGAAGGATATATCTGCAAATCCATGCTCAGCTAATAATGGTGGAATACATGAGCTGATGAGACTAGATAACACATTTGTACGGGTTGGACTAAATGGATTTACCAAATCCACCTGCTGTTCTGATGGCTGACGAATAACATTAACTGTTATATCCGGATATTCAATCTCCACCTGACCTATACTAAATGATTGATCAGGTGCTAGATTAGATCCCATCTGTGGTCCATATGAAGATACATTTCCTGGAGACAATTCTACTGTCAAATCCGCAGCAAGTTGGTTCATCATATCGCCATCACCCATAATGTTAATATTCTTTGAGTTCTGGCCGATGGTACTAGCCATCCCAGACGCCAATTTCATTAAGTGCGTTATAGGGTTACTGTATTCGGTACCTACAATCGCATTTCTATCAGCATTCTGATCTAATGGTATATGCATCGGTGATGTCGAATCCGTGTCATACGGATCATTCACTCCAATACACTGTGCTATTTTATCAGGGCGCAATTCACCCAGGGTTTCACCATTAGTCTGCAAGCCAGCTATAACCTGTTGTGGAATGATGTCAATATCACGTCTAACCATTATAGGGCATGTGTCATTATCATCCTCCAGATATCTTGTGTGGTGCGTAGTAACAAGTATAGCATTACGATTAATTGCATCAGAACTGTTACCATTAAGCAGTACCATACTTACGGGATCATCAACGACATATCCGCTGTATATGTCAACATTACAACTAGATGGTATACCGGTGTATACTGGGCTGTTACGTAGAGTCCTTATCTGTAACACAAATGTCCAATTCTCACTAAGCTGGCTAGTGCGTGTTACTCTAGCATGAGTGGACGGCATAATAACGTCGCTTGCACTAGGCTCGTTAGTGAAATAAGCACGGTCCTCACGCCAACTACCAAGAGTGTTGACAGTAGATAAGCGGTCGTTTAAGATACCTCTGAATGTACCATTGAAATTATACATCATGGCTCTACTAGCATGATCCGGGATGTAAGTCTGACTGAATAACCACAGGATTGCCTGTGACTGCATACCGTTACCTAAGGTTACAGTACCTTGATAATTACCGCAATCATTGTAATTCATTAAGTTAACTCCTCATTTATTACATTATACCTTAATCCATGACAGATTAAAGGAATTAGTGTTAAATCAATATAATATTTATGTACACTATCATCATCAAGATGTATGTCTATAAATACTTCTTCTGTAATAGTCTTATGTATGTTAGTCCATACAGGTCTAGACTTATGACAACCTGCGTATACGATAGTCAAATATGCACTAATCTTTCTAATACGTAAGTCGTTACATTTAGATAATATATATTTTCGATTATCTTCAACATTTGCCATTTTAATAAGACTGTAACACCAGTCAATAAGATCTGAGTTAAATCTCAATATTGGGACATAAGCATCACTCTCTATGTGCTTACAGTTTATTGCAAATCTAGAAGAACAATCATTGCGTAAGGCATAGCCATCATCAACTAGTCTACGTGTTCTATTATCATACTTGCTATAACCTTTAGGGAATCTAATTCCATTAGACGTACTCTCAGCAAATAAATTAATTAAGTGTCGTGATTCATTAACAACCTCCCATATACGTAACGCATCATAAATATCCCGAGGGAAATTCATGAAATCTCCTTTACTAACAAATCCCACATTCTGTCTATATGAATCATACAGCGTTTCTAAGTCCTTATTGACATCGATATAAGCACAAAGATTCGATATGAAGTCATCATAGTTACTATTATCTAGCGTAGTAAGATAGTCTTCAGTATCTGTACTATCATTACGGCAACTCATAGCACTTAACTGTAAACCATCACTATCGTCGGATAAATTAAGTGCTGCGTTAAATGCCAAGTCTTTCAATGCTGTAGCATGTTTACCAGTAAGTATATCAACACCACGCAGATTAACAACAACAGAGGCTTTACCGTTACTAGGTAAGAACACGGAGTAAACATGTGTTAATTTGTTGTTGGTCTTCGTATCAGCTATGTATACTGCTCGTCTATCCATGCCGTTGACATTGTCATACGTTATAGTCTTACGTGCCCCACAAAGAGATGCTAGATTAATCTTATTGTGGGTAGTTGGGATAACCTGACGCTCACCAGCTAAGCAGATAGCGTCAGTAGACTTATATCTATTAATATATCCGTTTATTACCATTTATTGTTCCTTATCATCTGTACACTTCAATATGAGTCTACATATTTCCTCACCAAGAATATCTGGCGCGATGTAATCCTGCCCATTAACTGGCTGTTCATCTAACACAGACCATATTGGTATAGCAGTATTGATTTTATACACATAAGTTGTTAGGTTCTTGATTAGCTCATTTAACGGAGTATACCAAGATGTATCATTTATAGTAAATGTAAATCTATTATCACATTCCCTATATTCAGCATTATTCATATAAGCAGATCTCAACTTAGATTCACTACCAGAAAGAGTACTCTTCATACGACCAGTTGGTTGTAATGAAATCAGATGAACAAGGTCAAGATAATGGTGCTCAATGAAATATAACTGAGCTATAGTGGTTAATGCAGCTAAATCTTTACCAGTTAGCAATTCGATAGATCTAGCACCGAGTAAATCATCACCAAATAATACACACAATATATAACTATTCAGTGGATTTACACTGATATGGTTAAACTCGCTATAATAAGCTATAGACTTATTTATAGTATCAGGACTGAAGCTATATTTCTCAGTATATCGTTTAATGATATCTTTAACAGCAAATGAGATTATCAGATTAATATCTGCAGTACAACTGGTATTCGCAGATTCATGTTCTAGTATACTGTCATTATTCTCATCATCAGCTGTTTTGTTGCTATTAGGATTACTTCTATAACTAACTGAAACATCTTTATTGCTGGTCTTTTCACAGTTCTGAGCAACATTCAAAATCATACGTCGAACTTGGCTCATAAATACTGCTTTAGGATCATCGAAGTTATAAGTGACAGATTTTCTCGACAGTATAACGTCGATTGCTTTACTTATAACTGTCTCTGTGGTATTACCAGTATAAACATAGTTAGCATCCTTGCATTTCTTCTTGTTAACTTCTTTCATCACAGAAGTAACCGCATTAGCTGTATAATTCTCTAATTTGTTATACAACGCAACCCTAATGTCATCACCATGCAGGATATACTTATATATAGTAGCACAATGTCCTTCAGCAAGTGATCTATCTATATTGATATCCTTACATTTTTCCAGAAATTCACCACTTATGCCTGCAAACAGTTTACAAATAATGAACCAGGTAGCTAATATACGCTGCTCACCAAGATAGAAACTCATCTCAACGCTATCTTGTGGTCTATCACCTGCATCCTTCTGCATTCTTATTTCTACATTGGTTGTAGTGAACTCCAGCATACGGTTATACAGATTAAGAGCTACATCCACATCACGCATATATGAAGCTAGTCTTTCGTCAAGTCTATACATCTTCACATTGTTCTCGTCTTCAGCAAGTGGGTCATCGAGATTAATGTTGTTGGTATTCAGCGTACAGATTATCTCGTAATGCATGCTAAGAATATAGACAGCTAACACCTTCTTTTCATCAGCACTCAAAGTCTGCAAAAACATATTTGGATAACGGTAGGTGTGATCAAATTCTTCCGCTGACTGGTTGGGTCTTAAGTTGTTGTAAGTATCAGCGCTGAAGTGAAGAAGTGATTCATCGAAATTAGAATCTAATTTCGTATCTTCAAGATCTAAATAGATAGATCCTTCAGATGTAATATCTTTTATAAATCTCATGAATATTTCCTTATACCTATTAGTATTATATATAACACTTATCTTTTTAATAATATATATTTTCAGCCTAGTTGAGCTAAGTACAGGTATACACTATCATTAAGATAGTGTATACCTTATATTCACTTAGTTATTAGAACGGTGTATCAACATCGTCTACAGCTACAGAGCTAGATGGTTTATTAAATGGATCTCTGGACTGTTTCTTAAATGATTGCTGATTATTCCCACCAGCAGCTTTGGTGTTAGGTTCTCTATAAGAACTAGCAATATCAGCCATTGGAACATATTTATCGAGAACGGTGATTAACTCGATAACACCTTCACGGCTTCTTGATTCTAAAGTAACAGCAGAATCACCATCACTGATAGCCTGGCTGGCTACAATGGTAAACTTAGCGCTAGCACCATTGCTAGATAATTCAATATAGTATCTAGCTTTGTCATCCTTAACCAGTACAATGTTACTAGAAACTTCATATGAGTTAGATTCCTTATTATAGGTATTAAATACCATTGGAAGTCTAGCCTCAGTAGTGGTAGCAAGTAAGTCCTTGAGCTTCTTCATTAATCTATTTGCAGCATATACACCGATCTTGATTTTTATAGATGGTTTGCCCTGGTCACCCTTCTTCCATATAGTTATGGAAGATTCACCGTTAAATGCAGAGAAGGTTAACTGATCACCATCTCGGTTACGAAGTGAATAAAAACGTGATAAATTAAACGTAGGGAAAGACATGATTTTTTAACTCCTTAAATATCGGGTCTAATAATTAATTCAGGTTGAATATTTGGTAAATGCATATTAACTATCTGTTCAAGTATAGCCTTATCAGGTAATACTTTCCAGTTATTGCTAGCAGCATACTTCTTCAATGCATTTCTAGATTTATTATCTAATTGAAGTTTAATATACCACTTATCACCAAGTAATAAATGCGTGTATTTATTAAAAGGTACATTCTCATCACCAAATACCTTTTTACCAAAATCAGCAGGATACTTAAAAGCACCAGTATATGATTCTAGTAAAGTAAAATCTTTAAATACTCTATAAAGATGGAAGTCAGAACAAACATGACTTACCAGTAAAGTTGGTCTAAATGGAATGTTGTTATATTTACTTGCTAATGATTTTAGTAGGCTTTTATGACACCATTCTTTTTTACCATCTTCTACTGAGAATATAATATCTGTTCCTTCAAAACTCTCAATAAATCCTTCGTCAGCTATAATCGTACTTACTCTATCTCTAACAGCCCAACGTTCTTCAGTTCCTTTAGGGAATTTATCTCGTAGATATTTTCTGTCCATATTCTCATATTGAGGTATGTAAAAACATATTACTGGATTGAACTTAGTCGTAGGACTACGGGATAAATTGTTGTATGTAGCGATGTACTGTGCTAGTACTGTACAATCTGTTACAACGTTTCTAGCTGTTTGTTCAGGTGTAGATGCGTTATCTCGTCTATCTCGGATCAATGTTTCTATATTGATAATGTACAATTCCCATGCTTTACGTATGTGCTTACGAGAAATGTCGCTTATAGCACCCAGGATAGGTGCTATACCGTAACTAACTTCTATACCATTGAACACATTAGGTTGTTCAGGGTTGATAGGTTGTAGCATTGACATAGTCCTACCCTCTTTTTAATCTGTTATGAGTTTTTGAACACTATCTAGTATAACTGATTTAGAGCAGTCATCTACTTTATTATGTTCTACCAAAAATGAATAAACTAATTCACCTAGATTATTTACATCAATTTTTATATTTGTAAATGTATCTATATCCAGCTCAGCTAAATCTAAAGCACTATCAGCAACATCACCTACACGTTTTCCTGAGAATATAATATCAGGATATGTCTGTAAGGCTACTCGATGATAAATACCTCTATCTTCAGCATTTGCATAAAGTACTCTAACATAACCACGTTTATCAGGGAATGCTTGTGCTAATTTATCCAGCATATCGTGAACACGATCATCTATACTAGCACCTTTGGGTTCTATGGTGACGAATTTATAAGCATCAGCATTTACAATAAACTTACTAACCCATCCCTTATCATACGTAAATGTATAAAACCCTTTAGGTTCTTCCTCACCATGTACCATGCGGTCAAAACTACCACAGTAATACACATTAGCTCGATGACTAGGTCTATGTATATGCCCCATGATAATTAAACCATCATCTTTGACATATGGCTTAAACTGTGATATGGTGTACGTACATTCAGGTAGATGCTCACTGCCACATCCTAAAGCATAGTCGAAGCTACCATGTCCTAAAACTATATCGCACTTATCCCATCCTAGACACTTATAGTTGTTAGTTATACAATCCATCACATCTTCACTGCGCTTATATGGTAGATTGTCAGGTATATACAGTATTTTTAATCCAGTATCATCTAGCACCTCGCAGGTTATTCTGTTGACTACCACTGCTTTGGTGTTAGGTAATAATAGATTATCGAATATAGATACCTGGTCACGGTCATGTGAGTATGTACCATGTAGTATACGTATAATCATACCAGTAGTATGTGACATCATGTATAAATCTTGAATAAACTTTAGCACATAACGGTTTGCACTACTGTTGACTGTGGTTAACTGGTCATATGTATCCCCTGTCAACAGTAGTAAGTTAGTATCACTGAGTTGTGGGTATAGGTATTTACACAGTCTGTTGTATAGATCTTCAGCTTTAAGCTTAGGATTCCCAAAATGTAAATCACCTATAGCCGTTATTTTAAAATTCGAAGTCATCATCGTAATTGTTATCTTCTTCAGTTGGAGATGGAAGACTATTTGCTTGTGCTCGTATAGTAGCATCCTTATCAGGAGTCGTGCTACTAGGATCTGCAAATGGGTTATCCCCTATAACTGTCTGATGAAACTTAGCAGCGATAGTTTCAAATTCTGTCATGTTCTGCTGGAGCTCTGTAATAGGCTGAGATGACATCAGTGATTGTGTTAGTGCAATATCTATAGCTTCTCGCTTAGCTTCGACTTTAGGGCTACCGTGTTGTAACATGGCAGGGTCGTTATATGTTTTATATGCATCCATGATAGCGGCTTTATCTCCATCAATAGGGTGTAGCTTGTTAAATATAGGTGGTAAAGTAAATAACTCTTCTTTAGTATAATCATCTACTACATGAATAGGTCTACGTGTATTGACACGATCCATGAATTGCTGACTTAAATCAGCATAGTGTAACACTTCATCTACAGATAAACGTTCTTCGTTAGCTTCCATTCTAGCAGTTTTTGAGAACAGTGGCTTGTATTCATCAAACTCAGAAGCAGTAAGTACTGTATCAACATCAATCTCTTTCTTGAATATCTCATACATTTCGTTAGTTTCTTTCTGAGCTTTATCAAAAGGTGTAACTGCATTAGCTTTTGCAGCATCATCATGTAGTTCACCGAGGACTTGTGCAGCGTCTTTATAATTAGTCATAATAGTCTCTCCCTGTTAATCGAAAGTAGCATTATCAACAGACCTATCGTATTTGAGTTCTATACTGTTAGTTTTAGGATCTACATATATCGACCCACTTACGATAGCTGACTCACTAACATTATTCTTGTTAATATTTATATGAAACAAAACGGTATATCTGCTACTATTAGTTTCATCATAATCTTCAGAAGTAAAGTCTATATCAAAGTTATAGTCAGTGAATTTAGTAGATAATACACTATGTACTGCTGACCGTAATTCACTGCATAATGAACTTCTATCATGTTCGTGTTGTGAAGATATATATCTGAATGATATTAAATCACCTTCCCATAAGTCCGAAGTACCACCTGGATTCATAATGAGAAATCGCACCAAGTTAGATACCTGGTCACGTACATCCACCAAATAACCAGATGAGGATGACAATGTTGGTGTTATTGATCTCGCCATAATTATTCTCCTTTCCATTTACTATTTAATATAAGTTGGTATAAAACAAAAAAATAAATACAGATGTGAGCAGTTTTGTAGGGACTGCTCTAACCCTTGTAATCAGTTTGTTTCTGCAGGCGCTGATTACTTTTGCGCCTTTGCCGTCTCCGCTGCGATTGCGGAGCTGTCCTCGAGACGACTGCGGCTTCGTCCCTAAGTTAGGCTTCACCAGGCTATCCCTCCCTGGCTTATACCAACTCCTTCCCAGCCACCTGCAAGGCTTTAGAGCTTTTCAACTCTGTAGGTGGCCAGTGGGCCCATAAAGGCCTTGACCTGTTCTACAGAGAGCTCTGTGCCCCTAAGCTCAGCTGGAGTGTTGAGAGTGACCGTAGTCACGCACTCAGCCAGAGCTGCCAGATGCAACGGTAACACGCCGTAGACGTGCTTCCCGCTAATCTGGTCAGGGGTTGCCTGCGCGATGACCTCGCAATCAGCAAGTTCCGGAACGAGTTCACGGAGTACTGTCACGAGGGCTGCGTGGCGGGTTATGATGACGTTATTAGACATATAACCTCCCAACTCTAACTATGGTCGTAGTTAGAGCTGCCTCTAGGAAGCGTTAGTGATGTCACCTATTCTCACCGTGAGGTAGGTTGACATGATAGTAGAGCCTAGTATATCTATCACACTTTGGTAATATATATACAACTGATTTTGATATGCATAGACACACTACCGCTATGTATATAGCGGTAGTGTGTGATATATTGGTTAGTTTTTATACATCATATAACCCATGTAAATGCATGGTACCCTCGGACGGGCTCGAACCGTCACGAATTGCTTCACTAGAACCTAAATCTAGCGTGTCTACCAATTTCACCACGAGGGCATGTACATCTTCAGCATATAATTACGTATAAGCTCTAAAAAATAAAAGATACCTCAACATACATGAAGAGGTATCTATAAAATACATATTACTTAGCAGATGCGATGAATGTACCATCATTGCACGCTTCAAAAGACACTACAACACCATATATCTTAACATGACGTGATGGTGAAGTATACATCTTTGCCATGTGATATGCCGGGTGTGTAGTATCTATACGCATACGCTTAGTATATGCTAGCTTTTTTATAAATTCTTTTACTGTCATTATTATTATCCATGCAGATGCGGATAGTTAGTAGGATCCAGATACTTAGTAACTTCATCCTTCAAGAACGTATCAATAAATTCTCGAGTCATCTGTAAGTTCATAGCTTCCTCTGGTGTGAGGTCTGGCCATGAAGAATCCCATACAACTTCCTGTACATAAGAGCCATCATCAGGTAGCTCTTCTGCAGTAAATGATACAGTACCCGCTTCACACAACTCTTTGTATGGATCATCCTTAGCTAACTTACTAGGGTCTATACCGAACCCATCGATATCACCATCGTCCAACATAGTTCTTATTGGCTCATAATAAACGATAGGTAATTGCATCTTAGGTGGTATACCTTTCTTAAGTTCAGCTACACTATTGATGCATCTGATTTCATCACGGATGATGAGTTCACGTGCAGTATTGTAGATGGCCATACCTGCCTGGCGTACAGGTTCTACTACATTAGTAATGAAGTTCTGAAACCCTTCACGATATGGGTCTGATTCGCTACCATAGTAACTACCACCTGATGTTTGATTGATGCTCTGAAGCACCTCCTGATATCCCCTAACACCTAATAAACTTGATAAGCTTATGATGTTAGTGTCTAGTTCCATAGATTGTACTAGCATAATTTTAAAACTCCTAACTTATTTCTTCGTAGTATTCAATGTCCGGATCAGCATTCAGATAATTGTCTAATGCAGTCCATATTTGGTCTATCAGCTTAATACGTGACTGTAGACCTGGTCTTTGGGCACTGAATAACAACTGAGATGGATGTATTGCTGATAATCGATCTGCTATATCTTTGGTTAATAAAAATAGGCCGTAACACTCGTCCAATTATGTTATCGTAAAAGCTTTTTATCTTCTACATCTGTATGTCACCATACAGTTCGGCATATGTTTTCACACTAGAAGTATAAATCAGAGATATGTCTATAGTTTTGTTTAACACGTATACGATGTATCAATACAGTTGGTACCTGTGTGATATTTGATATTTGATTATCGGCATACCCATCAAGTATCAATTTACATATTTGATGTACTGTAATATCAGGTGTTTGAATTCTCTTACGCTTATCTGGAAATGTGTACATATCAGAGATATGCGTCCAATTTCGTTTTAAACGTATTGCATATATTGCTGAAGCAGGATATCCTGTTCTCTTAGCGATTGATGCAACGGATTCACCTGACGCTATTGCTCTACATATTTCATGTACAGCAGCATCATCAAACACTGCATGCGGCATGAGTCCATTGACCATAGCTGCATGTGCATTCTCACGATTGGTTACCCATCGTAAGTTCGTATAGTGATTATTGTGTTTGTTACCATCAATGTGATCTATCTGCAATGATGGATCATCGGTTGGTACAAACATACTAGCTACAAGGCGATGTACATATCGATTATGTGAAATACCATTATCATCGACAAGCTGAACAAAGAAATATTTACAACGATGTTCTGTTAATTTCATAAACCGTTGTTTATTTCTCGACCAAACTTGTCCATCTTCGGTTACATCATAATTCGAAAAGCCTAATGGAGCTAGTGATAACATTCTTAACATATTCTAATCCTCTTCTAATGTGCTCGGGCCTCGTGGTAGGATTATATTCTGTTTACACAGGTTCACCTACTATGCTCTGCCCCTGACTAATATATTACTACTAGCCTTTGGTTCACGTTGTCTCTAAATATAGAGAGTTTCGCGCTTAATTCCCGAGTTTAATGACGGCAACTTTCCCATAACATATACATACCGTCAAAATCCATATTGAGCGGACCTACTATACATGCATTAACTTCAATGGTCTCGTCATGTACGTCTTTCTTATAATTACGCACATACAGTAACATTTCTGAGCCATATGCGAGAGTCGGGTTACGCCCCATAACTACGGGGATTCTTCCGTTCCATGATTCATCTATGTACTTACGTATACATTGATCCACCTCGTGGTCATATACACCTAGAGCATTGTGCCATTTATCGAGTGCATCACCTGTAGTATAACCAAATACATTAGTTAAGTAGTTGATTATAGGTAGCTTTAGCTCTACTAGCATGATACCCCAAGGCATTACCAACTCATCCAGAGGCATAGCCACAGACTGTGGTTTAACTACAGCTCTATATGTAAAGTGTAGTCTACTTCCTAGGCAATGTTTACGTATCATACCAGGTTTACCACCAAGCTTACCAGCAGCTTCTGCATCTAGTAACTTGACACCGTAATTTAGTATGAATTGGTATACTTTATATAACCCCTTGTTGAGAGCATGCTGACTAAGTGTACCCTTACGCTTTTTATCAATAAGATTATTCAGGGTCGCCAATGCTTTCATGATTTCAGCACTATCTACGTCTATATAGATTAACGTCTTACTTGAACCTACTGTCACTGGGTGTAAACTATTGTGAAGTAATGGTATCTTTCTAGTAAACATTACATCTCTATATCGGTCAATAAATGCCTTTACTTCTGCAGATTTCTTGTTCTTCACATTCTTACTATACTTGTTAAAGAATATGTCCAACATCTCGTCTGTATGTTCGTAGAAATAATCGAATCCTCGTTTACCCGCTAATAGTGTACGTAATTCATCCGACAATTCAATCTTATTTTTCCTATCATCAAGACCGGGATTAAGAAATGCATCAATAACTGCATATCTACCAACACCATCTTCTGACCCTTTCTTACGTGAATTAGCTTTTGCATGCTTGGCTAATATATTGTACACTGTTGGGTGTAATAGCGGTGGGAAATCATTAGGTATACTTATCCATGTCGTATGCGATATGCTATCAACAAACGAAGAAGATACTACTGTTTCACACATCGGGCACTTTAATCCAAGCTTACTCACACCTCTTATAGCACCACACTGGCATGATGGAACGAACCCGAGATCACCATCACAATTACTGAACACACTGTCAGTCATACTTTTAGCTAAATCTTTAGTAACTGAACTATCAGTATTAATACACTTAGCATTAGGTGATGATGCAAATAGTTGCTCCAAGTCAATGAGTTTGAAGTGACGATATAGTTCTATATCTTCCTCTTCCTCTGGGCGTAACTCCCAGGGTTTCTTATTCATATAACCACTCCTATAACTTTATTTAGTACCATTAACTATTTTCTTAAACTTAACATACTCTAAATCAATAAACACTTTCTCCCATTCATAACCATGTTCCAATAACCACTTTATAATAACACTTCGACTTGCGACATAGTGCATCGGTGGCCATGTCTTTAACATACCGTCTTTAATTGCCGGTATCAGCATGTTAGCGATAGCAGCTGAATCACCATGTAAATTACCACCAACCTGATATTCTACATCTAAATCAGGTGAGTATATATGCCACGTACCGTCAGGATATCTTAGTACACCGACAAACAATGCAAATTCTGTACTATTCACACATTTACCTCCTATTAAAACTAACATATATATAGTTCAGAAAAATAAAAGTATACATACCGCAATGCTACGGTATGTATACGTTATTTAATTATCTACTAGTTATTAGTAGTGACCACCATAGATGTAGTCAGCTGTGTTGAAGAACTGTGCATTTGCGCAGCCACTCTGTGGATGTGATAACAGAGTACCCCACTGCTGAGCGTTAGCTGCAACGTTATTGATTGAAGCATATCCGTTGAGCTGTGCGCCTGGAACTACATTGAGGTTTGGTACAAGACCGTCTAACCATGCTACGAAGTTAGAGTTCAAGCTAATTACCTCAGTTCTATATAACAGTTTGAGGTCAGGTTCGAACTTCAGCAAGTCATCAACTGCATCGGTTGGCTGCTGCTTACGGAACAGTAAGTTTTCGCACTTAGCCGCATCTTCAGGATGTCTTGGATATTCTGACATGAAGTCGATATTCGCAATATCGAGAACCTTGTTACCATACATGTAGAAACCACTATAGCGTACATGTGAAACAGCATATGGTTCACCACTAATGTTGCTGTCATAGCGTGTCTGATTAGGGTTACCATTAAGGCCGAAGAATTCACAGTAATCGTTAATTACTTCATTCCTGGTTTCAGTCCTATTCGTACTATACTTAGCAAGGCTGGTGCAACGGAATCTGCCTTCAGGTACATCAATAACCAACTGAGCTGGGTGGAACTGACTATATACAGTCTTGATAAAACTGTCGTTAGAGGTTATTCTGCATCTACCACCATTTCCGTCTGGGAATAAGTAGCCGATGTTTACGCCATTACCGTGAGCATCAAGAGTATTAGCAGAGTAGTAGCTCAACCAGGTCTTACCAATAATCCAGTACTTAGTAGCGTAACTAATGCAGAGTGGGAGCAATCTACCATCAGCGAACAGAGTTATAACGTCAGTGATGTGAAGTACTGGATAGAACTTGTAGTCTGCGTTCAGTGAAGCAATATCACGTACGAACTCTACATAACCACTAACTGCAGCTAATGGAACACGTTCCTGTTCTTCTGCACTATTCCAGTAATCAGTACTTTCTTCACCATATCTGTTAGGATTCTGTCTGTTCTGATTATTGCGGTTCTGACCATAGATTACTAAAGTAAGGTCATGACGCAGTGGTACACCGTGTGGTGATAAAGCTGCAAATGCTCTTTCGAAATCATTTGGATTATCAGATACACTGATGAACACATTATCAAACATAGCTGTAGTAGCTTTTACTGGATTGAATATAGCTGAGAACAGTGATCTGATTGATGCACCCCAGTGTTCTACACGACCATAGTCATCAGGACTGATAACGATAACTTCATCTATAACACAACCATCAATAAGCTTCACAGTTGCATCGATAGCAAGTTTCTCCTTATTAACAACCGGATAGTGACTGTTCACCACATTGCTTTCAGCCATGATTAAGATGACGGCATGATTCTTACGAACTACAGCAATAGAATCCTTAGGGGTAGGTAATCTAAGAACAGAGATACCAGTCCAGTATGGATTGCTGTTGTTCTTGGTGGTGTTGCTGAGGTCGTCGATGAGGGCATTGATGAAGTCAGCGCCAGCAGCAGAAAGTCCACTTGGTACATCAAAGTTGTTTCTGGCATAGTCAAGGATGCTGCAAGTTACTTCAGGTGCAACAAAAGGGTTACCAGCGGCTGCCGCAGCAGTAGCGTTATGAACTGCCTGAGCAGTGGTGTTACCAGCGTTGAATTCAGGGGCTACAGAGATCTGTTCTTCGCCACCTACTAAACCCTCGTTATGAAAATCGGTACTATCTACCATAATTTTAAAACTCCTATACGTTTATAAACGTTAACAATAATAAGTTTTCTAGAATTGACTTATGACGTCAGAGAATATATCGTATTTGTAATAAAATACATCCACTAACATCATCTTAGTAATATATATTTTCAGCGGTATTGAATCCGCTCAGGCTACATGGGACGTATACCTGTAAGTAAACCACCCGCACTGGATGGTTTATCTACGCATATTATAGTGAAAGTATATTTATTTTTTTACACACCACACAACATTTAGCCCAGGAGGCGGATGTTATGTTATCTATGATTATGCCATTTCTGGTTGATATGGAAAAACGTGCTATACCACCATATCAGCTATTCTTAAAACAACAAGCACAAATTATACTAGAACGTTATAATAGGTTGCAGGGATCTTCTGGTGGAGAAAATAGGGCTACAGCTATGCTTAGGTATATACTTAATTTCATGGATTTAGAGTATATGCTTAAGCAACCAAATAACTACACCAGATATTTGTATCATTTGAGATTCGTTAAGAAAAGTATAGATGAAAGTTTTGACAGAGTTACTAGAGGTAGAGGTTATAATGGTACCTTTATCAGTAAGAGTAGCTGTTATACTGAAGAGTTTATATTGCCAGCAGATGATACTAATGTTATCACCAACTTACCACTCGAAACAGATGATTGGAATATTTGGAAAAAAGTAACTGCAATTAAACTGGTCGGTCATGATAGTCCTGAATACACAGTTAACATGTTACTTGATAGATTAACTTTCAACGAGATACCGCCTAACTATACATTTATTATGATAGACTCTATTGCGCTTATGCTCAAGTATTATAGTTGGTATGTGCACGGTAGAGAAAGTGAAATTAATCAAGAGATGGCTATACATGCACCACAACAACTATTCCTACACAAATACGTGATGTGTGATTTAGTGTGGGATAACTTTAATGTATGGTTACTTAACACTATCTCTAGATTAAGTGACTATGTTAATGTTGAAGGTACTAGTAATATAGATAAAGAGTTTAATGCTAAAGCTCTTGAAACCGACATGCAGTGGGGTAGACTAGCTACACAAGCCACAGATGGGTTTAAATATCTTGGTAAACTATTAGGTGATACCAGTAAGAATACTAGACCTGAAGCTATACTCAGTTCTAAATTGCTGTTGTCTGGTAGTATCCTCGACTATGCTAATAAACTTGTTAGTAGATGGGATATGCCTATACTGGAGCAGTATGACTATCTTAAATGGATACGAGATAGACAACTATTCAACTTCATATTAAGCATCTATCTTAATAGGCCTACATTACCTATATCTCGTAGATTGATAATGAATGTTCGCAGAGACTACAAACGATTAGTTAATCATCGACCATGGAGGACTTGTAACAACATTTTGTTAAAGAATGACATACAAGATGACATGGAAGAAACATTAACAAAATTATTTAGCATATAAACAAAAAAAGAAACTCACACGATGTGAGAAGAAACCCCATGCTCCTTACGGGGTTTCTTTTTGTTTGGTAGGATTAGCGATAGGCGTAGCCCTCGACCGCTGAATCCTTCGCTTTCTCAACGCGAACTTTAATCCAGTCTACGTCAGGGAGCTCAGCCTCAGCCTGACGGAGCAGACCGAGAATGTTGCGATAAGCTTCCATATCGCTCTTCTTGGCAATGGAAGCTAACACCCGGCACTGACGTTCCCATTCCTCAGCAGTTGAAATGAGGATTGATCTCTTGATATCATCAACTGTAATCATAATACACCTCCTATAAGAGTTGTACCCTCGTTACTCTAGATATTGGCACGGACAGGGCAGAGGACAGCAGGTATTATGAGTCTACTGTCACCCTAGTAATATAGAAATAAAAAATAATGAACTACACTACCGCACACATGTGTGCGGTAGTGTATGTGCTATATTTATACTAATGTTGTATCCTGCTGAACATCTGGATCCAAAAATGCATACAGCGTACACATAAACGATATGATGTTACTCTCACCGTTACCTGATGCACGCATAACTGAAGTGTATGATGCCTTAAGTATTCTACCATTCTTCACAGCAAAGTTATCGTTCTTATCATCATAGTGATACTGTATACCTTGACCTGGTAGGATAGAAAATGGCTTAGCGTTAACCCAGCCCATGTTCATATACACACCATCATACGCTGCCATTTCTGATGTAGACAGGTATATATTGGAATGCATGCCTTCATACTTAAGTACTTGTGACTTTTCAGATACAGAATTGTTATTAGTGTTCTGTATAACCGTTATGAAGTCTTTAGAACGCTCTACATTACCATCTTCGTTTATAGTGACTCCGTAGTCTAGACTATTATCAGGGTTAGTAGATACATGCACATTACCTCTGTTTTCTATACCTTTAGTACTAGCATCTTCTACATTGGCGTCTGTTATAGACACTACCCACTGATCACCATCTATAACTTTACTATAACTATCTAGCCCATGATAGGAACCTTTAGGTGCATGTATCAAATGTGCAAATATAGAGGTGTATGTATGAGTAAGGTCTCTATCATACTGCGGATAGATACATATCTCAGTTCCCCAGATAAAAAACCCTAACCCTTTACTATATATACCGAATGTTTGCTGAAGATATGGAAACAGAGTAGCTATACTTTGCATTGGTGGTATAACCAGGTTACTATACTTAATAGTGTTGGTCGGTTTAACCATATTAACTCTAGTGAATCCGAACTGATACGCAGCCCAATGTAGTACATCTTCTATAGTTACATCATGTAGTATCGCATTTATCTGAATATGTCTTGTATCATACGCAGCTGGGTCTATTAAGTACACAGGCACCTTCATAGTCAATTCTGCTTGAGCCGGAGAATCTGCATTTGTACTACCGATATCTTCAGAGCCTAGTGACTTAGTATTAACCTGTTTACTTAAATCGATACGGTCCATCATTGCTTTAGTTTTAAGAATGATTGGTGGTAACGTTAAGACATTCTCAGCAAGCTTAGCACTATACTGATACAATATAACTGTACACTCCAGACCTTGTAAGTTCTTTTGTAACATCAAGTATTGTGGATATGTAACTGTTATATTCAGCGCATACTTTGTCATATATGTCTCAAGAAAATCTTGATCAATATCAAATGCATTTATACGTGTTATAGTCTGCTTATATCCAGTGTTAGGATTGTGAAATACCAATTTAGGCATATACGCTGTATATTCACTATCAGTTAGTACTCTGGATATCTCACTTTCTAATCGCTTACTCACACGTTGCATAGAACTAACCTCCTACCCCGTAGGATTCAAGCAAGTCGAATATGTTCATGATAGGTTTTACTTCACCAGAACCCTTTCTCAATTTCTTAGCATATGCACGCATAACTATAAGGAACTTATCCAGTTTATCAGCGTATGATTTATTCTGTATATCCACTGGCTCTGTACTATTAGGTTTCAATAGTGTTTTAAGTTGAGAGTAGTACTCTTCAACTATCATTAATATAATCGGTACATCCTGATCACGGACAAGTTGCCACTTATAGCCAGATACGGTTAGCTCTATCATCATGTTAATAGTCAGCACCCCGTTTGCATAATCGTTACCTGCCATTATTTCGTAGTATGGGGATATACCTGTATCACGGAAATATTTAGGTACTGTACCGAATGATTCCGGATATATAGCTTTAAAATGCTTACGATTGATAACTTCAGCTAGGGTCCTGAACATCCCTTTAGATCTAGGTATCTCATATGGCGACATACTAGAATGTTTCCTAGCAATGAGATTACCTAGGCATGGTACTGTATTAGCATTAAACTCATGTTTATGTTCTCGCTCAAGCTCTTTGGATAGTTCGTCGCTAGTTTTAGATAATCGTTGTAAGTATGGATCTATTTTCATTATCGTATATCCCTGTAATATTAATGATAAGTTAGCCAGTATACTGCCTTATCAATAAGGTATATTAAGAAAAGATGATTATAGAAAGCATCCTCATCTGAATAACTGAGATAATCTTTAACTACATCTACAACTAGATTGATGTTCAATTCACCATTGGTTATAGCTGTATATAGTAGTTGTTCTATAGTAGACATCTTATCCCAATCACCGGTATAGAAAGCGTAAGATAATGCATATGTATCTGTACCAGTCGTAACTTCTGTACCAGCATCAGGTGCTTTCTTATCTCTATCTCTGTATATAGGGTAATACAAGAAGCTCAGTTTACCTGCATCATCAGGTAGTATACCTGTATTGGATTTAGTACTGTATTTACTTCTGTATGAAGCAATATACGCTAATAGCTTTTGTCTATTAAGATCATCCAAACCTTCTACAGTAGCAAAACCATTTTTATGTAAGAACTCTTTAGTAAGTTCTATATCAGATAAAGTACCTGGATATGACTCACGATACCACTGTATATATCCACGTACATGCTGATGGTCTGCTTCAGACAACACATCATCTTCAGCGTAACCATGCATAGTTTTCCAGATGTATACAAGTTCATCATCAGAGTGTATAGGATAGTTTTCCTGTGTATATAAATGATGATACTTAAATCCTAAGTCAGGATAAATCAAATCAAAAAACTCTTTACGCTGTTTTCTGAAAAATCTATCTACTCTCTTTTGTACCTGGTCATATGGTGTTCTCTGATAGTATATAGTAGTAGGGTCATAGAGAATAGGGTCCCCGTTACTATCTATTTGTCTACTATCATAGCTAGGCGCTTCATTACCTATAGTTAAGAATTTATGTCCTAATAATGAAGTAATGTTAGTGCCCCAGAATGTAGACCTAAATACTTCTGTGCTACCGTATTTATCTAAATGATTTAAATCTTTTATAGGGTGGTTAGTTAATGCTGACCATATAGTTTTCTTAAAGTTGGATACAGATATAAGTATCTGTGTTGGTCTTATATGACGCATAGTTTCTCTGATACCAACTTTAGTATTCCAATACTCTACTATATACGGATCATAGATCTCATCTGGTCTAATAAATGTAGAGAATTTCTCAGAGTAAAATCTCTCCATATAGTCTTCAATAATTTCGCTTCTCAAATGCTGTAGATCTTTCTTATTAGCATATCCTTCTGATGTAAGCATAGCTGTATTACCAGCTATATACTTAGTCTTATCGAAGTATAAAACTTGAGATGTCTGCTTAGCTAATTTATCTCTATAGTCAGCATCCAAATATCCCTGCATAGTGAACTGGATAGAGTGATATGTATCCTGTCCCAATGCTAATCTGTCAATCGCACTAATAAAGAATACACCGTACTTACCATTACGGACTTCATATATGAACATATCTCCTATCTGTGGAACAAATCTAGGAAATACTATACCTTCGCCCTTAAATTCGGTGTTGTTAGTATCTACTTCATAACTAAATGACAACTCATTTCTAGCACGGATTTCAAAGTTTCTTATCTGCGTCCATGATACATGAACATCATTTTTTGTACCAGCAGCGGTATCGATATCAACTACAGTCGATTGAATGTCTGTCGGTAGATGATTCTTAGAGAAATATGTAACTGTTAATATTCTACCTTCAGGGAAACCAGCAATAAGAGACATGTTGTCACTATAAATGTCGGTATTAACTGCGGTCTTATTTATGAAAGTATTTTTAACTACATGTTCATCACTTATGTTGTGCCCATCTATGGCTACAGATTTATCGTTTATTTCTGGTCGTAAACTGGCCGGTTTTTCACGGCTTGCGTTCTCGGATGTCGATCCGGACATTTTTATTAGGGGCATTATGACAAACCTCCTTACTTAATACAACATTACGTTTTTCCAGATAACCATCCTCAGGCAACTGCATACCTGGGTAATATATGGTGTTAGTAGTCTGGTCTACTAGTACATCAGCTGTCACTTTGTGTTTATCTATATTTATACTATTTTTGTCTCTGACGAATGGTATCACATCTATACATCTGACATCACCGATGATTCTGTCATGATGATCGATAATAATACCATTACCTAATATAGATTTAACTCTATCTATATTACCTTTTATATGGTGCTTTAGAGCTTCTCTCCAACCACCATATAGGAACCAGTTACCCATAGATTCCTTCAAACGTACTGGTACTTTATCATATTCCTTAATGAGCATCTGATACCATTGTGGTCTTATAGTACTTATAGATGTGGCAGTGCTTATAGCCATACGGTAATGACTGAATAAATCTCTAGCTTTAAATACCAATATGAGATTATCATCAACATAGTAATCTTTATTAGGTATCAGCTCGACATCATCTCTGAATAGTGCTATATTTATTGGGGAGCCCACATCAGTACACATGCAGCCTTCACCCTTAAGGAACATCAATACCGATG
>Ga0326511_10000668_pt1 | contig 30127 bp, 32 predicted proteins | sample 0_2496_0518_D_FD_203701 | JGI IMG/M metagenome (GOLD analysis project Ga0326511, IMG submission 203701) | Bovine rumen microbial communities from UC Davis, California, United States - 0_2496_0518 | ecosystem: Host-associated > Mammals > Digestive system > Stomach > Rumen | place: USA...
AGAAACAGATGTATGCAACTCCTTATCGTTTTACCGATGAAGCTTTGGATTTGCTGTATGTTTCTCTTATGGTGTTCTGCGTTGACAGGAGTGTAAGCCGTGAGAAACAGGATGATGCATGGACACGAGGCCTTGAGCTTTACATACCAGTGATGGCCTATGAGAAATGGGAGCGCAGTAAGCCGATACTCATTCAAGCACTTAATTTCTTAACGGGCGACCATTGGATGATCCATTTTAGAGAAAGGGCAGCAATAACTGATGATGAGAACAAGTATAGGAAAGGCCGATGGCATTTCCGTCGTTCAGTCAGAAGGATAGATACAGATATTTTCTGCATGTTGTCAGGTGGATTAGATTCCTTTATAGGTGCCATCAATCTGCTTAAAGACGGGAAGAAACCTATATTTGTGAGCCATTATGGTGGCGGTAAAGGCGTTAAAGTCTATCAAGATCGGGTGGTGAATTCGTTGAAGAATAGGTATACAGTTGATCCAAAACGCTTCTTTAGGTTTTATGCTGCATCTAAAAATGGTGTAGAGGATACGACCCGTTCACGTTCACTGATGTTCTTCGCACATGCTATCGCTCTTGCTTCTGGTATGGGACACCATGTGGACTTGTATATACCTGAGAACGGTGTTATTTCATTGAATATACCTCTGACGGTGATGCGCTTAGGAAGTCTAAGTACCCGTACAACACATCCTTATTTCATGGGGTTGCTCCAGAAATTGCTAACAGAACTAGGACTTGACATATCTCTGATTAATCCTTTCCAAATGAAGACTAAGGGTGAGATGATGAAAGATTGTAAAGACCTTGACTATCTGAATAGCCATTATCAATATACGTTGTCATGTTCACACCCAGACCAAGGCAGATGGACTGGCGAGGACGCAGGACACTGTGGTGAATGTTTGCCCTGTACAATCAGAAGAGCCGCAATTAAAGCGGCAGGCTTGACTGACGCTTCTACGTATCGCCATAATTACGATACCGACACAGGCGCAAGAGACTTGAAATCTTACAAGCTGGGGCTGTCAACACCAAAAGATAGCTATGCTGCTATACAAATGTCAGGTCCGATTACAGAAAGGCATAACGAGTATGTCAGACTATATGAAGAGGGGTTGAAAGAACTAAAGAGCTTTATTGATACAATTTGATGGAACATCTATTTGATACTCATTTTCACTTGGATTTGCAAAAGGATCGAGCTGCGGCTATTCGAGATGTTGAAGAAAAGCAGATTTATACTATTGCTGTTACTAATCTGCCAGAATTATATAGGAAAGAATCTGTTGAGATAGCCAGTAAATATATTCGATTTGCACTCGGTTTTCATCCAGAGCTGATTCATCAATATAAGAGGCAGATACCTCTGATGTGGGATATGCTACCGGAAGTACGATATGTTGGTGAAGTCGGGCTGGATTTAGTGGATAAGAGTAGCGAGAAAGAACAAGAGGCATTCTTTAGCGAATTAGTTGAACGATGCCGTTATGATAGTAACAAAATATTTACCATTCATTCTCGTCGTGCAGTTGATAAAGTATTGGAAATACTTGGAGATAACTATAGATTCAAGGCGATATTACATTGGTTTTCGGGGAGTAGAAATGAATTGGAGAAAGCAATAGAGAAAGGTTGTTATTTCTCTGTCAATGGGGCAATGATTAAGTCGAAAAGATTTCTTGAATTTCTGCCCATGATACCATCAAGTCGTATTCTTATAGAAACAGATAGCCCATTTACCTCTTATACAGGTTCGTATAATGAGCATCTGCAGAGTATTAAGACGGAAATTCAAGCATATAAACCAGATGCGGATGTTTGGACAAACTTTAGAAGACTGCTTGGTGGTTAATTTTTAGATGATAAAAGAATAGCTATGACCCAAAGCGATAAGTGGATGGCGAGGTATAATGAGGTGAAGAGCTACATTGAGACGAATCATCGAAATCCCTCGAAGCATCGGATAGAGGAGCATGACATGTTGAATTGGCTGAAGGCTAATAGAAAACTCTGGAATGCAGGGACGATGAAACCGGAGAGGGTGGAGAAGTTTAAAAAACTTCTAGAACTGACGGAACAGTATAAGAGAATAAATCAATATCAATAATAATGAGAAGGCTCTATACTTCAACATATAGTGACATGACGGTATACCAGATGGACTTCGGGTTTGGCGGGTTTGTTGGTTACGGAGGTGATGTGCCTAATTTGTTGGTTAAGGAAGAACCGAGGAGAAGGATGATGTATGATGGCTGAAGGTTGATGAAGATGTATGATGGATGATGGCTGAGGGATGATGTCCCTGGTCATTGGCTTCGGGTATATACGGGCATCCCCCGATTCGGTTCTTGGTGAACTGAGTCGGGGGATGTCTCGTTTGGTCGGGTTGGGTCAATAGCGGTGCAGGTTGCAGACGATGGCGTAGATCTCAACGATGATGTTCTTGGGAACCTTGGACTCTACGGGCTTTCCTTCGACCATCTGTATGAAGGTGATGCTTTGTTCGTCAGTCTGTGTGGCAGAGACCTTGCGTAGCATCTTGAAATCGCTCGTTACAACGACACAGGGGATGTCACCGGGTATATAGTCCTTCCATGAAGGGAGTTTTTTCAGGGCGATAAAGTCGCCCGGCATGATAGACGGCGCAAGTGAATTGTCGATGTTGACACACCAGAAATCAATGTCATCTACCATCGGGACTGATATATACTTTTCTTCTCCGTTGGACACTGGCTGTCCCTGGCTGTCGATACAGAGCTTGAAGTCCGTGTTGTAGATAACCTTTTCCTCGCTGTTTCCATGGAGGTCAAAAGGGTTGCTACGGCCCAGGTATTGGTTGCCCTCCCCTGTGTACATCCATGCAGCACTTACGCCATATTTCTGACAGAACAGTTCGATGGCCTTTTTGGTGGGTTTTTGCCAGCCTTTCTTGATTTTGCTTAAAACCTGGTCGTTTGCAACAATTCCGTCACGGAAGAGCTGCCGTCCTGTCAGACGCAGTTCTTCTGCCGCTTTTGCAAACCTCTCTGCCACGCCTTGCATAGCTGTTGCCTCGTTATACTCTGCCATAATGTTTAAATTTTGCTAAATATTCTAACTAAAAGGAATGAAACTTCCAATTTGCTTTGTTGTAATTCTTAAAAGTTGTAATTTTGCAGCCGCTTAAACTGCTATTCGGATGCAAAAGTAGGCATTATTTCCGATATATGCAAGTAAATGAGCAAAAAAGTGAGTATCAAGATTATGATTTAATATAAAATAGGAATTAAAAAAGAAAGTTTATGGAGATACCCATTACAACTTTACAGCAAATGCTGACCAACGCTGCGACACTCGGAGCGATGTCGGCAGTGAAGAAGCTCGACCCGGTGAAGGATGACCTGAAGGCCTCGGAGGTGAGAGCGTGGTTAGGTAATGACAGTAAGATGAGCAGGAAGTTCGACGCGATGGTGCGCAAGGGCATGATCAAGGGCTTCAAGAAAGGCACGAGCCAGAACTCACCTTATTATTATTCGAAGTGTCAGATAGAAGCAGCGTTTGCTGCGGTAAGATGCAAGGAGCTGATATGATGAAAGAAGGATATATCACCATACCGATGGCCGTGCTGGAGAGCTGGGTGGGGCATGACAACCGCTACCTGAAATGGTGGACGTGGCTCAGGAGCGAGGCTTGTTGGACGGCAAAGACGGTGTGGTTCAACCGCCAACAGGTTTACCTCCAACCGAGACAGGTACTCGTATCGGTCAACTTGCTGGTAAAGCAGTGGCAGGTGAGCAAGCCAACGGTGATACGTTTCCTGCAACACTTGGAGCAGGAGAAACTGATTGAAAGACAGATGGATAGCCGCAAGACCATCATCACGATTACAGAACTTGGCTGGGCAGAACCAGAGGTAAAGCCAGTGGAAAACTCAGCGGTAAACATTGACCACGAAGTTGACCGCCAACCGTACCTCCAAGTGAAATCTTCACCTATTATTGATAAAAATATAAATTATATAGCAGGCGGCAGGTTTGCGCGTACGCGCGAGGAGGCGGAAGCGGCAGCTAATAAATGTTTGATGGATGATGGAGGATGTCTGATGGCTGATGTCAGAGGGAAGATGTCTGATGAAAAGGGATCCTTTGATGAAGTAGTTGCCTTCTTCAATGAGCAGATGAAGGGAAAGGCGATTCCGCAGGTGGCTATTATTACCCAGCAGCGCAGACAGGCTTTCGATACGCTCATTGAAACAACAGGGATAGATATTATGAGCGTGAAGCAAGCCATCGTGAATGCAGCCGCGAGCGACTTTTTGAACGGGAAGGGACAGAAGGGCTGGGTGGCCAGTTTCGACTGGATGCTGGTGCCACAGAACTTCCAGAAGGTACTGGAGAATTTTTATCGCAACAACCTACAACAAACACCACAAGTACAGCAGTATGGAACCAATGGATATAACGACCCTCGTAGAGGAGTTGAAGCATCAAGGACGGATTCTTATGCAGCAGGGTACGACAGACCGCTCTAAGCTCTCCGTGGATGAGCAGGGCCTGGCACAGCTCTTGGAGATGGCCTACCAGAAACAGGTAGCCCGAAGGAGGATAGCCTACGTGCCCAATGCACTGACCGACGGCACCATCCGGCAGCTGGCCCATTTCCTGACAGACAGCAAGGATAACCGTTTCATGATTGTGTTGGACGGCAGTACCGCTACAGGCAAGACCACGCTGATGCAGGCCATGCGACAGACGCTGTGGTGGCTGGCAGAACACAAGATGGTGTCGGAAGAGGTGGAGCTGAAAATCCTTGATGCCACAGCCATCCCCGGTTTGCGGGATTCCACGCGAGAATGGTATAACCTGATGGCATGGCCGTCGTACCTTGGCATCGAGGACTTGGGCTGTGAGCCTGCTGAGATACTGAGATGGGGCAATCCCCTCTATCCAGTGCGGGAACTCATCACGGAACGCTATAAGCTACGTCTGCCCATGGTGGTGAGTACCAATCTGGACAGTGACCAGATGAGGGAGCATCTTGGATTGAGAATAGTGTCAAGGATGAACGAAATGGCGTACTATATTCACTTCGAGAATCAAGACTTTCGGAAGATGAACTGGTACAGTCATCATCCGGAACTAAGAGGTAAGAACTCAGAACTAAGAAGTAAAACTGAAAACGAAAACCATATATCGATACAATGAAACAGATGAGTGATGATAAGCGGGTCAGGCTGACGGAGTTGGAGAAACTGACCTATGAGGTGGAGATTGGGAATACGCGCAAGATCCTGAAGGTGAAGGGTACGAACCTGAATTCTGCCTTTCTGTTGGGAGAGCTGAGCGACAGCAGGCGGACGATGATAGTCCGTCAGGTGGAGAGCGAGCGCAAGCCCGTGAGAGTGGAGAACAAAGCCTTTGAGGACGTGCTGAAGAACATCCTGATAGGCTATATCCAGTCGAAGCGGTGCCATCTGCCTTTCAACGAGGCTTTTGCCTGTAGGCGGCTGTCGCTGAAGACATGGCCCAGGGAGTATATCGACGGGTTTATCCCCGATAACTTCCACGTAAAGAGAGAATACCTTGACGAGATTGTCAGGATGGTGAGCATCCATGTGACTGCGAACTTCCTGAGTCAGCCGCATAAGGAGGCGGCATGAGAGAGAAAAAACAAAGAACCAAAATGCTGTTGGCCTTTATAGTCACAGTGCTAACAAAAAGCAATTAAATAAAATAAAAGAATGACGACAAAGTATTTAACGACCTCTGGAGAGGATTTTGAAGACTATTGTCTGCGCACATTCAAGTGCATGTTGCACGGTGATAGATTTCCCTACAGTCTGCGGGAAACATATCACCTTGTGTTTGCCTCGTGGAACGAGGCCGTAAAGGAGCTTATAGCGCATGGCGTGGAGGGATTCTCCTATCAGGAGAGTCCCGAAGGCGATGACTATCTTCTCAGTATGCATGGCTTTGCCCAGCTTGTCGTGATGCAGGACGAGACACTGGAGCTGCTTGCCTGTTTCTGTGACACCACGTATAGGCAACAGATGGCCATCTTTGACATTCCAGTCCGCTTCGAGACCCGTTGCGAGAAGAAGGATGACGGACAGATGAGGATTGTGCAGGTGCCAGTCAATGGCTACCGGCCCAGCGGTCAGAAGCATAGTCATGACGGTTTCATGACCACCTGTGGTGACTTGTACGCCAAGGTATGCTTTGACAAGTTCTTGCAGCAGTCTGGACTGTCAGTAAGAACGGAAGAAATCGCAGAGATTTTCGGTATGCCGGAAGAAGCGTTGCTGTGTACGCTGAAGCAGGACGGTATCATTGTAGAGACGGATGATGAAGATGGTTGGGAATTGGCAGAGAGCTTCAAGGATAAGGCGTTTACTCAGGTCAAGACAGGACCTGACGGCAAGCCAGAGACTCAGTGGACATACAAGGGAGCCTATCATATCTGGGCGTTCCTTACGCAGGACTGCGGTCTGCCACCTTGCTATGAGCGAGGCATCCATGAATGAACAAGGCTCAATATCGCCATTGGGCGTACAACATACGATTAATAGTTTTAGGAAGCACCGGCTCGTGATGGGTCGGTGTTTTTTTGTGTCCAAGGCTGATGGTCTAAGACTTATGGCCTAAGGTCTAAGGTCAAAGGTCTAAGGATTTTAGGATGGAGGGAATGAAAAGTATATAAAGGCGAATAAAACCGCTGTTGGTTCGAGAAAACATACTAATTTTGCACCCGCAAACGAAAAACACAGGATAACACGAAAAAAGAAGGATACTATGAAATTCACGACACTATTGACAATTATCATCACGGGCTACGTCATCTATTACGCCTATCAGATTATTCACGACCTGTTCTTTACCAAGGGCGTCTTGTCGGATGAGCTGCACATAGAGGAAGAGGTGGACATCACGGGCGAGGTAGAAAAATACCAGCCTGTCAAAGTCAGCAGGGATGACATTCCTTTGACGAAGACATCCACCAAGGAGGAAACCTCTCAGGATGACGGACTCACCCAGATGTGCGGTGGCTATACCATTGATGAGCTGCACAATGCCCTTAGAGAGGAACATGACAATCCAGGCAGCACAGCTCTGAAAGATGTGATGAAGCTTTACGAATAGACTTAAACCTTACGGATGAAAAACACACAATCCCACTTTAAGATTTTCAAAAAAACAAGTAAAACAATGAAAAACACATTATGCAGAAAAACTGGAGCAAGCTCTGCTCCCTTTTGAAGTCATGTAAGACGAAACTGTCTTACCAAGGATTGAGACTCGCCAGCTTGGCGTTAATGCTGATGATGAGCACGGGCTATGCCATGGCCGATGCCGGATCGAGTGCCATCACTGGTGCTGTAGGTACCTTCAAGGGTTACATCGACCCTGTGCGAAACCTTCTCTATGTGATTGCTGCAGTGGTCAGCATCATTGGAGCCTTCAACGTGTTCTACAAGATGAACAACGGCGACCAGGATGTCAAGAAGACCATCATGATGACCATTGGCGGTTGTGCCGCACTGGTAGCGATGGCCGTTGCCCTGCCTAAGTTCTTCGGCTATTAAGCTATGGAAGCGAACTACGCAGGTTACCCCGTGTATAAAGGTCTCCAGATGCCCTTGGAGTTTATGGGCATCCGGGGACGCTTTATCCTCATTGCCGCAGCCACCTTCGGAGCAGCTTTCCTCGGCTTCATTGCCGGATATGTCCTCTTCGGACTCGGCATTGCCCTGCTGGTGCTGGGTGTCAGTGGCGGAGGCGGTCTGCTTACCATCTATCTGAAGCAAAGAAACGGCTTGCATACCAAGCAGAAAGAAAAAGGAATCAAACACTATCATCATCTGTATGAGCACTAGGAAAAACACACTGGACGGACTTTTTACGGGCATCGAGGACATCACCGATGCACGGGGAAGGGTAGTGAATACCGTGCTGTATAGCAAGGCTGGCAACTGCAGTTCTATCTTCGAGATAGAGAACCCCGTGCAGCAGTATTGTACCGATGCAGACCAGTACTATGCCTTTATGAACGTGCTGGATCATATCCTCCAGACCCTTGGTGAAGGCTATGCCCTGCAGAAGCAGGACATCTTCTGCCGACAGGCCTACCACCATGACATCACCCCTGATATGGAGTTTCTGACTCAGAGCTATTTCAAGTATTATGAGGGTAGACCCTATACCGAAATCCGTACCTTTATCATTATCACCCAGGAAACCCGAAAGAGCACTTTTGTTGCCTATGACCCCAAGAAATGGGCAGAGTTCAATAACAAGGTGCAGAAGGTAAAGGACATTCTGGAGGAAAAAGGCTTACCACATCATCTGTTAGGCAGAAAGGAGATAGACGAATACCTCCACCGCTTTATGGCCTTTGACTTCAAGAAAGGACCATTCGGTATGACGAACATGAAATGTACCGATGATTGTCTGAAGATGGGAGATAAAATCGTCAAGAACTTCTCACTCGTTGACATCGACGTGATAGATTTGCCGAATGTCATCCATCCTGTGCAGACCAAGCCCGTCAACGGCTACCCGGTCAGCACCGATTTACTGTCGTTCCTCTCTACAGTACCCCTGACGGACTGTGTGGTCTACAACCAGGTCATCCAGATACCAGCCCAGAGAAAGGAACGTCAGCGACTCATTGGCAAGAGCAAACGCCATGCCTCTATGCCAGACCCCAGCAACAAGATTGCCAAGGCCGACATCGACGAGGTCCTGGAGGTCATTGCTACAGAACAGAAGTCCCTTGTCTGGACGAACTTCAACGTCCTCGTTTCCTGTAAGTCAGAACATCTGACGAAGGTCACCTCCTACTTAGAGACCAAACTCTTTGAGGTAGGTATAGCCCCAAGTAAGTCAGCCTATAATCAGCTGGAACTGTTTATGGACTCCTTCCCCGGCAATGCCTATAGCTTCAATAAAGACTATGACCTCTTCCTGACCCTGCAGGATTCTGCTTTGTGCCTTTTCTATAAGGAGCGCATGAAGCATGACGAGGTGACACCCTTGAAGGTATTCTACACCGACAGACAAGGCGTACCTATTGCCATTGACTTTACGGGAAAGGAAGGAGAAAAGAAACTCACCAATAACTCGAACTTCTTCTGCTTGGGCCCAAGTGGTAGCGGAAAGAGTTTTTCGACCAATACCGTTGTGCGCCAGCTCATTGAGCAGGACACCGATGTGGTGATGGTTGATACCGGTGACTCGTATGAAGGTATCTGTGGCTATTTCCATGGCACCTATATCAGCTACAGCAAGGAGCATCCTATCTCCATGAATCCCTTCAAGGTCAGTGATGTAGAGTATCAGCAGAACTTCGGAGAGAAGAAAAACTTCCTGAAGTCCCTCATCTTCCAGATATTCAAGGGCAACAAAACACCCGAAAAGCTGGAGGACACCATCATAGATACCGTGCTGAACGAGTATTATGATGCCTACTTCCATCCCTTTAGTGGTTATACCAACGAAGAGAAGGAAGAGCTGCGGAAGCAACTCTTACTGGCTGACAAGCGTAATGGCAAGTATGGAGAGTATATCGAGGCTATTGAGAACGACGCTGATGTCATCAGCTCACAAGAGACGACGACGGCATCTGGTGACAAGCAGACCTATACAAAGGACGAGAAGGAACACCATGCCAAGGTGCAGCGTCTTGTAGAGAAGCTGCATAACCTTGCCAATGATGCAGCAGCCAGTGTAGGAGAACGTGAACATGCCAATAACCAGTTGATGCGTCTGATGCCAGAACTGATAGAAGGCCTCTATCTGATGAAGATAGACCAGCGGATAGAGCGTATGGAGCGACAGAAGCGAGACCTGAAAGTAACGAAGCTGAGCTTTGACACCTTCTATGAATACGCCTGTGAGCGCATTCCTCAGATGATGGACGAGAAGAGCATTGCTTTCCCCATCAATGAGTTTGCCGCTATCCTGGAACCCTTCCATAAGGGAGGTAAGTTGGAAACTATCCTCAATAACGACATGGACTTGAACCTCTTTGATGAGAAGTTCATCGTGTTTGAGATAGACAAAATCAAGGATGACCCCGTGCTCTTTCCTATCGTGGTGCTGATTATCATGGATGTATTCCTGCAGAAGATGCGTATCAAGAAAGGACGTAAGGCACTCATCATTGAAGAAGCATGGAAAGCCATTTCTTCACCGACTATGGCAGAATACATCAAGTATCTGTATAAGACTGTCAGAAAGTTCCATGGCATTGCAGGCGTGGTAACACAGGAACTCGGTGATGTGATAGACTCTCCGATTGTCAAGGAAGCCATCATCAATAACTCCGACATCAAGATCCTTCTCGACCAAGCCAAGTTCAAGGACAGATATGACGAGATAGCTGCCATCCTCGGTATCACTGATGTACAGCGACAGCAGATCTTTACCATCAACAGTCTGGATAACCATGAGGGACGCAACTACTTTAAGGAAGTCTGGATATGCAGAGGTCAGAGTGCTGATGTCTATGGAGTCGAAGAACCGCCAGAATGCTATATGGCCTATACGACGGAACGTGCCGAGAAGGAAGCCCTGAAAATCTATATCAAGCACTATGGCGATGATACCGTAGAGGGCATCCGCCACTTCTGTCAGGATATGGAGAAGGCTGGGCTGACAGGAAAGTACCTGAAGTTTGCCAACGAAGTCAACAAGCAACAAAACGTGATGGAACTATGGGACAAAGTAGCATAAGACGACAAAGAACAAAGGTTGTGGTACTGTTGCTGGTAGCACTTGTCAGCACAGTTCCTGCCAATGCCTGGTGGCGTTGGAACATTGACTATTGGACTATTGCGCAGGTTGGAGAGAATACCGCTGCCGAATCTGGAGCAGAGGGAATACATAACAACACCCTTACTGAGCAGAGAAAGAAGCAGGAGCGCATTGCCGAGTACACCACCGCTATCAATGTCATCAGACAGCTCTATAAGCAGTCCATGCAGAATACCAAAGGCTTCGGAGAGGAAAGCAGATACTATCAGTTGATAGGTGAGAATGCCCTCTATATCGTGACCAATATCCCTGTAGCAGTGAGCTGGCTCACCAGAAAGCCGCATATTAACCTGCCGCTGTGCATGAATGAGATCAGTAATCTGACCATGAAGACCGAACAGTGTATCGCAGGCTTTGTGAACATCGTCAATAATGGTCATGTCAGCTCACCACTAAAAGGCAATAGCCTGATACCTCAGAGAGGAGGTGCAGCCAACATCGGTCAGGATGACGGCTATAACTTCATGAGCCGTTCAGACAGGATGGGTATGGCCAATGATATACTGGAGAACTTGGTGATTGTCAGAAACAACCTCGACTATCTCATCTTCATGTGCCAGACCAACAACGGACTGGAAGACCTGTTGATGGAGTTGGATCCTGATACATGGTGTAACGCCATGCAGATGAAGTGGACGGTTGGTGACATTGTCAGTGGCTGGGAAGACTTTGGGTAAGTGAAGAGTGAAAAGTGAAAAATGAAAAAGCTGCACCGGATAATAGTAATAGCAATAGTGAGCATGATATGCCCACATACAGGACTTGCTGGTATCTTACCGAATGACCTGCCTACCATTGAAGCACTGATAGACCAGCATAAGGAGTGTATGAGTGCCGAAGATGAAAGTAACCGTCAGTTGGCTGCCAATGCCTCTATCAAGGCTATGGTGAAGGATGTCGCTCAGAAGTATGATGATGTCAAGAGTATTCTCGACAAGAAGAGTAATGATGCCTTGTCGTATCTGGCTTTGGCAGCAGAGATGAGCCGTTGCGTGACGAATACTGTCAGACTGACGAATGAGTATTCCGAGTTTACCCGCTTTGCAGCAGACCATCTCAAAGGCAAACCGTTGGTTGCTTGGTATGCCTTTGAAGCCAATTACAAGGTATCGAAAGAGATCAAGAATATCAGGAAACTCTATCTTGCCGTGGCAGCATCAGAAACACAGTTCTTCAGAGCCACCAACAAGGAACGCATGAATATCATCTGGACACTGAACCAGAGTATCACGAATATGCGTGACGTTATTCAGCAAGCATACGTATGGTGTGACCTGTTGGTTGGTGGGTATATTCACGAGAGTCATATTTGGGAGATTATCGATACGTCCGTACTAGAGGAAATAGGAAAAAGCGTAATAAAAGATTGGCCAATATGAGAAAGACATTGATTACAATAACGATGGGTTTGGCTTTACTTCCGCAGATAAGTAAGGCTCAGGTCTATGATGAAGAAAAACGCCTGCAATGGCGGTCGATGGAAACCGGACCGTTAGAGTTTGAACCGAGGTTTTACTACTGGCTGTTCCATAACAGCTATGCCCATCATGAGTGGGAATGGGAGTGGCATGGACTGTTCCATAGCGGATTCTATCTGAACCTGAAGCCCCATAAGAGCGATGCCAAGCCATTGCTCCCGAAGCGTACGTTAGGTGCTGCCACCGATGAGTGGACACGGGAATCTACCGATGCCCAGGAAAAGAACTTCAAGCACCAGCTGGAGCAAGAGACACTCGCTGCTGCAGATCGACGGATAGATGCAGCCTATTTAATGTTCAAGGATGACTTTGACGAGATGCAGCAGAAAATCTCTGCAGGATTAACCTATTGCATGGCTAACAGCAAAGGTGATACCAATGTCATCTCCTTAGTAAACAGCCTCTCCAATCAGAACCGCTTTATCACGGAGCAAGTCAGCTACGTACATAAGAGCAGTAACGGCTATGAGCTGGAGAATGCCAAACGAGAAGAGTGCTATATCAAACTGAAAGCCGATATGGAGAAGGTGACACAAAGCACCATTGACTTGATGAGATATGTAGAAGTTTCAAAATAGTAAAAAAGATGAATGAATTATTAAACTGTAATGTGGGCTGTATCTTCCTGACAATGGGCTTGCCGACACTCGATCCAGTGATGACCAGTGTGCTGGACTATATCCACCAGCATGCCTTGTTCTTGGGTTCGTGGGGAGGCTTTGCCAAGTCTTTAGGACTGATACTTGCCATGTGTGTGACCAGCTATGAGTGCTGGATGATGATGCTTGGACGGCGAGGCATTGACGTGATGAAGCTGTTCAGGATAGTAGGTATCTCATTGTGTATCGTCTCTGCCAATGTCATTGCCGATGCCGTGGCAGCCCCAGGTGAACAGATGGGACGTGTGATGAAAGCGCAGGCTACCAGAAGTCACCAGCGTATCGATGCACTGGAAAAGCATGAGGCAAAACTCCAGAGCCAGTACCTCGATAAGCTACGGGCGCATAACGACTCACTCGACAGGAAACGCAGGGCAGAAGCCAAACTGTCAGAAGATTCCCATTGGTGGGAGGAAGTCGCCTATGCTGTGAAGAACATGGATAATGCCGTGGAGCAGTGGGCCAAGGAAGCCGCTGTTATCGCAGAGACCAAGACGGCAGAGACCATCAATATGCTGATTCGGTATATTGGAGAAATCATCTATCAGGTCATCTATTTCGGTATGCTGCTTGGTCAGGCCTTTATGATGAATGTGCTGAAAATCTTCTGTCCCGTAGCCTTTGCCCTGAGTATCGTACCACCTTGGGCCAGTGCGTGGAGTCAGTGGATCAGTAAGTATGTGAGTCTGTCGCTATGGGCACCCTTGATATATATGTGTAGCATCTATGCGGACATGATACTGAAATATACCATCCTACAGGACACCACCGCCTACACCACACTGCTTGGCAGTGCCAGTTACACATGGGGAGAGATAGGCGGATTGGGAATGCAAGGCATCGGAAGTACCTGTATGTATGTCGTAGGATTATTGGTAGGAGCCATGCTCATCAAGTTCGTACCAGAACTCGCCTCATGGATAGTACCGGGAGGAGCCAGCAGTAGTATCGGTTCGGCCGTCAGTGGCATGACCACAGCAGGCGCTGCAGCCGTCGGAGGTACAGTAGGTGGTGTTGTCGGTGGAACCATCGGAGTGACAAGACATACTGTAGGCGGAGCCGTCAAGGGAGGCGTGACAGGATATGCATCATCAGAAGGCGGTGGATTGAGCGGCGCATGGAATGGTGCCGTATCTGGAGGCCGTCGCGGATTCGAGCGAGGTATGGACTTCAATGTCGGTACGCACATGAGAGACAAACAGTATAAGTAAGTGAAAAGTGAAAAATTAAACAGATATAACCATGTTAATAGAAAGTTTAGAGAAGAAGACAAAGCTCGCCATGTTCACTGTATTGCTGGCCATCAGTGCCAGCACCGTGATTTGCGGCCTGTGCTTTTATTTCGCCACCAAGCTGGTCAGAGACCAACAGCAGCAGGTGTATGTGCTGAACGGGAGTATTCCCTTCATGGCAGAGCGCAGTAAGAACGAGATGACCTTTGACATCGAGGCCAAGGCACACATCCAGCTCTTCCACCAGTACTTTTTTAATCTCTCGCCAGATGACGAGTATTTGAAGTGGACGTTTGGTAAGGCTATGTATCTGGCAGATGAGAGTGCTCTCAGACAGAAGCAGGCCATCGAGGAAACAGGATTTTACTCGCAACTGCTCTCCAGCTCAGCTGTAGAGACCATCGTGGCAGACAGTATCGAACTCGACAAAGACCAGATGAGCTTCAAGTATTACGGTACGCAGATGATCAAGCGCAGAACCAACAGCGTAAAGCGTAGCATCATTACCGTAGGAAAGCTGCAGAACGTGCCGAGGACGCAGAACAATCCCCATGGACTGCTGATTACCAACTGGCGTACACTGGAGAATAAAGACCTGAAATCATATTAAGTGAAAAAAGAAGAGTGAAAAGTGAAAAATGATGTACCATGAATATATTCAAGAACAAGCAGACACACGAGTATAAAGAGAAGGAGCGTTACCGATTGAGAAGAGCCAGAATCTGGGGCTATAAGATAGGAAAGAAATACGCCATCGGAGAGAAGATCGCCAAGGCCAATGCCTGGGCAGACGGTCATAGACGAAAGACTGCAGGAATATTGTTTTCCGTGAATGCCACCATCTACGTCATCGGTTTCCTGCTGTGTATGTCAGGCAATGACAGTAACAGTATCAATGACCCCATGCAGGACTTCGCACAGGTACAGCCCATGTTTGCACAGCTACACCGTATCGAGGACATGAAGACCGTCCAGAAGAATACCTACGTACAGCTCAGTCATCGGGCGGTGAAACTCAAACGAGAGGTGGACTCCCTGATGGCCAAGCCCGGTAAGACCCATGCAGATTCCGTGCTTGCACTGGAAAAGTATGATGAACTCCAAATGATTATGAACAAATAACCAAATAGAAAAGAACCATGAAGATAGATTTCAAGAAGATTGATTTTCGACAGGGAAAGTACTGGTTCCCGCTGGTACTCTTCGTTCCCTTGGTAGCCATAGCCTATTTCTCCTGTGAGATGTTCAAAGGCCCGACAGAGCAGACAGGTATGGTCACCGATAGTATCAATACCATGATGCCAGAGCCAGCCGGTGACGGTCTGCATGGCAAGTTCGCTGCCATGGAGGACAACATCCTCAGAGGTGACGGCTATACCGCCATCAATGCCCTTGGCGAGGAAGAACAGGGAGAGAGCGATGACAAGAACGTCTATAGCGAGAGTGAGATGGATCGAATCGACAAGGAGAAGGCCGAGAAGAAACGCCAGGAGCAAGAGATGGCAGCCCTCCAACAGCAGCTCAAAGAGTCGAGGATGCACATCAACCAATATGATGACCGCTATACAGGCCATAGCAGTAATGGCAGTCAGCAGCGGGAGATGGAGCAATTTGAGGAGCAGATGCGACAGATCCAGGAACGAAGCAGAAAGATGGCACGTGACATCACTGGTGATGACTATCCTTCAAGGAATGGTCAGCAGGTACAGCCCAATCTGAATGGCCAGATAGCAGGCTATGACATCTACGGCAATCCTATCATGGCTAACCAACAGCCCAAGAAAGACACCATAGCCGTTGTTGCCAAGGCTGATGATACCCATGCAGAAAGCTTCAATACCATTGCTGATGATGAAAAGCTCGATGCCCCACTGATTAAGGCTATGATAGACAAGACTACCAAGGCCCATGAGGGAACCAGACTCCGCTTCAAGCTGTTGGATGATGTAGTTGTCATGGGTGTGAAGCTGAAGAAAGGCACCTACCTCTATGGAATAGTGACCGGCTTCGGTCAGCAGCGAGTGATGGCAGACATCACGAGTATTCTGGTGAAGGATAAGTTCCTGAAGATCCACCTGTCTGTCTATGACCTTGACGGTATGAAGGGCTTTTATGTGCCGGAGTCAGCCTTCAGGGATATGATGAAGAATGCCGGTAGTGCTGCCATGCAGAGCAACATCAGCTTTGACTCCAACGGTGGTAGCGGTATCTCAGCACAGGCACTGGCTCTGCAGGCTCTGCAGAATGCCTATCAGAGTACGTCAAGTGCCATCTCACAGGCTATTAAGAAGAACAAGGCAAAGATTAAGTATAACACCATCGTCTATCTGATTAACGAACAGTAAGACAGAATAACAATTAAAGACATAATAACAGAATAACAAAAGAGTAACCATGAAAAGTATGAAAAAGATTCTATTTGCAGCTGTGGCTTTGATGGCCATGAGTACAACCCATGTAAGTGCAGAGACAACACAGTCCAATGACGTGTATCTGAGCACCATCTATGTCAATGAGCAGGTAACCACCCACTTGATTATGCCAGAGACCATCCGACTGGTGGATATCTCCACTGATACCATCGTCGGCAACCAGGTCAATGACAACATCGTGCGTCTGAAACCCAAGGGTGCGATGCAGGACTACGAGCAGGCAGGCATCGTGACAGTCATCGGAGAACGGCATATCGCCCAGTATAAGCTCGTCTATCGCAGCTGTCTGCCCTTTGCCAGTACCCGCTTTACAGTTCCGTACTGGGATATGCAGGAATACCAGAATCCCGATGTGAGTATGTCTGTAGGAGAAATGAGCCGCTATGCCATCCGTATCTTTAACACCAAGCGCAGTGTGGAGAATATCCATACCAAGAAAGACAAGATGAAGGCATGGGTAAACCATATCTGTTCAGCAGGTGACTACTTCTTCATTGACTTCTCACTGGAGAACAAGACCAAGATACCCTACGATATTTCAGAGATCCGTGTCAAGCTGGAGGATAAAAAGCAGAAGAAAGCCACCAACTACCAGAGTATCGAGCTGACACCGGAGTATATGCTGAACTACAACAAGCACTTCAAGAAACGTTATCGCAATGTGCTCGTAGTAAAGAAGCTCACCTTCCCAGAGGCCAAGGTCTTGAAGATCGAGTTCAGTGAGAACCAGATTTCCGGCAGAACTATCGAGCTGAACATCAACTATGATGATGTGCTGGATGCCGATTGCTTTGACGATTAAATACACAAAGGTAGAAGAAGAGCATGATTCAGGAAACCAAGGAACAGCAGCAGATGTATAATCTGTTTCGCTCGTTCATCTATATTTTCTTGATTATCGAGTTGGTGATGCACATGCCTGTCCATACAGGGAGTAGCATTGCCAACTCCTTTTTGCAGATGATAGCCAGGCTGGGCTTCTTCAATTCTGTGGTGTCGTGTAAGGTGATAGAGTTGGTGACCATCTTGATTACCTGTGCAGGAACTACAGCCCGACGGAGCTTGAAGTTTGATGTGAGGACGATGGTCATCTATCCCTGTGCAGCAGGAATCACCCTGACCGTGCTGTGCATCTTCCTGCAGCAAGGGCATTGGGGAACCCATATTGCAGGCTATTCGCTGAACCGCATCCTCTATCTTGTTACCTCGATAACAGGCGTGATGTGTATTCACCGAAGCCTCGATGCCATTGCGCAGTACTTTAACTGCAAACTCGGTGAAGACCGCTTTAACTTTGAGAATGAGAGTTTCCAACAGTGTGAGCAGTTGGTGGAGAATAAGTACAGCGTGAACATTCCGATGATCTTCTATTATAAGGGACGGATGCGCAAAGGCTGGTGTAATGTGGTGAACCCTTTCAGAGGTACATGGGTAGTAGGAACACCAGGTAGTGGTAAGTCCTTCTCTGTGGTAGAACCTTTCATAAGACAGCACTCAGCCAAGGGTTTTTCGTTAGTTGTGTATGACTACAAGTTTCCGGCACTTGCAGAGATGACCTTTTATCACTTCAATAAGAACAAGATGCTCGGCAATATCCCCAAGGATATGAACTTCAACATCATCAACTTTACCGATGTAGAGTACTCGAACCGAGTGAATCCCATCCAACGAAAGTATATCCCTGATTTGAGTGCAGCTTCAGAGACAGCAGCCACACTGCTTGCAGCTTTGAACAAAGGTGCAGGACAGGCAGGCGGCGGTGGAAGTGACAAGTTCTTCACCAACTCTGCAGAGAACTTTCTGGCAGCCATTATCTATTTCTTCGTCACCTTTCGTCCTGTGGCATGGAAGAACGGCAGAAAACTGCATCACATGATAATCAGTGACGGACGAAAGCTGGAAATCAAGATACGCATGTGGGATGATTACGTGGCATTGGATAAAGATGGTAATGTCGTTCTCGACTTCATAGATAATGACGGCAATAACGTCAGCACCGATGCCGATGGTATGCCAGTCACCTTGAAGGGCTTTTCGTATGTGGATAGAGAGGGGAGAGTGGTCTTTATCGAAGATGAATTCTACGAGGATGATGAAGGACGTATCACTCAGCCAGACACCTATACGGGCGAGTATAGTGACATGCCCCATGTACTCAGCTTCCTGCAGCTCAGTTATGAAGATTCCTTTAATATCCTGATGCAGGATGAAAACATCATGTCGCTGATGGCTCCATTTAAATCTGCGTATGATAATAACGCGATGGATCAGTTGGAAGGTATGGTTGGAACACTCCGTGTCAACGCTGCACGACTGGTATCACAGGAAGCCTACTGGGTATTCTCGGGTGATGACTTCGACCTGAAAGTGTCAGACCCCAAGAAACCTTCCTATCTGATTATCGCCAATGACCCAGAGAAAGAACAGGTGATAGGTTCCTTGAATGCTTTGATTCTGAATCGTCTGACCACGAGAGTCAACAGCGGACAGGGAAAGAACGTGCCGGTGAGCATCATCATCGATGAGCTGCCAACACTCTATTTCCATAAGATAGACCGTCTGATTGGTACAGCCCGAAGCAATAAGGTCAGTGTGACGATGGCATTTCAGGAACTGCCGCAGTTGGAAGCCGACTATGGCAAGAACGGTATGCAGAAGGTGATAACCACGTGTGGTAATGTCTTTGCTGGCTCAGCGAGAAACAAGGAAACGCTGGAATGGTTGCAGAATGACATCTTCGGTAAGGTGAAGCAGACCACCCAGAGCATCAGCATCAATGATGAGCGCGTATCAACCTCCTTCAATGAGAAGATGGACTGTCTTGTTCCTGCTGCCAAGATAGCAGATATGGCCACCGGTTGGATCTGTGGACAGACTGCACGCGACTTTACGCCCACAGAAGCAGCTGCCATGCACAGCGTGAACCTCGAAGAGACCGATGAGTTCAAGACCACCAAGTTCTTCTGTAAAACCAACTTCGATATGAGCCATATCGAGGAAGAGAAGAAACACTATACCCCCTTGCCCAAGAAATACTGCTTCGAGAACGAACATGAGAAAGAAGTGATGCTGGCAAGAAACTTCCGACGCATCAATGAGGAAGTGACGCAACTCACTGCCAGTCTGCTTGGAAAAGAAAACGCCCAATAAACAAAGAAGCCTGCCTCCAATGCGAGACAGGTTTCTTTCGTTATAACGTATTAGCTATGGCTCTGACTTTGGCGTTATAACTATCCATGTTTTCTGCATAGCCGATACGTTTCAGGAAGGCATAGTAGTCTTTGTCCTTCTTGGGGTCATAGCGACGTTGTATCATGCGGACATAACCAGCAACAGACTCTTCCCAGGAATGGAAACGGTAGTAATCATGAATGGATGAGTTATAAAGACCGAAGAGGTTGTTGTAATTTCGGCATACGTTACTGCTTCCATAGCCGGTTTCAAGGCAATACTGAGCTGCCACAATCTTCGGAAATAATACACCACAGTCCTTCATGACCTTGAAGAGGTTGTGAAGGTTTAGCGGTCTGTCAGGTCTGGAGGCAAAATGTAAGTTCTCCATTTCTTCCTGTACACTACAGATGTAACTGTTCAGATGATTGATGAACGGCTCTGGATTGATGGATTTCCATTCGCCTTCAACAAGTCTTTCAGCCCGGATATGCAGATGCGGGCCTGTTGACTTACCTGTATCAGAGGACAAGGCCACTATCGTTCCTGCTGATACAACATCCCCTTCTCTGACGGCTATCAGTCCTAAGTGACCATACAGGATGCGCAGTCCTACATGGTTGATGATGACATGATGACCATAGCCCGTTTCGCTATATACCACCTTTTCAATGACTCCTGGCATCATAGCATAGACTAAAGAGCCTTTGGCACAGCGCAAGTCTATTCCGTTGTGGAATGTCCCTTTTACAAAAGTAACAGGATCCTTGCGATAGCCATAATCAGAAGTGATATGGATGAAGTCCAAAGGAAGTGCCACGGAAGTACGACGGTTCAGAAGTTCCATCATCATACTGTCCTTGACAGAAACGAACAACGGAACATCGTACTCTAACGCTATTTCCTGATGCGAAGGAAGGTCAAAGTATTCTTTTGAGCTCTTTTGTTCAGAAGCCGCTAAATTACAGGAATCCGTCTGAACCTCTGAAATCGGCTTACTTTTAACCACCTGTGGCAGCTTTTGAACCGTATTAAACTGTGCCGGACAAGACACTGGAATTACCGGCAGGAATAAGAAGTATAAGAAATAATTTTTTCTGCTTTTCATGGTATTATTTGTTTTAATTTTGCACTCGGTTTGAGAAACCAAGTCACTCCTGAATACGGGTGCAAAGGTACGGAAAACTGACGAGGAAATCGAAAGAATAAAAACTTTATATCCTCTTTGGTAAATCCTGCCACATTTTAATAATTAAGGTATAACAATCAAACAAAAGAAGAGAATGGGAAAGCTATTTGGTGAAAGAGAACTGAGTAAGAAAGACTTTGAGCGTATAGACATTGATGTAAGGTCGATGCCCAAGGAAATCAAGGAGAAACTGCTGAACGGTGAACTCACTCCACTTGTGGAAATCCGTGACCAGCTGGATAACGGCATCATTGCCACCATGCCCGTGAAGCTCCGACTGCAGCGAGATACAGACGGCAATGCCGTGCTGAAAGCCTATCCCGTCAGCAGGGACATCGTGAGTGACCTGAAGCTACAGGACGCAGAGCTGAAATGTCTGCAGGCAGGTGAGGTCATCCAGAAGGATATCCGTGAGGGCAACCGCACGAGAACCATGTTCCTCCAGTTGGACCAGGAAACGAAGTCGCTGCTGAAGCGTGAGGTCAATAAAGCTGAGATTGACAAACGCATCGATGAGCTGGAGCATGTGAAGGACATCACCCTTGGTCAGAACCAGCGTCAGGCTATCAGAGAAGGTAAGCCTGTGGAACTGGAGGTTGGCGATACGAAGGTAACAGTCGGTGTTGACCTCCGTCAGAACTCTGGCTTCAAGGCCATTGACGGTGACATGTCAGAGTGGAAGCGCCAGCAGGAAATCAAGTGGGACATGGCCAATCCCGGTCAGATGGGCTACTGGCAGACCGACGAGAACCGTTGGGAGTACAAGCAGACGCAGGAGAAGTACAAGATGCCAGAGGCCAAGAAGGAAGAGAAGAAGACTGTCAAGGAGGAAGTGCGACAGACGATCCACTTCAAATAAGAGAACAAAGGTATAACAAGGTAAAGATTGAATAAAGGATAACAACAATTATTCTTGCCATTTCTTAGGTACTATGAAAACACGAGACCTTATAATCAATACTGTGAAAACACACTTTTAAATTCAGGAAACATGGAGAAAACAGGAAATACCTATGAAGAGCTTGTACAGCTCAAAGAATCAGGAGAGATAGGCTGGCGCGATTTTATCCGCAGGCAGCCTGAGATGGAGGATGACTACTATCACTGGTGCGTGGAGAACGACCTCGACATGAACGAGGACACGGCAGAAGCCTTTATGACGCTCACCGAGGAACACGTAGTGGCATAGTAGCAGAACTCCAAAGTTAATAACAACAAAATAATGACTACACTATGGAAGATAACAAGGATAACAGTGTAAAAGAGACTGAGCAAAAGCCCCAGGAACAGACTGAGGGCAAGACTGGCGGTAAGACGATGGCAGAAAAGGCCATCGACCGCTTCGCTCAGATGATGGTCACCCGTCTGGAGGAGATGAAAGGCCAGCAGTGGGAAAAAGGCTGGATTGACGGAGGCGGCAGGACGCACGGCCTGCCTCAGAACCTCTCCGGTCGCCGCTATTCAGGACATAATGACTTCTTCCTCCAGCTGCATACTGCTGCCAACGGCTATGATGTACCCGTCTATGCCACCTATAAGCAGATAAAGGAAGCTGGAGCCACTATCGCCAAGGGTGAGAAGGCCATGCCCGTCATCTATTGGAATGTCACCCATAAGGATGAGAACGGTCAGAAGGTTTCTGATGAAGCCTACGAAGCCATGACCAAGGCAGAGCAGGAGAAAGTCAAGACCATCCCCATTATGATGGGCTATTATGTCTGGAACCTGCAGCAGACCAACTTCCCTGAGATCAAACCGGAGCAGTATGCCAAGCTGCAGGATAAGTTCAAGGCACCGCATATCGAGGATGCCACCGGTATGTACACCTCCAAGGAGTTCGACCAGATGATTGACAAGCAGGCATGGGTCTGCAAGATCAACAATGTCGAAGGTGCTGGCGCTTTCTACAGTCCGACAAAGGATGAGATTACCGTTCCTACGAAGAAACAGTTCAAGATTCACGATACCCCTGAGGAAATCTACAAGGACGGTATGGAGTACTACAGCTCCATCGCCCATGAGATGGCCCATTCGACAGGTGTAGAGAAACGTCTTGGAAGAGACATGGAAGGTCATTTCGGTGATCCGAAGTATGCCAAGGAAGAACTCGTTGCAGAGCTGACCGCTGCCATGGTAGGTAATACGATGGGCTTTGACAAACGCATCCTCGACAACAATGCCAAGTATGTCGATTCCTGGATGGACACCCTGAAGAAAGAGCCCCGTTTCATTCTCAGTGTGATGGCCGATGTCAACAAAGCATCCAAGATGATTCTTGACCATGTGGATGCCCAGCGTCTGGAGATGGGCATGACAGCCCTCCAGCCCAAGGAAGAGACAAACAACGGGAAAACAACGGAAGCCAAGGTTGCCCCAGAGACCAAGATGGATATAGCAGCAGAACCCATCGCCAAGCCTAAGACCAAGGCAGAAGAAAAGGCAGAACTTGCCAAGGAAACAGCAGCCGTCTTTAAGGACTTGAAGGAAAAGCATCCAGATGCCCTGCTATTGATGCGTAAGGGAGACTTCTATGAAGCCTTTGAAGACGATGCCAAGAAAGTTGCCATGTCAACAGGCTTGAAGGAACAGCATATCATCAAGGAAGGCTTTTCCAATAAGGAAAACAAAGAAGGTGAAAAAGGCGTTTCTTATGTCAACTTCAAGAACACCAGTCTTGACAAGTACCTGCCCAAGCTCGTCCGTGACGGTCATCGTGTTGCCATTGTCGATAATCTGGAGGATATGGCCAAGCAGCGTATCGCAGACAGGAATGAGCGACAGGTAAAGGCAGAGACCTCAAAGAACCAGCAGACTCAGCAGACCTCACAGGTAGCCAAGACCATTCCCTTGGATCAGTTCAATAAACTCGAAACCGAGGATGGTAAGAAGATAGACCACTTTGCCGTGTTCAAGATGAAGAGCGGTAACTACGGTGTCAGGGCTATGGTGGACGGTCAGCAGATGAGTGTCAAGGCACTGGATAAAGAAGACCGCAATGCCTTCTTTGAGCATACCACTACCAAGGCTGCTTTGGTACAGAAGTACTATGGCAAGGAGCTCTCCCAGCCAAAGCATGAGGAACGTAGCAGAGCCAGAGCGATGTAACAGGAAGTAGTAAGAAAAGAAAAAGTACAAAGATAAAACGATGTTTGAAGAATACAAGGCGTTCAAGGAAAAGGTCGGTGTGGATGATGTCGCTGCCTATCTTGGCTATAAACTCGATAGAAAAGCTGGAGTCGGCAAATATGTCGAGTACAATATCCGTGATGGTCGGGGACGTAAGATTGACTCCATTGTCATCAGTCACCCGGGCGACAAATCCAGCCAGACCTACTTCCATAGGAACGGAGCCAGTGGCGGCGATGCCATCAGTCTGATCAAGGCAAACATCAATAGTTTTGGCGTGACAGGCAGCAGCGAAGCAGAAATGCTTGCTGCCGTCATGTCGAAGCTTACCAGCGATGACACTTTCATTACCAAGGCCGAGGACAGGTATAGGGACATGAAGCCCCAGACCTTTGACATTGGGCGCTTCCAGATGGAGAATGCAGCAGAGCATTTCGAGGCAGTGATGTCCTTCTTCAGGGCACGTAACATTGATGAAGAAACTGTCAGGACATTCCTTCCCTTTATCATGCGAGTCACTGATACCGAAGCCCAGTATAAGTACAAGGATTTGGCATTCCCCTATACCAAGCCAGGCTCAGAGAAGATAGAAGGTTTTGAGTTACGCGGCTATAATAACTTCCGTCAGAAGGCACCAGGCACGAATAGCAGTAGTGCAGCATGGATTGCCGACTTCACAAAGGAACAGCCCGATAGTGCCAAGAATGTATATTTCTTCGAGAGTGGCTATGATGCGATGGCTTTCTATCAGGTGAACAAGTCAAGGCTGATTCTCGAAACCTCCGTATTCGTCTCTACGGGCGGCACTTTTTCCAGTCAGCAGATCAAGGGCATCACAGACTATTATCCGCAAGCCAGATACTGGGACTGCTTTGACAATGACATCCCCGGCATCCTCTATGGTGTCAGGATGGAGTCGCAGCTGAGTGGGCAGTTTGTCAATATCGTTACTACCGATGATACCATCATCTTCCAGAAAGGAGCAGATGAACTCCGCTTGAAGAAAGAGGAAGTCACTCTGCCCAAGGTCAGAGAGAAGTTAGGCTTGGAAAGACATATCTATGTATGGAAAGCCCCGAAAGCCTTTAAGGACTGGAATGACGTGACAATGAACAAACCCATGAAAGACCTGCCTATAAAGAGCAAGTATCAGAGAAACGAGAACCTGAGGGAAAAGAGAAGAAAAGGTACATTATGAGAAGAATACAATATACCATCATCATGCTGTTGATGGCAGTAACAAACATCCATGCCCAGCAGACAGACCCAGCACTGACGGCAGCCGTAACAACTCAGACTTTTACCTTAAAGAGTCTTTTTGATGCCCGACACAGCACGCAGGAAAAGATTCTTGCCGCTACAGGTATCGAGAACGTACAGCTGCAGCAGTTGCATGACATAGAGAAGAAGGTACTGGACTATATGGCCAATGTCTCAGGACTGATGCAGAACCTCTATCAGGTGAAGCGTACGACAGAACTTGTCACCGTAGAGATACCAAAGAATATCAATGAGGTGACGAAAGCCTGCAAGGGACATCTGAAAGGTACAGCTATTGCTTTGGCCGTCTCTGATGAGGTGAAGAGTGTCTATACCGAGATTGCCAGTCTCTCTGCTCTTTGTACCTCACTGGTTAAGACCAAGACCGTTGACGGTAATAAGGTGAACCTCCTCAATGCCGCAGAACGCTACTGGCTGTGTGAGAAGATTGTATCGTCACTTGAAGACATCAATTCTGCACTATATATCCTTTCCTGGCAGATACAGTACTTGTCATGGGAAGACCTCTGGCGAGGCCTTGATCCAGAGACCTGGTGCAACTATATGCAGGGAAAATGGATGGCTGAGTCATGTATCAGGGATTGGGATGACCTGTTGAAGTAAGATGGTAAGAATTAAGAGAGAAGAAAAAATAGGATAACAATAGTAAATACACTTTAATCAAACAAGAAAAGAAAATGGAAAGCACTAAATCAATCGGCATCTGTCCCATTTGCGGACAGGGTCACATCACAGAGCACCCTTTCGGATGGGCATGTGACAACTCAAAGAAGAATGACGACGGAACGTGGTACAACTGTAAGTTCGTTGTGTTCCGACAGTATCATGGAGCCAACATCACCGAGGAAGACGTAAAGACACTCTTGGCAACAGGTGAGACAGGTGAGCTTCAGATGTGCAACAAAGAAGGAAAGCCCTTTATTGGAAAGCTCGTCATCAAGGAAGGCAAAGTACAGTTGGCTTTTCCTCCCCGTTACCTCGAAGGACGTTGCCCCGTCTGTGGAGGTCGTATCAAGGTGACTGGTAAGGGATATGCCTGTGAGAACTACTTTAAGAAGGATGAAGGGCACTGTAACTTCTTCATCAGTAGCACACTCTGTAACAGAGTCATCACGGAACAAGAGGTGGAGAACTTCCTGGCAGGAAAAAAGCAGATTCTTGACGGCTTCTGTTCCAAGGCAGGCAAACACTTTTCGTCTTTGCTGTCCACCACAGTAGAAGGAAAGGTGATGCTGAACTCCACCATTTGCCAGTGTCCTCAGTGTGGCGGTGAGATACGAGTCGGGCCACGAGCCTATAACTGTTCCAACTACAGCAATGAGGACGTGAAATGCCAGTTCTCCATATGGCGAACCATCGACGGCCATGAGGTGACACCCGAAGAAGTCAAGCAGCTCTGTGACAAGGGCGAGACCGACGAGGTCATTCATTTCTACCGTAAGGACGGCAGCCAGTTCGACAAGAAACTGAAGTTGGAGGATGGCAAAGTCATCCTGGCATAAGTATAATCAAGTATAATCCTGATAAAGTTGTATCATAACAAACAAAAGAAGCAAAATGAAAATCACAAAGTTTATTCCATTAGCCATGCTCTCAGTGGTGCTGCTGGCATCCTGTCAGAGCCGTGAGAGTAAGATCAACAAGTTAGTAACGAGTCATCTGGAGCAGTCACTGGAGAATCCTGAGAAACTGAAGGTTCTGGAGATAGCAGAGCCAGACTCTGCTTTTGGTCTGAACTACTTTACAAAGCAGGAGCAGGCCTATATGCTCGGCACAGTTACCAACGTCACCAAGGTTCTGATGGAGCGCACGGCATATATGACCAAGCCTGACTTGGATGATGCGTACACCATGACCCTTGCCGACTTGGAGATGCGTATGTCCACAGGACTCTTTTCGGGTATGCTCGGCGACTGCAAGAAAGGTGCCTGGTCAGGTTGGAAAGTCAGAGTGACCTATACCTGTAAGAGCAAGTACGGCTGTAAGTACAAGGCGCAGCGTTGGTACTTCCTCGATAAGGACTGTCAGGCCGTTATCCGAAGTTTTGATCTCCCCATTGTGAGCACGAGTAAGAAAGAAACGGCTACCAAACCTGCTGAAAAAAAGAAGAAGGCAAAGAGTGGAGCCAGCAAGATTATTTTATGAACTGATAAAACACACAGAAATCAATGAAAAACAAAGTCAACAAGTATTTCGAGGTCAAGGTCAAGATGCAGAAGACCCAGGAGGATGGCACTCAGAAGAAGGTCAGTGAGCAGTACGTAGTAGAAGCTGTCACCTTTGGCGAGGCAGAGCGTCGTATCACAGAATGCCTGAAGCCCTATATCGAGGGTGAGTTTGATGTAACAGACATCAAGATAGCAGGCTACTGTCAGATTATCAACACCAATCAGGATGCAGACAAGTTCTTCAAGGCCAAGGTTTCTTTTGTCACCTTGGATGAGACCACCGGTAAGGAGAAGAAGACCTCTGAGCTGTATCTAGTGCAGTCTGATACGCTGGAATCTGCAGAGAGTGATGTGAAGTCGTTCCTGAATGACGGTAATACCACCATCAGCAGCATCTCTGAGACTGTCATCCTTGATGTGTTCCAACTGGATTGAAGACCATGAAGGTAGTATTAGCAGAGAAACCAAGCGTTGCCCAGAGCATTGCCCGTATCGTAGGAGCCACCCATAAGAAGGATGGCTTCTTCGAGGGCAACGGCTGGCAGGTGACCTACGCATTCGGACATCTGATACAGTTGGCCATGCCAGAGAACTACGGCTACAACAGTTGGTCAAAAAGCAATCTTCCTATGTTGCCCAAGGAGTTCATGATGATTCCCCGACAGAAGAAAGAAGGTAAGACCTACAAGAATGATCCAGGCGTGATGAAGCAGCTCAAAATCATCAAGCACCTCTTCGAGGAAGCAGACTCCATCATCTGTGCGACAGACTCAGCCAGAGAAGGAGAAGCCATCTTCCGATATATCTACAATTATCTCGGCATCAAGAAACCTGTCTTGCGTCTGTGGATCAACAGTCTGACTGATGCCGCTATCAAGGACGGCTTTTCAAATCTCCAGCCTGATAGTAACTATGATAATCTCTTTCTTGCTGCCAAGGCACGAAGTGAAGCTGACTGGCTCGTGGGCATGAATGCTACACAAGCCTGTAGCATTACGGGAAAGTCGCTCTGTTCCATTGGCAGGGTGCAGACACCTACACTGGTGATGATAGTGGAGCGATACCTGCAGAACAAGGACTTTAAGTCTGTTCCTTTCTGGCAGGTAGCTCTGAATACGACCGATGGCGTGAAGCTGATGAGTGCCGGTAAGTGGGATGAGAAAGGTCAGGCAGAGCGAGCCTATAACACGGCAAGCAAGGCCCGTAATGGGAAAGTCATCAAGGCAGAGAAGAAGCAGAAAACGGAACTGCCGCCATTGCTGTTCAGCCTGACAGATTTGCAGAAGGCTGCAAACTCCAAGTATGGCTATTCAGCTGACAAGACGCTGAACATCGCCCAGAGTCTCTATGAGAAGCAGCTCATATCCTATCCACGAACTGGCTCATCGTATATTCCCGATGATGTGTATGAAACCATTCCTGGACTACTGAAGAATCCAGTCTTTGATAAGTTCCGGGAATGTGTTGATGCCATCGTAAAGCCATCCAAGCGTAGTGTCGATGCCTCGAAGATAGAAGACCACCATGCATTGCTTGTAACGGGAGTTAATCCTAAGACCAAGGACATCAAGCCCGATGAGCAGGTTATCTATGATATGATACTTGGTAGGATGATAGAAGCCTTTTCAAGACCCTGTGAAAAGGAGATTGATACCTACACTGTCGATGCAGGAGGCTATCTCTTTACAGTGTCGACTACCATCATTCTCCAGAAAGGCTGGAGGGCTGTCTATGGTGCTGAAGACAAGGATCGTCTGGCTGTTCCTTCATGGTATCAGGGTGAAACCGTCTGTTTTACTGGTGCAGAGTTGCAGCAGGGACAGACTAACCCCAAACCGCTGCATACCGAGGGTACATTGCTGGCCGCTATGGAAACATGCGGTAGGGATATTGATGACGAAGCACAGAGAGAGGCCATCAAGGATAGTGGTATCGGAACACCAGCCACCAGAGCAGGCATCATTGAAACGCTTGTTGCCCGGAACTATGTAGTCAGGGAAAAGAAATCGTTAGTACCAACTGCCAAGGGTATGGAAATCTATAAGATCGTTAAGGACATGGATATCGCCAATGCCAGTCTGACGGGAATGTGGGAAGCAAAGCTCGCTGCCATCGAGCGAGGTCAGATGAATGTCTGCCAGTTCAATAGTGACATTGTGGAGTACACCAAGCATGTGACTGATGAGTTCCTGCATTCAGACCTGAAGCCTATCCTTACAGGTAAGCAGACAGAGATAGAATGTCCGCTATGCCATCAGGGTCATATCCGCTTCTTTGATAAAGTCGCCAACTGTGGGAACGAAGGCTGTAACTTCCATATCTTCCGTACCATTTTGGGAAAGAAGCTGACCAATAGTGAGCTGACAGACCTTATCATCAAGGGTCAGACTCGTGAACTGTCAGGCTTCAAGTGTAAGGACGGAAAACCATTCAAGGCAAAGCTGAAGAGAGACGATAAAGGAGGCATAGCCTTCGTGTTCAGTCAGAAGAAAAGTAATAACTAACATGATAAAAACGATGTCTAACATTGAGAAAAAACAGCGCGGTCTCTCTGTGAAGTATGACGAGCGCCGCGTTTAT
>Ga0326511_10000669_pt1 | contig 30106 bp, 41 predicted proteins | sample 0_2496_0518_D_FD_203701 | JGI IMG/M metagenome (GOLD analysis project Ga0326511, IMG submission 203701) | Bovine rumen microbial communities from UC Davis, California, United States - 0_2496_0518 | ecosystem: Host-associated > Mammals > Digestive system > Stomach > Rumen | place: USA...
AGCCGAACTTACTCCAGGCGCAGCAGGACAAAAGCAGCCGAAAGCGAAGACTACTCTATTCAGATAAGAGTCTGAAGCCCCATAAGGTTCTGGATTTTGAACGAGACGGTCGTTTTGTCCCCGTCCCGTCCTACTTCGCAGGAATAGGTATCTTTGGTCGCTGCGACGAAAACTGCTGCAAAACCATAAAAAAAGATCACCAGGTGGAACGGCATACGCTCCAATGTCTGCAAAGGGCTCCACACAGTAGCATTACGTGTGTCTATTTCACAACTGACTGTGACGGAATGGGCACGCCCTGCGACACTTCTGCTTTCAGAGTCTTTGACCTCGCCTGTATTTTGTTTTATAGGTACAAGCAATCCGCCTGGTGCAAACGGTTGAGTGCCGATTGTAATAACATTTGTGGTAGGAAAAAATAGGGCTGTCGCGTGGATAACCGGCAATAGTTGCCAACCAAACGATTCGACAGGAAAGTCGGCTACAGGAATGGCGGCAATCGCCATAAGTTTGTCAAAAACAAATTCTTTGCAGTTACTCATATTGTCACGGTGCTAAAACTTACTGGCAATATATGACAGGGCATTCATAAAAACAAGGGCAGGGGCGGCAGTCGCAAAACTGTCGTCCCTGCGGACTTCACGGCAAGATGAAGACAATATTCTGTCGCAAACTAACGTAGCTTGCTGAACAGTCGGGATACAAGCCACAATGTGCCATCCCAAGCGGCATTGCCCAAGATGTTAGAGGCAAAGTCTTCGCCAAACGTCTGTTGGCGTTTACTCAATTCCGTAAGCAACGCCTGCTGTTGCTGCAGGGCAGACTTGATTTCGTCCTGCGAACGGTTATGCTGCGACATCTGCATATACAGACGACGTTCCTCGTCAGACATACGGCTATAGATATCTTCCAGCATCTTGCGCCGCAAGAGAGCTTCTGCCGCTAATCTGTAATCCATAGACTACAGGCTGAAATAGTGGCGGATGTCAAATCGCTTGTCAGCATCCTTCAGCTTGTCAAGCGCGAGAGCGTGAACGAACTCGAACATCTTGTTTTCGTCCGAGGCGTACTTGGCGAGAGTAGCAGACGAACGCGACATAATCATGTTCATCGTCACGTATAGCGCACAGCTGTTGTAACACGGCCATTCCTCCATCTCGAAGCCGTTCTTCTCCATAGCCGCTTTCCATTGGTCGCGGGTCCACGGGGCCGGTGGTGTCATAGCCGAAATAATGCTGTCGGCTTCGGACGGAGTCAAGTAATTCTTCCACCTGATTGCCTCCAGTTTGTCTATCCACGCTTCGGCAATCTCGGGTTTGTTGGCGATAAACCAGTCCATCATTCCGTTCATAGCCCTACCAAAGGCCTTCATGTTCTTTGGGTCACGGCTGGACGCCATGTAATCATAGAGCGAGATGTACTGCTCTTTCAGTTCATTTGCAGTCATTTTTTCTTCTTTTTAGTAGGTTTAACTTTAGGCTGCAATGGTTTTGCAGCAATCGAAACGCTACCGCACGCCGGACACGGAATCTGCGGAATCGACCGTGTCGGTGTCGGCATTATCTGCTGTTGAATAAATCGTGTCATAGATCTTGATGTAAAGTTGGTCAATAATACCCATCACAAGGTCAAGCCTCACTGCCGACCACGCAGAAAGGAAAGATATCGCGAGCACCAATGGGATTTGTGGAATTACAGAAAATCCCATTTCCCCAATAGCGTAAGCCAATGTAAACCAAAAACTTGCACATTTGGGACAGTTGAGGATTGGGATTCGTTTCCCCACAATCCCCTCTATCCCCCCGATAAGCCCAAGATGACTGGCAGCGGTACAGGCAAACACTATACTCGCGATATCCGTCCAGTGCATGTTAAGCAGTTGCGACGTTGATTGATGTGGTGATTGCAATCTGGTTTGTACAGGGCTTTGTGCTCTGACAGCAACCACAACCGCCATTGTTAACATACTGCGTGATAGGCTTCGGCGAAGCAGCTACAGTACCGATGGTTAGCGTCGGAGACGTAGCAGCCGAGCAAGGCAAGCACACACGCTTTGATACATACTCGACACGTGGCGAACAGCTGTTGCACGGACGATAAGTTACAGTGCCGGCAATCTGGCACTCCTGGCAGTAGGCATCATTACCCACGGAAATGGGAGTACCGACAGCAGTTGCCGTCAGTTCGCACAGTACAGGATGTGTCGGGTCTGCCAAAAGCATCTGACGGTTGCCGCAAGTGTAGTGGGTCAAACCGATTTCGTAGGTGGCATCAGCTGCTGTGCCGCCTGGTACGGGAACCAGGAAGTCCTGGACATCCTGCCCGTTCTTGCAATTACAATTACAAGCCATAGTTGTTTTGTTTTTGTGTTGTTAATTATCTTGGGGGCCTACTTCTTGCGCCGCCACCCATTTTGCGCTGTTTTATTTTGCCGACGATTTTGCCTCCGGCTCCTTTGTTGGCTGATGCTCTTCGTCGTATGGGTCAAACACACAGGCCTCGCTGTTCTGTATTGCCTCAATCTTTTCGGCAATCTTGTTAATTGCCTCCATCATCTTGTCAAGCACTTTCATGTTTGAATATGCGTGCTGTGACGCGCAGTATCCCCGCTGTGCAGGGGCGCAGTTCAGACAATTGCCCGAACACTGAAACTTCTGATTCTCTGCCATAATTGTTACAGTTTGAAATATTCGATGATTTTGTTTTTAACGAATGGGTTGGATTTCCAATTTCTGATTGCCTGGGCAACCTTGCCTGCCAACACGGGTCGGTTCTGCTTGGCATGAGCCGATATAAAACCAACGATAGCCGTACGCAAGTCCTCTACCTCCTGCGCGTCATAGGCATACACCTGAAACGAAACAGGGAAAACCGTGATTTCTTTCTTCTTATCCATATCTGCCGTGAATATTATTGTTTAATTACTGATTTATCGGTGGCAATGGCACTGTAGCCGCTGTGTCAGTAACAGGCGGTACTGCTCCGCGCTTCTTGACGATGCCCTGTATAAAGTCATACGCCTGTGCCAGCGTGCTTTGATTGTTCTTAATCCAGTCCATAATGCCGTTCACTGTCTGCGCAGTATTCTGCTGCCATGTCAGAGGCACAGGGTCGTGGTCTGGAAGGTCAGGCATATCGCTTGCGAAGAAGTCATATAGCTCTTTTGCCTCTTTCAAATCACCCTTTGCACAAAACAAGCATTGCAGTTTCAGACTGCTTTTGCTCGTAGCTCTTATTCCTTGCTGTACCATCTGCATACGTCTTTTCTTCTTGCCATAGTTAAACATATTGCCGTGAATTTAGGTTAGGAAATGAAGGGCGGCGTATTGTATGATACAGACAGTTGCCGCCGCCCCTCAAATCCATTTAGCCGTTACAACCGCAACCGGGGCATGCACAGGGCTGTGGAGCCGAGTAAATGCTTACTGGAGTTGGGTTCAGGCTTGCACGCCCAGTGACAAAATCGCTGTAAGTCTGCTGCATCACGCTGTTTATGCTCGACAGCTCGGCTGCCTGCTGTTGTGTAAGGGCAGACTGTTGGCTACCGCTAACCGAATCGTTGATAGTTGCTGTCAAGTTGATGTCGCCAGCGATACGCTCCTGACGCTCAGCAGAGAACAGATTTGTCAACTGGTCAAGCTGACGCTGTGTAGCGCTGTTCTGCAGAGAAGCAATCTCCTTGGCTGCGATAGCAACCTCCTTGGCCTGGTTAGCCTTGGCATTGCCGTACATTGGACCGAAGATCCACGAGCCGATAGCGGCTGCTGTACCTACTGTGCCCAGCACAAGTCCGGCGATACCCACACCGCTTGTGTGATGCTTGTTCTGCATGTAACCCACCTTTACCTGCTCGTAAGGTGTCATGCCACTCTCGTTACCCATGGATTTCAGGGTCATCAGGTCTTGCAAATCAAGTGCCATAATGATTTAGTGTTTATGTGTTAATAATAATGTTACTTTGGCCGAAGCCACCGCAAACATACACACTAACACACACCACACAAAGCATTTGTGCAAGTATCGCCCGAAGGCACACCTTCAATGCTGAAGCCAGGATTTCAACCCGCTATTATACAGGGCTTTTCAGATGATTTATGATATTGTAAACCTGCCTGTCCGTAAAGCCGTATCGTTGCGCCAGTGTCAGGATGACAACCTTGCGATTCTGCCCTGCTTCTGACATCTGGATGTAATCATGATACAAGTCACAATACTTGTAATCTTCCAACCTAACCCCTGCTTGTTTCAGCTTTTGAAACAATTCTTTGTTAAATTCTACTAAATCTGCTCTAATCATAGTTACTGATTAAAATAAAATTGCTATATTTGCTTACTCTTACTTTTTTGGATATAACACAATAAAACCACTACCCTGCGGAAAATTGGACTTAAAGTCCCCGACTTTCCACGGGTAGTGGTTATATATAAAAAGTAAGAGTTTTTATGAAGGAGTCGGGGACTTTTTTATTCTCTCCCCGAGAAGAATATAGTTACATCAGTAGTTGATTGACATGATATTTGATTTTAATATTTATATAGTTCTCTGTTTGGCTAATCGAAAAGGCCGGCCCTTTGAATGTAATATTCAGTACCATCGAACACAAGTATAAACCTTACGACGTACCCTTTCTCCATATGTAAAGAAGGAGTGAGTGCAGCACCAGCGTTGTCGTAGAATTTCACATTTGCAGGTGCAACCAGGTAGAAATCATTAGAACTGCGATGTGCCGAAATGGTTATTGGGATTGCAAATGTCGTTTCACTTGCAATACCAAGCATTGTATACACATCGGCAAGCGTAGGAAATTGGAACCACACGTTAGAATTGTTTGTATTTTTCAGCACAAACGTAGTTCCCTTGGTAGGGTTCAGGATTTTACGATTATTTACATCTGCATATTCAATGTATTGCCCTTGCGACAAAACACCGCCGCCATGCAGTTGCAAAGCACCCTGCAGCCGAAGTGCCACATTGATACCGGCAATATTGTCAGATATGATTTGTGCGGCCGGCTTGTATAATTCCGAAGCTAAAGTGTATAGGACTTTACGTCGGTATATGTATATTGCCGTATCATGGTCATCATCACTATCTTTGGGGTTACAGTTCTGTCCCATGAAAACAAATGCCCCATCAATGTATTGGTTATACATATCCGTTCTGGCGATACGGAAAGCCGATGTGTTAAGAAAGGCAAAGTTAGTAGGATTAGAAAACCATGTATCCGGATTGTAGGTGCCGATTGCCAGGCCGTTATTATTGATATTGAAGCCGCCTATTACACCTGCGTTCTGATACGTTGTTCCTGCATTGCCATTTACCGCATACATCGGTATGAAGTTGTCACCGTTGAACAGCCCCGTAGCACTTGGCTCCTGCCTGTCTGGGTAGTCGGGATTGAAGTGTGTATAGTCATTGCTTGGGCTATCAGATCTTGCAGTTTGACTTATCATCCAATCTCCATTGATGACGAATGAACCAAGATTGGCGATACCGCTAAAGATGGCTTGAGTTATCAGGTACTTGAACTCGTTTGTCATTACTGCCCATGGAGCATAGTCGAAATTCGACTGTAAGCCATACATCTGCGCCATGGTATACGAACCATTCACACCATAATCGAATGCCCGGTAACCGCTCTGTGTATGGAAATACGGCATCTGAACGTCACTTACGGCAAATGTATCAGTATTGTTGTTTTCGTCGAACTCGCCACCATAGTAAATCCAGCGTCCCATCTTGCCGCGAGGTCCGTCTTGTCCGTCCTCACCATCTTCTCCGTCAAAAATACGAGCTATCGAAGATGACGCAATAACCTGATCGTTCGGGTCCAAAAACTCCACTATGTAGCGGACGTAAGTTGTATCGGACGAATCATAGTTGTTGAGTGTTAGACTGGAAGCATTTGTAGTTTCACGCGGCCACAAACCGCTTGTTAAAATCTCCGTGCCATTGGCGAGGTAAGCGTGCATCTTAATTGAGGGCGCTTGGAAAGCACTTGGTGTAGCATTGCCCTCACGCTTATACAATGTGGCTGTAAGCCAAGGGGCATAACCATCACCTTGTCTGTACTTTGGTACGCCATCGGAATTACATGCAATATTGTCAATGACACCGAAAGAATCTGACCATCTGACTTCGTACGATACGCCATCACTACCATCACTACCGTCCTTGCCGTAATGGTTCCATAAGACGGGGTCGGTAAAAGGTCCCCAGTAACCACCCGAGTCTTCGCCGGACGAAGAGCTGTCGCCGTCTTTTACGTAATCACGATAAGCACCGTATTCATAACGGTAGGTACTGGTTACTCCTCGCTGTTCGTCCCACCATTTGTATGGTACCCATCCATCCTGATTCTTGTTGGGTTCACTATCGCCTGCCGCCCCCGTTGGGTTTACTTCGCCACCAGAGATAAGCGCAGGCTTCGGATGTGTGCTGTCTGCGTTGCCAAAAGTAATTGCTGAGGAAGAGCGAAAGAAAATCCACTCTCGCTCTTTGCTGTCCTCGCCGTCGCGCAGGAAAGCAATTGTGGTGCGGAAAAGCTCTGTGCCGGTATTATGTTCGGGATCGTCGCTGTTACGCAGACGCACGTTCAGACTCTGCTGACCGAATGCTGATACGGGAATGCGTGCAACGGCAATTGCGCTGGACACCCCGGAAAAAGATATCGCTGTCCAAACCTCTGTCGCAGCACCAACCGTAGAATACTCTACCACCAGACCTGCGCCCGACACCTGTTGGTTTGTCAGCAGGGATGTTTCGCTTTTTTGGTTTGTCGCACGGATTTTGACGTACACCCCGTCGCTTGGGTTATACTCCTGCGTCATGGGGTTATAGGTTATCATGTCCGACGACAGCGACAGCCCATAGGTTTCCCATGTTTCGGCCATAATATCAATAGACGCAGATTTAAGCACCGCATAGATGGGATTCTCTTCTGTGCCGGTATTCTCCATTGCGTTGACAATGAATGTCGTATTGACAGAACCGTTGAAGTCGTCAGTACTTCCGTTACCACGATTGTGGTTCAGATAGATAACGCCCAATTCCCCGAATGTTGCGCTTCGGTCCACTGCATTCCATATTGCATCAGCATTTGCATCGCCACTGTTCCTGACTATCTCCCAGTGGTCAAAACGCTGTATGTTTGTTCCAGTCCAGCCCTCTACGAGCCTTGCTGTCAGCAACAGCGTCTGCCCCCAATAGACGTACGGTGCAGGCCCGGCATCCTGGCTGTTAATGGCAGCAGACAAGGCAACACTGAGAGGGGATACGTCGGGGTTTAAAGCCCATTCGTTATTAAACTGTTCGGTTCCCAATATGCCCGTGTCAAGATCTACTTCTCTTTTCCCGTCAACAGGCAGAGACACATCGCCAAGTCGGACATACCATACATCATCGCTTGTCACACGCACGTCAACACCACTTTCGGTGTACAGCACACTTTCTCCATCCGGGGTTACGCTCGAATATTTGTCTATCCACTGACTGTTATGCTCAGTTTTAGGAGCAAAGACCAGATAGCCGTTGTTTGCATCTTCCTTGGGCAGACGTGCGTATATAGTATATGGCTTATTAGATTCCACCAGACGCCTGTTTCGTCCAGACAGTGTCCACTCCCTGTAGATATTGTCCTCCATGCCTATACCTGCACGGGGCGAATAGACTCTGATTTTTGTGTCTTTTGCAACATAAACGGCCAGGTCATCTGCAGACCCATTGGCATTAGGCGTGACGCTGATGCGAGACGGATCAATATAGTGGACAATAGAAGTGCGTTGCATAATCGTTTGTTTCTTTCCTCAGCAATATATCAAAACGACAAAAAAAAATCAAGGGCAAGAGCCCGATGCCCTTGACCTCCGGGACTTTATGGCATAGTTTATATATGTCAAGACAGCCACTATTATGGAAAATCTATCTCTGGAAATATTCAATCGCGAGGGCAATGGTAGCAAATATGCTATACTGCCGGATGATGCCAGTATCAGCATTACTGATACAAGCGAAATTTTTGGCAGCGGTGACATCTGGAGTCACAGCTTTACGCTTAACGTCCATCTCAATGCCCACATTTTCGGCACCAGCGGAGAACTGCACGGCTCCAGGCTGCACGAACAGATAGACAAGCGCAAGGCAAGGCTATGGGTAATGGGCCTGCCTTTGTATATGGGATATCTGCACCTTGCTGACGAGACAGACGTGAGCAAAAACGGTGATGTAGATGTCACTTTCGAGAGCGGACGCAAGACGTTCGAGCAGATGATTGACGGTGGCAAGGCCAATCAGGTCCCATTGCTTAACGACGTGCTAATCGGTATGGCACTGTGGAGGGACAGGGATGTTGAAGTGAGCGTTAAAGCATACTTAGGATTTCTGGTAAATGCTAACTACGTCGAATCAGAAAGATATTATGGTACTCTATGGTACCCTAACTCCCCTTCAACTCAAAAGACAATAACATTTTCTAATCACACAACAAAAAAAGCTACACGATATCCGCGCATGGTTTTCCCAAAGGGAGAATTTGCTGCGTATGTCTCAGGAGCTGTGGGCGCAAAAGTAACAGTAAACCAACTTAACACCGACTCTCCATACGATGATTCCCATCCATATTGCAATATCAACTTGTGCTATCAAAAACACGGCTATCCTACTGTTGACGGCGTAACAGACTATGGTTCCGAAGAACAGGAGTTGCGTGAATACGACACCGCACCGGCCAACCGTGTAAACAGTGCTCCATGCTTCTACGTGTTGTACTGGCTGCGCTGTCTGATGAAATATCTGGACATACGTATCAACGAAAACCAAATGATGGGCATAGAGGATATGCGACGTTTATTTTTGGTGAATACCAACTGTGCGTACGAGGAACCAAAGGATTTTGACCGAACGGGAGAAGATATTGATGAGCGTTATGGCTCTTTTACAACCTATACAGATGGAGCCGGCAATGCCAAAGATTATATTGCAGAGTTATTGGAGAGTACCGTAGATAAGGAAGAAAGCGCAAGTATTCCATTAGAAGTAACAGAGTGGGAAGTAAAAGACGGCAACAATTTCCGCCCTGTACCATCTGGAGACCCATTAGACGTAAAAACAGCGTGGATAGCGATCAAGAAGCAGAAGACTCTTACTGACGAAGAAAAACAAGAATATATTGCCAATAATCGCTTTTATCATTATGCGTATGCTACAAGCGAATGTTTCCCCGACGTAGATATTTCAGAAATAATCTCCGCACTGGAAAACGGTTTTGGCATCAGATTTCTTTTTGACAACAACTATCAGAATGTGCGAGTCGTCCTGTTGCGCAATCTGTTCCGCGACCAGGATACACAGAATATAAAGGGCGATATACTCTCGGCAGAAAAGTCCGAGAGCAATGTCCGCGGTTTCCGTATGACATACGGCAAGGGTAACGAAGACACTGCTTTTTATTACAAAGGCTTTGCCGATAAGCTCAGCAGCGAAAAGACGCTGTGGGCTGACAATTCGGATACTCATGATTATTCGCATTGGAATCTGGATGCAAGCTATCAAAACTTAATCAAAAACATCTCTGCTTTTGACAAAACTTGCTATGTTACGAAAAATAACGGCAATGCTTATGGAATTAAGGTAGACAAAGACGCCAAACGATACAAGGATTTGCATCCCTCACTATTTGGCTTCGCAGATTATATGGATGCCGAGGACGGAATTTGTTCGGGCGAAGAGGAGTCGGTACACGAAGTAAACGTGGGTTTCACTCCAGCAATTATGAACGATGTCAACTTTGACAAAGAGCGCAGCACGGATAGCACAGACCAGAAGTTCGCCTTGTTCGTTGATACCGAAATGCGCTCGCGCAGGCCAGACCTCGAAGACCTGGAGCCACCATTGTCGTATAACGATTCCGACGCCGTATATGATGTAAACAAAATAGAAAATGAACAAAAAAACCTGGGATTGTTTGCAATAAACAGTGACCTAATCACCGATTCTGTAGAACTGGAGGGTACCTTGGATGCTCAGAGTGTTTTATATCCACTCGACGGGCATGTTCATTTTTATACCTTTAAGTTTCAAGCCCGTTCTCTTGAATCATATATTAACGAAGGCATACGACTCTATCTCCAGGATAATTATGAGCCAAATGACGATGGAGTATCGCCGTTGGAGACGCATGACTGGGGACTGACATTAGGTATAATGCGCGGCAGCGGCAGTGATGCCTATGTCAATTACGAGGGTGATCCCGATGACAACGAAGGAAACTCTGCTTGGGACATTGCACCCGGCAGTAACGTGACGGCTCATCCAGACACATGCGACAATTACGGAAGGACGTGGGACTACGACGGAAGCGTTGGCTACAATAGAGTATGTGCAACTGCTGCAGATGCTTTAGATGCAATGCAGGCAATGTTTTCAACTGCAAACTTTAGTCTGACAGAACGCTCCAATACTAACTATCTGACAGGTTTTTTTCTGCCCGTCGTAATCGACAACGAGGGCGTTTCGCATACGTTGCTTATGGCGGGTGCTACAAAGGATGGCGCTATCATGATGACAGATGCCATGCGGCAGCAGTACATCAATAGTCTGCAGGGGAAGAGTATTGCCGAAATGATAGCCTGGGACGAAGACGAAGGGCAGTCCTTGTTTATCGAAGCTGACAGCTCTCACGAACGGGCATATACATTGTTGCGCCTGCAGGAATTAGCCTATGCCAACGGGGCCCCTGTAACTATCAGTGACGGCACAGACATCAGGGAAGGACGTTTCTCACTGAAACTCCGTGCCGAAAAGCCAAATCCATATTACGACCCCGACAGTACGGATCCCAATAAGAAGAAAAAATATCTGGACATTACTAACCCCAATCTGCAGAACAGGGGCCTGTGTGACCAGTTTTACAAGGAGTTCAGCTATTGGATACGTAATGCGCGTATTGCCAATCTGGAGGTAGAAATGGAGTTAGCGCAACTGCTGGCCATTGACAAGACAAAAAGAGTGACCGTAGGCGACATCACCGGCTTTATCCGAAAAATGGAATACAGCATCAGCAAGGAAAAAGGCCTGGGCGTCGTCAGCATGGAGATAATGTACATTTAATTCATAATGCACAATTCATAATTCACAAATATGGCAGACAATGTTGTAACAGTAAGCGGAATGTTCGGGCGGGGGAAGACCTACTTCTCCAATAGCCCTGTTGTGATAGATATAAGCGGGCTTCAGTGGCCCGACGATACGCCGTTTTCTATTGTACGTATGGAAGTGGTGCAGGTTACGCACGGGACAAATAACGACGAGATACTGACTGTTGTCGGTGACCTTCACGCCGAAACGCTACGTCAGTCTAATGTCAGCTTCGACATCTCATCCGCCCTGCGTGCAATCTGGAGTGAATACGATTACGAGGCTTCAGGAGCCGAAGTACCTACGGCACAAAGCGCCATTACCGCCAACAGCGGACAGGCAGTAATGCGTAACGGGCGCGAATACTTCCTGCGTATATATACCGAATATGTTGACAGTCAGAGTGGCGAGTTTGTAACCACACAATGTTCTGTGGTAATTGACGGTAATGTATATACCGACATTCCAGGCGGGCTATGCGTCATGGGGGGGTACACCGAGTGGGAGAGAAGTCTGATAACTGATGCTACCATGCGCGACGTGTCGTCGTTGGAACATACCAATCCACGCAACGGAGATGCAAGCACCAAGCCGCGCACTTCGCCAGAGCGTGTCGGAAGCAACAGTATAACATCGTGGGTAGACGTAAGTTCGGCTGGAACTAAGAGTATATTTTATCCAGCGTCTACCGGCGTATCGCTTCCCGCTATTACAGGCGAGAGCGATGACCCCGGAGACACAGACAGCAGCTCCAGCGACAATGGCAGCAACACATGGCTGGGACATTCGCCATTGGTACTGCGCGATTCTATACCTTATGCTGATTTCCTGTTTGTAAACAGGCGCGGAGCCGTGGAAACATGCAGCGGACAGATGTTGGAGTCCATGAGTATCGAAGTGAGCACGGAGCAGTATTCGCTGAACGAGCGCCCCAGTTTCATGCCTACGCGCTCGCTTACAGCAATATCCAGTGGCGGAAGACGTTTGTGGTCGATGTCCAGCGGATACCAAACACGCGAGTGGGCCGAATGGTGGATAATGGAGTTTCTTATGGCGAAACAACGATGGATGCGCTATCCTATAGGAGACGCAACTGGCAGATTTGTGCCCGTAATAGTGGAACCGGCAAAGAAGCAGACTGTCACATACGACCGAACGAAACAACAGATGGTGCATGTAGACTTTACTGTTACCCTGGCATTGGAGGGGTAGGGTAGCGCACCAAAACTGCACTGCATCGGATGCCCTTGATGCCACGGCGCGGTTTTGCTAATTTTGCTTCATAGAATAACAACAAAAACAGAAGAATAATGACAGAGATTATTATCGCGCTTTTAAGCGCACTGGCTGGAGGTGGTTTGACGGCAATAATTACGTGGAGGGCCACCCGGCGCAAGGCCGAAGGCGAAGCTGCCCAGACCGAGGCCGACGCAATGAAATCTATTCAGGATGTATATCAACAGGCGCTGGAAGACCAGCAAAAGTACATTGCGATACTGCAGGACACACGCGACCATTTGGTCAATGACCGCGAAGAAATGCGTCGCGAAAACATGGATCTGCGCAAACGGCTAAACGACATGGACGAAAAAATGCGACAGCTGGAGCGCGATGTTGACAATAACCGCAAGATGATGGCTTCAATGAAACATTTGCTTTGCGGACGTTTGGCCTGCCAGCAGCGTACAAACGTGGATATAAGCAACACTGACTTCTATCCCGATATAGAATCGGCAGACACCGCAAAGAAAAAAAGAACTCGAAAGAGCCAAAAGGAATAAAGTGGTTTTTATTGGTTAGTTTAAGGTAATTATTTTTGAGTCCGCAGTCCGCGAGGATAGCGGACTTTTTCATTCAAAGCCAAAGGCATGGTTCAACTCTTTCTCCGAGGCATCAGGCGACTCCTCTTCCTGAAAGCAATCCGGAACGATGGCAGGTTCCAAAACAAACTGGGGCAACCACGCCTCGTCGGGATGGCCGCCAGGCGTATCATGGAAACGCAAACGCAGAAATCGACTTTTCTCCTCCACGGCTTCGCCCACACGGTTCTGCCAACGGTTAATAAGCCGGAGAAGCGCCTGATAAAAATCATTTTCGGTCTCATAACCATAGAAATGATACTCTTGCGTCGGCATATTGGTAAAATCCGGTACAACCCTATAGAAACGGCGCTTGGCACCAGGCTTATTTTTTTCCTCCTTCTTCACTTTTCTGAGATTTATTTCGGTAGTCAATAACATCTAACCTGTCTCTCTTGAACATCAGTGACCACCATGTTCGCTTTCGGGAAATGACAATGGTGTAGAGCAAGTCATGCGGATACTGCGAGGTAACGACGTGCAGCGCAAACGGCTTCTCTATATATGACACCCCCTCCTGAGATATCCATCCGCCATAGGTGCGGATATAGCGCAGGATATCTGGAACACTTTTCGCAGCCTTCTTGACATCCCGTTCGGGAAAAAGAGTAAACAAAGCAGGCTCCGTAATATACGCCTCGTGTTTGTCGGCATACATATTCAGGAACCCTTTTTTTTCGTAAGCCTGCAGCATCTCGAAGTAATCGAGCCACGGGCCTGTAGGAATTTCGTTTTCTGTCTTCATGTTGTTTGTGTTTTGGATTATGTTACCACAGCTCCATGCTGTCCAGACTGGCAGCATCGGGTGTTTTTGTTATATCGGCTTTTGTCGGAGTCGGTACTTCTTGTGTAAAGTCATCCTCCCAACGCCTGTGAGTCAGATATCCCTGACCATACATACGGCTGACACCTCTGCGCTGACAGTCGTTACTATATGCTGCAATTCCTGCAAAGGCATCACGCTTGTCCCGTGCCGACAACCTGTTCCATGCACGCTCTGCAGCCATGCGGTCACGCTTGTATGCGTACGCATCCCAAAAGTCCTGAAAGGTTGGTATGTGTTGTTTTTCCATTATTTGTTCAATTTATAGTTCTCGATTCCTTTAATTGCATCTCTTCCGGCGTTAATGCCAGAGCCTTTTCTTCCTTTGTCTGTTTTTTGTTGTCTTTGCCATGATGATGTGTTAGGAGTTGCAATGTAGTTGGAAAAGTAGGTCCACAAGTGGCGTCGGTCTGTAGTTCCATCGGCCGTTGTCGTATAGCTCATTGTCTGTCATATTGCTGGCACCGTCGTTGAGGTCTATCACCAGGTCGTTATCTGCGTGGGGCCTCCGTGCTTCCTCGCGGATGATCCGCGCCACGTCGCCACGGCTGATGTAGCAATACTCACACCGCTGACAACCGCGCATGAGGCCTACAAGTTGTTCGATTGTGTGCTTCCCCGGTAACTTGTAGCGTGGCACTGGTCGCCATTCCCAAAGCAGTTCCAATAACTTCAGCACCTCCTCGTCGGTCGCTTCAGCGCAGCTGGGTTTTTTGATTTGGCGTTGTAACGCCTGCATGTGGCGTATGATGTTCACCACTGCGTTTTTTTCTTCTTGTCTCATGATTATAAAGTTAAAAAGGGTTGGGAACTACTTTTGCGTGGAATCGGTTCGCTTGCACCTTATCTTCTGCCCAGTTGAAGTCGAGAACATTCAGACCGCCCTTGAACGTGTCTTGAATACTGTGCAGTTCGGGCGCAATCATCTTCATAATGCCTTTGTAAAATCCAAGGCTGTCATTTTCACTTACCTCGTCGTCTTCTGTGAATCGGTCCATACAGATTGAGAACACGCTATCCCATCCTTTTGGATCATTGGCTACGATGGTGATGATGTTTCGTGTGCTGCCGATGTACGGCGATACACCTGTGTACCTATTGCCGTCATAGTGGCTGTAGCCATACGGCAACAGAATGTTAAGAAGTTCTTTCAGTCTCTCTTCTGGAATGAGGCCAGTCTTCTTTTCCGGCTGTTCCACCTCGGGTGCTTTTACTTGTGTCATAATTTCTTTAATTCTTGATAAATTTGTGAAGAGTGAAGAATTTGCTACCGCACAAGTTCAAATTCGTAGGCATACACCCAGGGGTTGCTCTGCCATGTGCCACGTCCGCTGATGCGGTCGATGAGGTCTGCAAATAACATACGAGGGTCTGCGGAAAGATGAATCTTCCCGTTCTCATCAAATCGGTATGGCACACCTTCTTCCATTTTCTTTATCCCCTCTCGCAGACAATCCTCTTCTCTTATGTCCTGCATCCGCTCCACCTTGATGCCAGTGATGCGTATGCGGTGGGGCATATATTTAGCCTTGACGTACATCTTGTTTTTCCAACCTTTTGAGTGTGTCACCTCGTCGGTTATTGTCTTCCAATCAATGCCAGGAAGCGCAGGCCACCGAAGCGTCTGATATGCTTGTGCGATGGCCACCTCCTCGCCGACCTTGTATTTGGGCCGATACTTTGCAGGTGCGGAATAGTCGCAGATGCCAGCATCGTGGAGTATCGAGCGCACGTCCATAAACAGCACGCCATGCTCAAAGCCGCTGACGGGCAGTGTTACCCGTCCGCGACGGTTCCAATCAATCTCGATGTCTGGTATAATGCGCCGCGTCATGGTCTTCGTACCTGCAAGAACGGCTTGCTCCAGTCCGTACCGCTCGCTAAACATGATTTTCTTCATAGTTCAGTCCTCCTTGATGTTCAGTTGCATCTTCAGCCACGCCATAAAGTCCGTCACGCTGCCTTCGACGCTGATAAGCCCGCCCTTGCAAGGCTTGTCGGCACGACTGGCAAAGTCAATCAGGTTGTTGGCCTGTTCGTATTCCTCACGCATCTTCTTGATGATACGCCGCTCGATGTCAGCGTTCCATCGTGGCTGCTGCACGAAGTTGCGGTTCTTGATTTTCCTCTCGTGGTTGGCACCGCCGATAAAGCCTGATGTGAACGCCCGCTTTTCTGCCTCGGTGTACTCCTTTTTACTTCTCCTTTAACCTTTGTGAACGGAGGGACTGGAGCCAGTTGGATAGGTGTTTATAGACTCCACATAATTCACCATCTTCATCCACATCGTAATCTGTATAAGCCTGTTCTTTGAGGATTTGCATTATGTGTTGCAAGTCTTTTTCGTCTTCCTCGCTCCAGCCTGCAGTGCCTGGAATAAGCGCAAGCAGACTCTCAGTCTTATAAGCAACAGCCCCATCAAGGTAAATCGGGTCTGCCTTAGACCATCCTTCTTCCAACAAATATTCCTTTAGTTGCGCTTTGAATGCAGACAGGTCTTGCGGGGCATCTACAGACTTTTGTTCACTTTGCTTTTCGAGCCAAGCAAGAGAAACTTGTGCTTTGCTCAATTCTCCGCCGTAGATTTGACCATTAGACAGTTGTTCTTTAACCCTATCTTCCAACCACCTGATATGACTTTTGACAAGGTTAATAAGCCATTTCCTTATCTTCCCGTCATCGCTCTCTGCAAGTTCGGGGAAGATGTGTTCTTTTTGATCTGCCATATTATTTAATTCGTTCAATTCGTGAAATTATCATGAGACCAACACTCTGTCGGATCCTCGTCTACACTCTTACTCGTCTCGTCATAGTTTTCGTCGTTTGTCCATATCAGCCATGATATAATTCCCAGGACAACAATATTGATAACAAATGCAATTACCTTTTTCATTATTCCTCCAATTTAATTTCCTTATCAATGCCGCACAAGCGCAGGACGTGCTGGAGTTCGTGGACGTAGCGAATGGGGTAAAGATTATCGCCCATGTTAAGCATATTATCTTCATCCAGCCGTCTGTACTTCCCGTATATGATTACCACACCTACATCTGGGATGACAGCTTTTTCATCCGATACAACAAAGCCATTTGCTTCTAATATCTCTTCGGTCAGAGGTATCGGCTCAAGATATTCATCACCAATCGACGCATGAACATCGTCATCGTCTGGGTTCGGTTTAATCATCGTGCGATATACAGCATTTACACGGACTGGCTTGTTCAACTTTGGAACATTCACCCAATCGCCAATCATCAGTTCCTTTGCGTCCATCGTGTCAGTCCTCCGTAATAATATCTTCCGAATCTTCGGCAAACCTGTGCAACGGGAACTTGCCTTCTGAAATCCATTCGTGCAGCACGTCCATCAACGAGGAGGTTATGGTCTTGATGCACTCCACGATGTAGCGCGTGGCCTCCTTGTCGTCGTTGTCGCGGATGAAGTCGCTGATGTGACGACACTGGTACGCCATCCTGTAGTAACGGTCGTTGTGCTTCAGGATGATGAATATCATTGGGAATGGTTCCTTGGTCTGCGAACCGACAAGAACCTCGTACCGTCCGCCTACGCACTCGCCGCTGCCCTCGTTCCCGATGTTAAAGATGATGTTCTTGATTGCAGCCAGACGGTAGTTCTCCTGCAGATACTCCACATACTTGACTCGCTGTTCCGTGCCATTGATACCGCAAATACCGACGCAGTGCTCTGGCGCGAAGTCTGTTGCGACGAAGAACCCGCGCTTCGTCAGTTCTTCGCTCAATGTTTCATAAAAAGATTTTTCTATCATATTGTATTCCTTTTAAGTTATTTATTCTTGCGCTTTTTAATTACGATGGTGGTAATTGTTCGCTTCAAGTTCGGATTCTTGATAAAGCAATCCTCGAACTCGTCGCCGCACATACAAGACAGACAGTGTTTGCATTTCGTGCAAATATCTCGTTTCATTCCCATATCGCCTTTGTTTTTAATTGGGCTGTTATTTAAAAATCCTTTCCGGTCAAAACCTTCCAGCAGTCCTTGAAGCCCTGCTGATAGCATTCCATCATTGCAGCGGTCATTCCCTCGATGTGAGGTCTCAGTTTCTCAAAACCCGACTGCATCAGCTTTCTCAATTCTTCTTCGTTCATATCGCCTTAGTCCTTTTTCTGTTTCTTACTTTTCGGTTTGATAGTCTTATCATTCACCCCGCAGGCGGCGACGGCCTTGCCCAGTTCGGCAAGGGCTTCGGCGGTCTTGCTGACGGGCGATGGCTTGCGCTTAGTCTGCTCATAGAGGGCGGTCAGGCCGAGGCAGCGGGCGAAGGAGCGCTCCAGTCGGGCACCGTCGCTGGTGTGCCAGTCGGTCAGCAGATAGATACAGCTGCACGTCCACCACATCCACAGGAGCTGAACAAAAAGGCAGAGACGGTAGTGGCCGTGCTGAGCCAGCCATACGCAAAGGCGCATCTTCAGCGGATTACAAGTGCGGTAGCCCATCGCCCGCAACTTGGCTTCCGCCAGCATGAAGTGGTTGATAGCCTCGCCCAGCGGTCGGCTGCTGATAGGGCCTGAAATATAAATCTTGTCACGTTTCATAATGTCTTACGCTTTATTATATAGGGTTAGTGTTCGAGGTCGGCGATACGGGCAAGGATATGTTCTTTAGCAAGGTTAATATAGTATTCAGTATCGGCAATATTGAAAACCCTGCCATTCCAGATAATTCCAAGGTAAAATAAGCAGTTAATTGCCCATGCTATATGTTCACAGTATGGAGCTATTACGTTATCAACTTCGTAGCCCGTAACATCATTGAAAAACTCACCGCCATACTGAACTATATAAATCTCGCTTTCAGGGCGGTTAATTCTGTAGTCATGAATATACCACAGCGCCTTCTTCAGGTCCTCAATCTCTTTCTCGGCATCCTCCATACCCATCTCTGGTTTCAACCCCGCACGCCACAGATACTTGATGGCATTGGCAATGTCGCAAACGTAGTGACGGATAATGTCGATGCACTCAATCCCGTTGGGATGACTGTTATAATGTTTCGGGTGATTTACGTGTTCCATACGTCATTCCTCCTTTGGTTTCATTTGGCTTACAATGTCGGCAGGATCGTAGCCTGTCATGTCGATAACCAACTGACGTAACCGCTTGCCGTATTCCTCGGCTTTCTTTTCGTCGATACGTCCTGCCTTGATGCCAATGTTGGAGGCTACATGCTGAAAAATATAAACAGCGTTCATTAAATCACGCGGAAAGTAGTTCAGATTGTAAGCCCATTGGTCTACTTCTGATTCAAGCATAATGTCAGCCCATTTGTTCACACCGTCGCGGATGTGCTGGTTTATTTCAGCAATCTGCTTTGCAATCATTTCGTCTTTTACCATATTCATTTCAATTCGTTAAATTCGTGTAATTTATCCCGCTGTCGCGGTGCGTTTTGTGGAGGTTAGAAGCTGAGAATGTTCAGTCTGTGGAGCGCGTCGAAATATGGCGAAAACAATTCTCTGAACTGCTCCGACATCTGGCGATGCTCAACGTATTTCTTCACTGCGGCACCGCGCTGCTCGTCGGGCATGTTGACAAACTCCATCAGCCGTTCTATCCATTCCTTCTGAGCCTCTATCTGCTCCTTCAGTTTGGCGTTCTCGTCGTTTATGTCTGCAAGCCGCTTTGTGGCATCCATATAGTTCTCCCATCGGTCGTGAGCCAACTTCTTCCAATGTTCCACTTCCTGCTTGTGCTTTGCCGCCATCTGTTTGCGCATTTCCTCGCGGATTTCATTCGGTTTCTTTGCCTTTGCCATTGGTACTATTTTTGCTTCTCTTGTGCTTTTTTCATCATCACATCCAGCTGCTCCTGCGTTACCTCCTGAATGATTTTTATTCCTTTGGGCTTTTTCACCACTTTCAGTTCTACCGAAAAAGATGTTTTCCTTAACAATCCAGCAATGTTTTGAATTACAATTTCTCTTTGTTCTTCTTGTTTCATAGTCGTTTTGTTTTATGTCCAACAATATAGATAATACTCGTCATATTTCTCGGCTGGGATGTCCAGCAGAACCTTCACCAAATCGCCACTGCACTGCAGTAGATTGCCGTAACTGCCCCAGCCGTTCGACGGGTTGTACTGCGACAACTGCTCACGATGCGCCTTGATGTAGAGATGAACGGCACAGGCTTGTCGGATCAGTTCCGCATCAATGCGTGTAACCTCCGTGTCCCATTCATCACCGTCTTCATCCTTTCGGTGGATGGTCTCGTTCTTCAGCAGAGGATTCGTCTCTGGGTGCCACAGCAGATTGTAAGCCGATAGAGGTTCGGGCTTGAAGTCGGGCTCGTCGCGCTCAAAGTCGCGTGGCAGTGTCACCACGCCATTCGTTCCCTCAATAGGCACATGGCTTGCCATCTCCGTGAGGTTGTGCGTCATGTTGCAGTGGAAGAGTTCGTCGTCTTCCCACTCGCGGATGTGGATGTCGCTGGTGTTGGCATCGGGGAAGTGCGCCCGCACCTCGTCCACGGTCTTCAGTTCTCTCGTCTGTCCGTTGTCACGGATGAATACGCCAGTGCCCCGATGCTTCACGGGGTGGTGGCTTCTGATGTATAGGTCTAAGCTCATAGTTCCTTCCTTATTCTTCACGTTTCCATTCGGCTTTGTTTATGTCGAAATCTCTACCCGTTTCGGTGTCCGTGATGATGCCGCTAAAGCTGCGCCTGCGCAGCTCGTACAGGATATTCTCGATTGTTGCCTCTGCCAGGTTGCTTGTGGTGCTTGGCTCGTTCTCCTTGATGAAGGCACTCACTGTGGCGTTCCACTCATTCTCCAGAGCCAAGCGACGCTGATGATAGCTTTGCAACAATATTTTCAGCCTGGAGATGTCCTTGAGTATCTCGTCAATCTGACAATGCTTGCTGGCAATCTCTTCCTTGATTTCAGACTGTAGGGCAGCAATCTCGCGGATGGCGTTGCCCTTCTTGATATTTAGTTCTCTGACTTGGTTGTCAAACTCAATTTTGTCATAGTCTTATGTTGTAGCTTGGTTTTTAATTTTTGGATACTCGGGCTAACACTTCCTGGTCATCATGAATATTACCAATGGTGCGAAGACACCCTGTGCATGACCATTCGTCCAAACGGGTCATGTGGGCATAATCATTCAGGTAAGGGTGAGCTCCCTGCCGCAGGTAATCGTACTCCTTACGGGTAGCAACATTGAATGCACCTTCGTAGAATACAACAACACAGCATTCTGCTTGGCCATCCAAACAAACGACATCCCCCTCGTAAATTTCGTTGTCATACATATCCGTCAGGCCGGTAAACTGACCAACAGTATTAGGTTCAACCTCGTAATCATCCCACGTCTTGCCATGCGCAAACTCGTCGGGGCCTACGAAATGTGCGCCACGGTTCTGCAAGTAAAAACCGTATAACCACTGTTTGTTCTTCTTGTTAAAGCCCCTGAATTTAATTGTTCTCATAGTCTGAATATCTTAATTTAGTTATTTCTTCACTCCTGCTGCACGGTGATAGCCCTGCTTGACATGAGGGCGCACCCACACCTCACGGATATACTTGTCCTTGCCCGAGCCGCACAGACGATGGCTAATGTAACCCCTGACAGGTATCTGACGATTTGCGGTAATATCGGTGTACCAGTTTGCGTCGCGTATCACTACATCCATGTCGTCAGTAGTGTCCACTATGTCGTCAAACTCTATTCTCTTTTCCTTCGCCGAACCTTCGCCCTCCTCCATTAGGCGGTTGACGGTACGCTCCATATCATTCTCCATGGCCAGGAACGAAACCACAAGATTCCTAATCCACACAAACAGGCGATTTGGTTCTGTCCCCGCCTCTCGCAGGGATGTACACATATACGTATCTGTCCTGGGATGCCCTATTATCTCCTGTTCCGAATAACTCTCGTAAAACATAAGCCTGTTCTCGCGAATGTATATCAGCTGCATGCTTAGCAGATTGCGACGACCGATGTTGTATATAATGGTGTCGTGAAATCCCTGAAAGGGATAAACCAGAACGCCACAGGTAACTTCTTTCTCGGAAACAACGTCCTCGGGTATCATACCCTTGTAATACTGACGGCCACGACGGGAAAGCTCCTCGAAATATTCTTCCGAAAGAACGTATGTCAGAGCGTGGCAATCTTTTATCTTGTCTACTATGCGTGCTATGTTTGCCATTTGGCGAAAACGCAACCACGGTTTTAACTCAGTATCAATTGCAGGCCAGTTCATAGTAGTCATTTGTCGCTTGCCACGCAGATAGGGTAGGTGTGGACACATCTTTTCGATATCTGTATCCAAGTCTAATCCCTCCATCGGCTCATAGTCCGACTCCGGGTCACATTGCCCTGTACCCAGCTCGTTACTGTTCAGTTCCTTTTCTACCTTATCGAGCTGTTCGTTGAATTGAGAGAGCTCCGCGCTGACCTCGTTCAACATATCATTGTCCTTCTGATAGACAGATATCTGTTGGTTAATTTCCTCTATATTGCTTTTCAAGCATTCTATCTCCGCCTTCTCATCGGCCTCTGTCTTCTGAATGAATTTCTCGGCAACAACCATGTCGTCTGTATACTTGTCAGCAATCTCACGCATATATCGCTCCTCGAATTTGGATGGATCCTTTAGCACGACAGTCTTGGGCCAAATGCCCTCGAAGGTGCCGTCAGGGTTCTCGTCCATAACGGTTGTTACATTATTCTTGTCATCCGAATTGTTATACAGGTCAACAGCCAGATAATAATGGTTTTCGTCGCGCACCAAAGCCACGCCGTCAACTTCCTCGCCGGTCGAAGACTTAGCTATATGAAAATGCACTACATCCATCTTCTTCGGGCGAATCCCGAAGAACTTCAGATTGCGCTGGCGTTCATCATCCGACAGCGAGAGGACAGAATACATTTCACGCACGGCACATTTCTGCGCCAGATACTCCAGCCTCGTCTGCTTTTGTGTACGTTCCTTAGCCAGAGCTATCAGCGTTTCCTTACCATCCTCCATACGTTGCCTGGTGGCAAATATTTTTTCCTGTGTCGCCCTGATTTTCTCTTTCAGTTCGTCACGCTTCTTATACAAACCGTTTTTGGTATTATCACTTGCACTCATTTGAATATTCAGTTATTTGTTTTAGAATGGCAGGTCGTCCTGCTGGTCGTCATCCATCGACACCGAACCAGTCACCTGCATCTCGCGGGGCTTGATAGGGCGCACGTTGCCGAAGATAGGCTGAGCGTTGCGCTCCTCGTCTGTCATATTCTCGTAAACCTCCTTTGGTATGTCTGCCTTTATCAGATGTGTGTCCCCATATTGTGGGTTCTTGACCTCCACAGCAGTAAAGTTCAGGAAGCAGCCCTTCTCACCAAGATAAATGCTGGGGTTCTCGTCTATCGGAATAATCAAGCATCGCTTTGTCTGCGTCTTACCTGTCAGATTACGCATAAAAGCCCCTGCAAACTTCAGTCCGTCAATTCTGATTCCAAAATTATTAGCCATAATCGTATTCTTTTAATAGTTTTTGTTTCTTTTCTACTTCAGTATCAGCCAAGCCACAAGAGCAAGAATGCCTATACCCAACAGTTGCCCAAGGACATCAGCCAGAATATCGAACCAACACCAGTGACCATGGAATTGTTGTCCATCGTATTCCCTTGTAACACTTGCGCCTATCGCAACGCCCAAGCCAAATACACCACCAATGATTAGCCCAAGGAAGGCATTGCCCGAAAGCCAACCGATGAATAAACCTAACAAGCCACCTATGAGAAGGCAAGCCGTGTTGATACCAAAGTGCTTCAAACTGTCTTTGTCAATGTGTACTTTCATAATGTTACTTCTTTTTTATTTTGCTATTCATTCTCTCAATCTCTTTAGCCTCCTTTGTCATCGTATTCAGTATATCCAGGACAAACGGAATGTTGCTGTCATAGACCTGCTGCTGCTCAGCATAGCCCGCATACTTCATGATGGTGTTGATAGTACCCACCTCGCCCTGCAGCGCGTCACGCATAGCATCCTGCTTGCCCCCGCTGCTGAAAAGCAAGGGATAAGCCTGCGAATAATACCCCACAGCCGTCTGGTAGCACTGGAATACGATATAGAACAGTATCCTGTCGCGACTGTTCTTCTTGGACAACCTGCCTTCCCAAAACCGCGTCAACTCGTCAGCACGCTCTGCATCGTATTCATATACATAATGCAGACGCAGCTTAGCAGATTTCCCGCTGCTGTCCAATATAGCCATACTGCGCGGTATCATTGCGTAAGCCAAGAACTGAGCCTGCAACTGCAATACAGTAGCTTCGTCGTTCTCCTCAGCAAAGAGCTGTGGTGCAATCTCCTGCATAGAACGATATTGCTGCCACGTCAGGTTGCTCAGTGCAGCCTGGGGTAGGGCAAACATTGTACGGCCCACCTTTATCGTTTCCACTGACAACTCCAGCGCATCGCGCATAGGGCCTACATAACCCATGTGCGGCTCACGGCGCTCCTTGACAACCTTGCCCTTTTCATCCTTCTGCTCGGGTTCCCCCGGATCTCCATACGGGAAATCAAACCAAGGCAATGCCTGACTTGCCATATAAGACAACTCTCTGGGTGTAGCAGACCACAACTGTTCGCCCTCGTCCTTGAGCATGTACATCGTTTCACCTGTGCGGGAATCCAAAACAGTCCTGTCTCGCAATACCGTCAAACCGCACAGAAACAACAACGCAGCCACACGGGCAGCATCCGACTGCCCACCATAGAGCATCTTTGCATGCCAGCAATCGCACAACTGCTGCCATGTCAAGTCACTCCACGAACCGGGGAGAGCTTTAAGTTGCGCCTTTTGTATCATTCTCTGTTATTCGTTTCAAACCAAACCGTCAAACCACAGCTGCTGGCAACGTCCAGTTCCAGCTTCGCACCTTTGGACTGCTCCCAACCACGCAGCATATAGATAATGTCGCATTCAGTCAGAGCATGGATGTCAATGCGCATGTGTTCGTGCCAGTCCGCTTGCTGCGACAGCCCGTTCTCAAACGGATTAAACACATCATAACCGTGCAGGCTCCAGTATTTGGCCGCCATATTAAACGCCTCGCGACGTTCGTCCAAGTCCATGTGCGCAATCTTGCCACTGATATAAACCTTCTTCTTTCCTGTTTCCATTTCTGTCTTATTTTCTGCTCTATTAAACATAACTACCATTATTTGCGTTTTCGCGTTCCTTCTTACGAAACCTATGAATTTCCTCGCGACGACGGCTGTCTTCTACAATATGGTCGTAAAACTGAGTGTCGCACACGATATTCTCGTTAGCCATTTTCTGCAATTGCCGTGCGGCTGCACGCTGCTCCCGCGTCAGTTGCTGAGTGAAGCCCACACGATCCAAACAATCATTCAGCAGATGCATAATGTTACGACGCCTGCGCTCAATCTTGTCACCCCAGTTTTTGATGCGTTCACGCTCCTTGACGCAGGCACGATGGTAAGCTGCACGCACTGCACCTTTTGTCAGAAACTTCCCAATCCATACAGCCCTGCCAGTAATGCTGGACTTGCGGATGACAAAATCACACTGTGGCTTAGACATATCAATCTGCTGTATTCTTTTCCTCGTTTTCCTCTGCTATGATAGCCTCGTAATTGGCCTTTACTACCGGGTTGAACTCAAATGCTTGCAGACAGGCGTCATCCAGCAGATGGTTGTCACACATTTTGCCCATATACTGCCCCCATTCCGGAATATCCGTTATCGGCAACTCAAATGTGCCGACACCCAGGCGATTGCACATCTTCTCTAAATGAGGGATAGCCGTCTGCAAGTTGGCATACTGGAAATAATCCGTAAAGTCTATCCCCGTTTCCTCCTGCGCCTGTTTCATGTAATCCCCGTACCATTCCTTAGCAACGTCCAACAGCGCCATACAGAATACGGCATGTACGACAATGTTTACATCCTTGCAGGTGTCGCCTATCTCCTCGCAGTGCTGAGTCAAATAATCACGGATGCCGTCACGCAAAGCCATTTCGCTGTCATGCAGAACATCCGTTGCAATACACATACTGTCCTGAAACGCTATCCACGACTCCGACTTTATCCCCATCTTATGCGTACGCTTATAACTATTGAAGATTGCCTTGATTTTCGAGTTCTCAAACTTTACTTCACGTTTCAGCAAGCCCTTGCTCTCCAGATAATCCGCCATTTCGTACACTGCAGTCATTGCCGCATAATTGATACGATGATTAGCCAGAAAACCCTCACACACCATCTTCTCGAACTGCCACATTTGCTGCAATGTCATGGAGAGGGCCTGGGCAGAGAAATTCATTCCGCCCATCAGCTCGTGTATACGCAACACCTTCTTCTCAAACGCACTACGCTTAACATTGCGCCTGCGTCTTAAAGACTCCGCATAAGCCACAAACTGGCCTACACTTACATCCTTGTTCTTTTTCTGTTCTTCCATTGCAATTATAAATTATCAATTCTCAATTCTCCTCAGCCTCCATATCCACCTCACTGGCAGCCTGCACATAATCCGGCTCGTATTCCTTCCCCTTGGTAAAGGGATGAGACGGAACAAACCCCGGTCGGTTACGATAGAAATAATGCACAAACGTATGCTGCGACGACAGCTCACGCGGCACACGCATTCCCGTAGGTATGTCACGGCGGTACTTGTTCTTTGCTGTTTGCTCTATAGGCCTGCCATCACCGTCCAGCTGAGTTACCCAGGCACGCATGTAGCGTCCGCCATGCCTACGGTACGAGGCGCTGTCCAGAACAACAGGCGGATCCATCACGATACCCATCCTGTTCAGGCACGGCTTCAGATATTTCGTAATACGCCTCTTGGCTTTCTCTATTGCCTCGTTAGTAACCGCCTCGCCCTCTTTGTCCAGCAACGATATTGCCATTTCCTGCGGAGGTATCGGCTGCCCGATATGAGGATTGTCCGGCACATCCTCGAAATAAGCAAGCAGCCAGTCCGTAAGATTGCTGTCCCTCGTCATTGCATACAACTCGCGACGCAGCGAACGGAACTCGGCAGGAGGCAGTATTGTGTCCGATGGTTGTTGGAAGAAGAACTGGGCACAAGCCAACAGTAAGTTACGCAGCTCGTTGAGCAAATCGCCAGGCAATCCGTTAGCCACCTCCGATACACCATACTGTTCCTTGAACTCGTCCTCTGGAGCAAAACCCAGCCACCGACCATCGTCCGACGCAGCATGATAGTAGTCCGACGTAAAGCAAGGATAAATCCTGCCCTTTGTCGAACCGCTCGAGCGGTCAAAAGGCTTATTGCTTGATATAAACAGCTTCGGCACATCCTCGCCCCTCAACGTAACAGGCTGCTTGTACAACGTCTTGCACACAAGCGACGTTGGAGCATTGTACAGCTCCTCGGCCTTGAAGCCGTCCGGTAGCTCGTCAACGCCAACCAAACTATGCACACCGGCAACCACGTCGCCAAGCAAGATGGACAGCGTCAGATTGTTGCCGTTGATACTCTTGCCAGCCACATTAGCAGATGCAGGACGTACAGACGCCAGCATATCAATCACAGCACTCTTACCGTTACGTCCGCTTGCACGCTGCTCGTCGCTGACAGCATAATCCGTCATGTGGACAATCTGCTGCCTCGCCCTGCTACGATGGCGCGTTATCGCATAGCCTATAGCATGCACCTTGTTAATAAAGTGCATATCCTGCATCTGCTTCTCCGTCGCCGTCAAAGTCTCTCCATAACTCTCCTTCTCCCAGAATATGCGACCTATGTTGTACAGGAAACGGAAGTGCATCGGCATCTTCTCCAGCGGCCTGTCCATAACCAGTTTATACTTCCACAGCTGCTCCCATTGTATCCAGCGCGTGTTTTCGGCAGCCCTCATATCCGGAGTTTTGCATTTCTTGCTAATCTCCAGATGCTTCTTCTTCTCCTCCTCATACTTGGGATTGATGATAATATGCCACGGCTGACTGACAGTATGGAACTCGCCTGGCAATATGCACTCCTCGTTAGTAACATACGGCAGCGATGTATACGAAAGCACCTGTATTTTGTCCTTCGTCACCTTGACCGCACCGTTCTGGAAGAAGAAGTGGTCAAAATCCTCGCCCCACGAATGCTCGTCAATAGGCGACGACGGCATAGTGCTCATTGTACGCTGGTCCAGACCCTTTCCCGTGTAAATTGTATTCACGAGATTAGCCTTGAACGGAGCATCATCGTCACTGATATGCGCATCTATCCAGTCCAGCATTGCCGTCCTGCATACAGACTCCAGCTGATTTCCAGTGCGCGAAGTGTCCAGGTAACGATAAGTATTATTATACGACAACTGATAGAAAGCCCTGTTCCCACGCTCGTCCACCATGCTCCTGATACCCTTCGCATCCAGGAACTGCAACAAATTCGCTACGCTCAGCACATAGCGCACGTTCATCTCCTTGTCATTACCGTCCCTGGATTTCTTGGTAGTCGGCTTATCCAACCAGAACTGCATCGTAAGCGCATTCTTCAGCATACGCATCAATGCATCGTTCGGGTTAGCCTTGCGCAAGTCAGGCGAGTACAGTCGCTGTATCCTGTTAAAGTTAGTTACGAAATCCGTAACATCCTTCAACGGCTTCATCTCCTTCGGCAACCGAACCCAATGTATTGCAGGATTCTCCAATGCAATGCTCGAACTGCAAGTCACGCCTGTCTGGTCATTGTCGTAACACACATACACATCCACGGCAACCTGCGTCATACGGTACAGCAATGCACACAGCCATTCCTCCACCACCCCGTCACGAATACCTGCACGCTCGTTATGCAGCCATACGACATGAGCATCCGTCGCAGCCCACATCTGCATAGCATCACGCGGACCGGCACACAAAACCAGACGCTTCATCTTAGCCTTCTTCGCGTCGTCGGCATTAACAACAGGATGCCTGCGGTCCTTCATGCTATCCGAAAACCACGGAGCCCCGGGGGTATGCTCCCCCGGCTCCGCAGTCATCTGGCCAAGCGCCGCGACAGCAACACTGTCGCCGTATATCTTTGTAGCAATATTACCTTTCTTTCTCCCCCAGTACCATTTGTGCTCTCCGTGAGCTTTCGGTTCATATTTCTTGATGCCCCACTCGTAGTTAAAAGCAAATACAGGATAGAAAGGACGTGCCGGGATCTTCAGCGAACACTTGCCCCCCTGCTTCGCATCAACCGGATCAGTGATAAACGATGCGCACGGAAATACATGGAACTCCCTCTCCAGCACTTCGCCCCATTCCTGCGCCGTCTTCTGTTCTCCCCTGCTCCGCCAAAACTCACGGTCCAACGAACAACGGAAAACACCGTCCACAGGTTCACTCACCCTGAAGCCCAGGGCCTTCAAATGCTCTGCCGTCCATTCCGCCGGCTCAAACTCGCAATCCTGCGGAGCAATAGCCTCCGTACGCTCCTCGGGCGTTGTGGCAGCCATCCCGTCCACCTCGACATCATGATCATCAATCAGACGCTGCATAGCCACCATCTGCTCCTTTCCCTTCAGCGCAGTATGGTCATAACCCAATAGCGCCGCCTGCAAAGCAATAGCACCAAAGCCACGACGGCCACAGCCGAAACAACCCCACCCCGGCGCATCATGGCCGTCAGTAGCCTTCTGCTCAACCGTAAAGCTCGGGTTATGGTCGTTATGAAACGGACATAGGAAAGCAACAACGCCTCCGTCCTTGGGCACACGAACAGGCTCATGCCCGTTTGCACGCATAACCTCAACCAGAGATATGGAGTTCAGTTTATGTAAATCTATTTCAGTCACTTTATTTGCCGTAAACCCTCGCCCGTTAATCTTTTCAGTTACTGCACAAGACTTGCAGCAATCTCTCTCTTAGCCTCCTGCAGCCGCTCCAGCGTGCTCTGCAAATCCTCGCGCAGTTCAGCAATCTTTGCATCACACTCCTTCAGCCGTTGCCGATACAACTTTGCCGTCACGCTCATATCCATTTCACGCTCAGTCAGACGCTTGCGCAAGTTCTCGGTCAGGTTCAGATAGTCAGCGGCCCTCTTGACCGACTTCCTACATTCGCTCTGAGCCTCAGACAACTCCGCCTCGTATGGATTTCTGTTCAGTAACGCACGCAACAGGTTCTCAAAATACCTTCTCATAGCAACTTACTGCTGTTTGTCCAACAATTCGTTCCGGAACGGCTCCAGCAACGCACGATACAACACACGCTTCTCCTCCGGAATATCCTTTTCCTCGATAGTCGAAATCAGGAAATACGATACCGGAAT
>Ga0326511_10000670_pt1 | contig 30073 bp, 35 predicted proteins | sample 0_2496_0518_D_FD_203701 | JGI IMG/M metagenome (GOLD analysis project Ga0326511, IMG submission 203701) | Bovine rumen microbial communities from UC Davis, California, United States - 0_2496_0518 | ecosystem: Host-associated > Mammals > Digestive system > Stomach > Rumen | place: USA...
TAATCTTTAAACTCTAAACTATAAACGTTAAACTTAAAAATTACTTCGTGGCCTTCTTCTTGTTTGCAACAGTCTTCTTCTTACCCTTACGTGTACGGGCATTGTTCTTGGTGCTCTGACCACGAACGGGAAGACCGTGGCGATGACGTACACCACGATAGCAACCAATATCCATCAGTCGCTTGATATTCAACTGGATCTCACTGCGGAGATCACCTTCTACTTTGAATTCAGCGCCGATAATTTCACGGATCTTAGCTGCCTGATCGTCACTCCATTCACTGACTTTCAGGTCACGGCTCACGCCGGCCTTGTCCAAAATCTTTGCTGAACTACTTCGACCAATACCATAGATATAGGTCAATGCGATTTCGCCACGCTTCTCCTGGGGCAAATCTACTCCAACAATTCTTATTGCCATTTGTTAAACTAATAAATAAAATAAATAAAATTCGAATTTTTGCTAAAAAGCATGCAAAGGTACGCAAAATATCTGATATTCCGCTACCTCATTATGCTTATTTAACATTAACCCTGACGCATCTTGTACTTAGGGTTCTTCTTGTTGATAACGAACAGACGACCCTTACGACGTACGATCTTGCAGTCTGGGGTACGCTTCTTCAACGATGCTCTTGTCTTCATTATGTTTATCTCCTTTAATTATTTGTATCTAAACACTATTCGTCCTTTTGTCAAATCATAGGGACTCATCTCTACCTTCACTTTGTCGCCAGGCAGAATCTTAATGTAATGCATACGCATCTTACCTGAGATGTGTGCGATGATGGGCACTCCATTCTCCAACTCTACCCGGAACATGGCGTTTGACAATGCCTCTACAATCGTTCCGTCTTGTTCTATAGCACCTTGCTTTGCCATACTAATATTGTTTACCTTCTATAGTCTCTATTTCATCAAACGAAGAGAGTATCTCTGCGATTCCCTTCCTGACGGCTACGGTATGCTCGAAATGGGCTGCCGGCTTGCCATCACGGGTACGGATGGTCCATCGGTCCTGTCCGTCGAGATAAATATCACGCTTCCCCATGGTAATCATCGGTTCAATGGCAATACACATGCTCGCCTTGAGCATAATACCATTACCGCGCCGACCGTAATTGGGGACCTGCGGGTCCTCGTGCATCTCATGTCCGATTCCATGTCCTGTCAACTCGCGGACTATACCATAGCCTTGAGCCTCACAATGGTCCTGGACTGCCGCACCAATATCCCCCAAATGTTTTCCTGCCACGGCATTCTCTATTCCCTTATAGAGCGCTTCTTTCGTGGTGCGGAGAAGTCTTTTCTTCTCCTCGTCAATCTCGCCCACGCAGAACGTGTAACAAGAGTCGCCACAAAAACCATTCAGCAATGTACCACAGTCAATGGAGATGATATCTCCCTCTTGAAGTACTGTCTGCGCATTCGGAACACCATGTACGACAACGTCATTGACCGATGTGCAGATGCTGGCAGGAAACGGCCCTCCATATGGATTGGGGAAACCCTTGAATGTCGGAATTGCTCCATGATCACGGATAAACTCGTCTGCGATCTGATCCAACTGGAGGGTCGTTACACCAGGCTTGATATGTCTTGCTAATTCACCGAGGGTCTTACCAACAAGTTGGTTCGCCTCGCGCATCAGCTCAATCTCATCTTCTGTCTTCAGAAATATCTTCATACAGACTTAGTATGCAGTCACGCCGCCACGACCATGAATACGACCTGAGTTCAACAGACCGTCATAGTGACGCATCAACAGGTGACTCTCTATCTGCTGGAGAGTATCAAGTACCACACCAACAAGAATCAGCAGAGAGGTACCGCCGAAGAACTGCGAGAAAGCGTCCTGCACATTCAGAAGTCCTGCCAACGCCGGCATGATGGCAATGAAAGCGATGAACAAGGATCCTGGCAGCGTGATACGCGACATGATGGTGTCGATGTAGTCTGCTGTCGGCTTACCTGGTTTGATACCAGGAATAAATCCATTGTTACGCTTCATGTCCTCAGCCATCTGGGTAGGATTCAAGGTAATGGCAGTATAGAAGTAAGTAAACGCGATGATGAGAAAGGCAAAGATGATGTTGTAAGTCCAACTGTGGTGATCCAACAGGGAACGGACAAACCAGTTTGCATTCTCAGGAGCAGCATACTGTACGAAAGCCAGAGGGATAAACATCAATGCCTGAGCAAAGATGATAGGCATCACATTGGCTGCGAACAACTTGAGAGGGATGTACTGACGAGCACCACCCACCTGCTGGTTACCTACAAGACGCTTAGCATACTGTACAGGTACCTTACGGACACCCTGTACCAAAACGATAGATGCACATACAACTGCATAGAGAATGATAATCTCGACGAGGAACATCACCAGTCCACCACCTGTGATAGCGGTGAAACGTGAGCTGACCTCTTGGATGAATGCCTGAGGCAGACGGGCGATGATACCGATCATAATGATCAGCGAGACACCATTTCCAATACCTTTATCCGTAATGCGCTCACCTAACCAAAGGATGAACATACTGCCTGCAGCAAGGATAATCGTAGCCGGGAATACGAATACCGACCAACTAATTCCTGATGCCAAGGCAGCACCAGCCTGCATCTTCAGATTAATGAGGTAACTCGGTGCCTGGAACAGCAGGATTGCCACTGTCAGGTACCGAGTGTAAGTCATAATCTTCTTGCGGCCGCTCTCACCCTCACGCTGCATCTTCTGGAAATAAGGCACAGCAACAGCGAGGAGCTGCATAACGATAGAAGCAGAGATGTAAGGCATGATTCCAAGCGCAAAGATGGATGCGTTGGAAAATGCACCACCGGAGAACATATCCAAAAGCGACATCAGACCGCCTTGGGTTTGTGACTGCAACTTGTCGAGCATCTCAGGATTGATACCAGGCAATACTACGAACGAGCCGAAACGATAAATCGCTACAAACAGAAGAGTAATCAGGATGCGATGACGCAGATCCTCAATCTTCCAAATGTTCTTCAGTGTCTCTATTAACTTCTTCATCTTGTTTAGATAATTGTTGCGTTACCACCAACTGCCTTGATTGCTTCCTCGGCAGTCTTTGAGAAGGCGTTAGCCTCTACGTCAACCTTAGCCTTCAACTCACCATTACCAAGGATCTTCACAAGCTCCTTACCGCTGGTTAGGCCAGCAGCTACAAGCTCTGCGATACCGATCTTGGTAAGGTTCTTCTCCTCAGCAAGCTTCTGGAGAGTAGACAGGTTGACAGCGAAATATTCCTTGTGGTTGATATTCTTGAATCCACTCTTCGGAACACGACGCTGCAATGGCATCTGACCACCTTCGAAACCAATCTTCTTCTTATAACCTGAACGAGCCTTGGCACCCTTGTGACCACGGGTAGAGGTTCCTCCGAGACCAGAGCCTGGTCCGCGACCGATTCTACGACGTGAGTGGGTAGAGCCCTCTGCTGGTTTTAAAGTATGTAGTTTCATATTCGTATCTGTTTAAAAAATTAATTAATCGATAACGGTAACCAAGTGGTGAACCTTACGGATCATACCACGGATAGAAGGATTATCCTCAACCTCAACAACCTGAGAGATCTTGTGAAGACCCAGTGACTGAAGAGTGCGCTTCTGGTCTACAGGATATCCGATTTTGCTTTTAATCTGCTTAATCTTTATTGTTGCCATAGTCGTAATCTCCTTTATCCTTTAAATACTTTTTCCATACTGATTCCACGAGTACCTGCGATAGTATAGGCATCACGCATCTCACTCAATGCAGCGATGGTAGCCTTTACCAAGTTATGAGGGTTAGAAGAACCCTTTGACTTTGCAAGCACATCCTTGATACCAACACTCTCCAGAACAGCACGCATAGCACCACCGGCTACCAGTCCAGTACCGGCTGCGGCAGGCTTCAAGAAAACCTGAGCACCACCGAAACGTGCTTCCATCTCATGAGGAATCGTTCCTTTCAGAACGGGAACCTTCACCAGATTCTTCTTGGCAGACTCAACACCCTTGGCGATTGCGGCGGTAACCTCACCAGCCTTACCAAGACCCCAGCCAATAATACCATTGCCGTCACCGACAACGACGATAGCTGCGAATGTAAAGGTGCGACCTCCCTTTGTTACTTTTGTAACACGGTTGATGGCAACCAGTCTGTCTTTCAACTCTACGTCACTATTTATTTTAACTTTGTTCATTGCCATAATCGTTTAAAATTTAAGTCCACCTTTACGTGCTGCATCAGCCAGAGACTTTACACGGCCATGATAGAGATAACCGTTACGGTCGAAGACCACTGCGTTGATACCAGCTGCCTGAGCCTTCTCTGCGACCATCTCACCGACCTTCTCCGCCTGCTGAATCTTAGGCATTGCCTCAAGACCTACAGAAGATGCAGAAGCAAGAGTTTTACCTTCCAAATCGTTAATCACCTGAGCATAGATCTGCTTGTTGCTGCGGAAAACACTCAAGCGGGGACGCTCGGCTGTGCCGAAGACGTTCTTACGAATTCTATATTTGATCTTAATTCGTCTTTCTATTTTCTTTGTTGTCATAATCTTCTATACTTTAAATGATTATTACTTAGCAGCGGCTGACTTACCCGACTTACGACGGATAACCTCGCCCTTGAACAAGATACCCTTACCCTTGTAAGGCTCCGGCATACGGAAAGAACGAATCTTAGCACAAATGAGTCCAAGCAACTGCTTGTCGCAAGACTCCAGAATAATCTGTGGGTTCTGGTTACGCTCCATCTTAGTCTCCACCTTAACCTCCTTAGGGAGTTGAATGAAAATGGGGTGAGTATAACCGAGTGAGAACTCAATGATGTTGCCCTGGTTGGAAACACGGTAACCAACACCGATGAGCTCCATCTCCTTCTTGTATCCCTCGCTCACACCAACAACCATATTGTTGATGAGTGCACGATACAAACCATGGAATGCCTGCTTCTGTTTGATGTTCACAGGACTGTTCTCGTCAATTTCAAATGATACATGACCATCAGCGATAGTCATCTTTATAGAGGAATCAACTTTCTGAGAAAGCTCACCCTTCGGACCCTTTACGGTAACGACACCGTCCTGAGCTTGCGTAACAGTAACGCCAGCTGGGATACTAATTGGCAATTTTCCTATTCTTGACATAATCTAGTCCTCCAATTAATATACGTAACAAAGAACCTCACCACCGATTTTCAAGTCGGAAGCCTCTTTGTCTGTCATTACACCTTGGGATGTAGATAAGATGGCAATACCTAATCCGTTAATTACTCTCGGCATGTCTTTGTAACCAGTGTACTTACGAAGACCTGGTGTGGACACACGTTTCAGGCACTTGATGGCGTTAGCCTTAGTGGCTGGGTCATACTTCAAAGCCACTTTGATAGTGCCCTGAGGTCCATCCTCAATGAACTTGTAGTTCAGGATGTAACCTTTCTCGAAGAGGATCTTAGTGATTTCCTTCTTCAAGTTAGACGCAGGAACCTCAACAACACGGTGATGAGCCATGATGGCGTTTCTGAGTCTAGTCAGATAATCTGCTATTGGATCTGTCATAAAATAAATTGTTTAATTAATCGGGACTACCCCGACAATATTAAATAAATAATCTCACTCTTACCAGCTTGCCTTCTTAACACCTGGAATCAAACCGTTGGAAGCCATCTCACGGAACTGGATACGTGACAGACCAAACTGACGCATATATCCTTTGGGACGACCTGTAATCTTGCAACGGTTGTGCAGACGGATAGGATTCGCATTCTTGGGAATGCTCTGGAGCTTGCGAGCTGCCTCGTAAGCCTCTGCGGGATCCTCAGAAGTAGCGATAATCTTCTTCAATGCTGCACGTTTCTCAGCATAACGGGCAACCATCTTAGCGCGCTTTACCTCGCGGGCTTTCATTGATTCTTTTGCCATATCTCTTAATCGTTTTTAGCGTTCTTGAATGGCAGACCGAAGCCCTTCAGCAGTGCATAACCTTCCTCATCTGTCTTGGCAGATGTTACGAAGGTGATGTTCATACCCTGGATACGGTCTACTGTATCAATATTGATTTCAGGGAAAATAATCTGTTCCTGAACACCGAGGGTGTAGTTACCACGACCGTCGAACTTGCTCTCAATACCCTTGAAGTCACGGATACGAGGAAGAGCTACACGGACGAGCTTCTCCAAGAACTCATACATACGCTCACGGCGCAGGGTCACCATCACACCGATTGGCATCTTCTTACGAAGTTTGAAGTTGGCAATATCCTTCTTAGAATAAGTGGCAACTGCCTTCTGACCGGTAATTGTTGTGATTTCGTTGATAGCAACTTCGATAATCTTCTTATCCTGTGTCGCATCACCCAATCCTTGATTGATGACAATCTTCTTCAGGACAGGAATCTGCATGGCAGAAGTGTAGTTGAACTGCTTTTGCAGAGCCGGAGCAATCTTCTCCTTATACTCTTTCTTTAACTGTGCTGTATCCATTACTTAATTTCCTCCCCTGACTTTTTAGCAACACGAATCACGTTCTTACCCTCGTGCTTGATGGCAACACGAGTAGCCTTTCCGCTCTTCGGGTCGATCAGACTTACATTAGAGATATGTATCGGAGCCTCCTGCTTGATAATTCCACCCTGAGGGTTCTTTGCACTTGGCTTGGCGCTCTTAGATACCATATTAACGCCTTCCACGAGGACTCTCTCCTCTTTCACGAAGACTTTGAGCACCTTACCCTTCTGACCTTTGTCTTTGCCAGCAAGGATAATTACCTCATCACCTTTTTTAATATGTAACTTACTCATTTCTTGAATGCTTTAAATGTTAAAGAACCTCAGGTGCCAGTGAAACGACCTTCATATTAACAGCACGCAACTCACGAGCAACAGGACCGAAAATACGGCTGCCGCGGAGCTCACCAGCGTTGTTCAACAGCACACAAGCATTGTCGTCAAAACGGATGTACGAGCCATCAGCACGACGAATCTCCTTCTTGGTACGAACAACCAAAGCCTTAGATACTGCACCTTTTTTAACATCACTTGTGGGGATGGCGTTTTTGATAGCAACGACAATCACATCACCCACGCTGGCATAACGGCGGCGGGTACCACCCAATACACGGATGCAGAGAGCCTCACGTGCACCGCTGTTGTCAGCAACTGTCAGTCTTGTCTCAGTTTGTATCATAATTACTTAGCTTTTTCAACAATCTGTACTAATCTCCATCTCTTGGTCTTTGACAAAGGACGGGTCTCCATAACGAGCACGGTATCACCTACGTTGCACTCGTTCTTCTCATCATGTACATGGTACTTCTTTGTCTTCTGGACAAACTTACCATAAATCGGGTGCTTCTCCTTGAACTTAGCGGCAATAACAATGGTTTTATCCATTTTGTTACTGATAACGACACCCTGTCTTGTCTTTCTTAAATTTCTTGTTTCCATCTGGACCATTATTATTTGTTAAGTTCTCTCTGACGGAGTTCTGTCTTCATACGAGCGATATCACGACGTGTGGCCTTAATCTGTGATGGATTCTCCATAGGAGTGATGGCATGATTCAACTTCATCTGGTTGTATTTGGCAACCTCAGTCTCCAGTTTCTCAGCCAAATCCTTGGTCTCAAGCTCTTTTATTTCTTTGCTCTTCATAACTTCTTAAGCGTTTTTATCGTAATCGCGTCTAACAACAAACTTAGTCTTCACGGGTAACTTCTGAGCACCGAGGCGGAGAGCCTCCTTAGCGGTCTCAAAAGGTACGCCTTCTACTTCAAAGAGGATACGTCCTGGAGTTACAGGAGCCACCCAACCAGCGGGGTCACCCTTACCTTTACCCATACGTACGTCTGCAGGCTTACGAGTAATAGGTTTGTCCGGGAAGATGCGAATCCATACCTGACCCTCACGGTTCATATAACGGTTGATGGCAACACGTGCTGCCTCAATCTGACGGCTGTCAATCCACTTGGCATCCAATGTCTTGATGCCGAATGAGCCGAAAGCCAGCTGTGTACCTCTGTGGGCGTTTCCTTTATTGCCACGTCCGTCTTGAGGTCTTCTATATCTTACTCTCTTAGGCTGTAACATGATAGCTTCTTACTTTTACATTAATTACTTTTTCTTATTACGGAACTTTCTGCCACCATTGTTTCCGCCATTGTTACGGCTTGCGCCCTTCTCCTGAGCGAAGTTTGGAGCCAAGTCAACCTTGCCATAGATCTCACCACGGCAAATCCAAACCTTCAAACCCAGCAGTCCGACTTTCGTCAGAGCCTCTGCCTGGCAGTAATCAATATCAGCACGGAAAGTGTGCAGAGGAGTACGACCTTCCTTGATCATCTCGCTACGGGCGATTTCAGCACCATTCAGACGACCAGAGATCTGTACCTTGATACCCTCGGCACCAGCACGCATGGTGTTAGCCACAGCCATCTTGATAGCACGGCGGTAAGCAATCTTACCCTCTATCTGGCGAGCGATGTTGTTTGCTACAATCGTTGCGTCAAGTTCCGGTTTCTTTACTTCGAAGATGTTAATCTGAATCTCCTTATCATAGAGTTTCTTCAGCTCTTCCTTCAACTTATCGACATCCTGTCCACCCTTACCAATGACAAGACCCGGACGGGCAGTACAGATAGTGATGGTCACCAGTTTCAATGTACGTTCGATGACAATCTTTGAAACGCTTGCCTTGGCAAGACGCTCATTAAGGTACTTACGGATTTTCTGATCCTCTACCAGGTTATCTCCGAAGTCCTTGCCTCCGAACCAATTTGAGTCCCAGCCTTTTACGATACCAAGGCGGTTGCTAATTGGATTTACTTTCTGTCCCATACTTCTTACTTATCATTAGTTTTAGCGTCAACAAACAGAGTCACATGGTTCGAACGCTTACGGATACGATAGCCACGACCCTGAGGTGCCGGTCTCATACGTTTCATTGTCACGCCTTCGTCAACGAAGACACGGCTTACATACAGCTCGCCGTCTTCAGCCTTGCGGTCATTCTTAGCCTCCCAGTTAGCGATAGCCGAACGAAGAAGCTTCTCTACGTCAGCTGCAGCATGTTTCTTTGAGAATCTCAGTACGCCAAGTGCGCGGTTTACCTCCATGCCGCGAATCATATCAACGACATAGCGCATCTTGCGTGGAGAAGAAGGAACACCTTTCAGCTTTGCAAAATACTGTGTCTTATTGGCTGCTTTTATTTTCTCAGCCGCTAATCTTTTTCTTGCTCCCATTATATTATTCTTTTTATTTCTGGTGGGTTAGCCTGCTTATTTCTTATTACCAGCATGGCCACCGAAACGACGTGTCGGGGAGAACTCACCGAGCTTGTGTCCTACCATGTTCTCAGTAATGTAAACAGGGATGAATTTATTTCCATTGTGAACTGCAACTGTATGTCCCACGAAATCGGGGGAAATCATTGAAGCTCTTGCCCAAGTCTTAACGACATTCTTCTTACCACTCTCATTCATAGCGAGAATCTTCTTCTCGAGTGATACGTTGATGTACGGGCCTTTTTTTAATGAACGACTCATAATTTTCTCTAATTAACTTCGTGATTACTTCTTGTTAGCTCTTTCAATGATATACTTATTTGAAAGCTTCTTAGGTGCACGAGTCTTAAGACCCTTAGCGTACAAGCCCTTACGTGAACGTGGGTGTCCTCCAGACTGACGTCCTTCACCACCACCCATTGGGTGATCATGCGGGTTCATAACAACACCACGGTTATGAGGACGACGTCCCAACCAGCGTGAGCGACCAGCCTTACCAGACTGCTCCAAAGCGTGGTCTGAGTTACCTACACTACCTACAGTAGCCTTGCAAGCAGAGAGAATCTGACGAGTCTCACCAGAAGGAAGTTTGATCACACAATAACTACCCTCACGAGAAGTCAACTGAGCGAAATTACCTGCCGAACGGACGAGTTTGGCACCTTGACCGGGACGCATCTCAATGTTGTGGATAACGGTACCGACAGGGATGTTAGCAAGTGGGAGAGCATTACCTACCTCAGGTGCTGCCTCTACACCAGACATCAGGGTTGCACCAACCTCAAGTCCGTTAGGAGCAATGATATAACGTTTTTCACCATCAGCGTAGTACAACAATGCGATACGAGCCGAACGGTTTGGATCGTACTCGATTGTCTTCACTACAGCTGGAACACCATCCTTCTCTCGTTTGAAGTCGATGAAACGATACTTCTTCTTGTGACCACCGCCCATATAACGGACAGTCATCTTACCAGTGTTGTTTCGACCACCAGTAGAACGCTTACCGTAAACGAGAGACTTCTCTGGCACGGATGCAGTAATATCCTCGAACGTGCCAATAATTTTGTGTCTTTGACCCGGAGTTACGGGTTTTAATTTACGTACTGCCATTTCTTATTTAAATATTGCTGTAAAAATCAATGGTATCGCCCTCTTTAAGAGTAACGATTGCTTTCTTGAACGCATTCTTCTGACCTCTCAAGAGACCAGCCTTTGTATAGCGCTGTGAGCGCTTGCCGGCATAACGAAGTGTGTTCACGCTCTCAACTGTCACATTATACTGAGCCTCAACCTCTGCCTTAATCTCCAGCTTGTTAGCCTCAGGCTTAACGATGAAACCATACTTGGCATGTGCCTTCTTGGTCACCATCTCACCCTTATGAGCGCCTGTCTTAGCCTTAAAAGTCCTGTCGACAGAAGTCTTCTCAGTAATATTGTTCATTTTCTCTGAAATCAGAGGCTTGATAATAAATGCCATATCTTATGTCTCCTCTTCTTTATTTGTTTAACACACTGTCGATAGCTTTCAGAGAGTTCTCTGTGATGACCATCACATCTGCGTTCAATACCTTATAAGTATTCACATTTGAAGCGATGATGCACTCTGCTTTCTGCAGATTACGCGCTGACAGATATACATTCTTATTAGACTCTGGCAAAACCATGAGTATTTTCTTACCCTCTACGTTAAGGTTCTTGGCAATGCTCAAGAACTCTTTGGTCTTAGGAGCCTCGAAAGTGAAGTCCTCAACAACGATGATAGCATTCTCCTTTGCCTTGTAAGCAAGTGCTGACTTGCGGGCAAGAACTGTCACCTTTTTGTTCAGTTTGAAACGATAATCACGAGGACGTGGACCGAACACGCGACCACCACCACGCAACAGAGGTGAGTTGATATCACCATGACGAGCACCGCCGCCGCCCTTCTGACGACCCAGCTTACGGGTAGAACCCTTATGCTCACTTCTTTCTTTTGCCTTTGCGGTACCCTGACGCTGGTCAGCGAGGTAACGCTTTACATCCAGGTAAATAACATGATCGTTAGGTTCAATGCCGAAGATAGACTCGTTCAACGTAACCTTTCTACCAGTCTCCTGACCTTTGATATCTAATACGTTAATTTCCATAGCTTACTTCTGAATTAAAACAGTTGAACCATTACAGCCAGCGCAGCTACCTTTCACAAGGATGAGGTTATGCTCTGGTATTACCTTTAACACACGAAGGTTCTGCGTTGTCACGCGGTCACCACCCATTTGGCCACCCATGCGCATTCCCTTAAACACCTTGGCGGGATAAGAACAAGCACCGATAGATCCTGGCTTGCGGGCGCGGTCATCCTGACCATGTGTAGCCTGACCTACACCACCGAAACCATGACGTTTCATTACACCCTGGAAACCCTTACCCTTTGAGGTACCAACAACATCGACAAAGTCGCTGTCATTGAAGAGTTCCACAGTAATGGTGTCTCCGAGGTTATGCTCCTCGTCAAACTTGAACTCGGCCAAGTGAGCCTTTGGTGTTGTACCTGCCTTTTTGAAAATTCCCTGCATAGCTTTGGTGGTGTTCTTCTCTTTCTTCTCACCATAAGCCAACTGAAGGGCGGCATAACCGTCTTTCTCGACGGTCTTCACCTGCGTTACAACACAAGGACCAGCTTCGATAACAGTGCACGGAACATTCTTACCGTCGGCACTGAAAACGGATGTCATTCCGATTTTTCTTCCAATTAATCCTGGCATTTCAGTTTAAATTTAAATAATAATGTGAATATATTCTTTTCTTTTTAAGTGTCATCTCGCTATTCTCTGGTTCACAAACACACTCAAAAAGAAACTCATCACTACTTCTAAACTGAAGGTAAATCGCTCTTTCTCAAGGTATTGTTAGCCATCGAGCCAGCGCAATACGCACTTTTGCGGCTGCAAAGGTACACATAATAAATGAGGTGCGCAATATCTGATGCGCACCTCATAACATTATTTAATACTTTTTATAATCTTTAACTATTTTACACCGCTCCCATGCGGTGTCACAGCAGGCTCCAGGCATTCTCCAGATAGGGCTGCAACTCGTTGCGGTCCGACTGGTCGAGTCCGCACTCCACCGTCGCCATGGCGAGGACGATGGCGTGCCACACCTCCTGTGTCTCCCCTTTCATCGGGGGCAGCGTGGTGTCGGGCAGTATTCCTGTCATGCGGCTGACGGTGCGTATATACGCCTCCGTCTTGTTCTCCGTCTCGGGAGCCCACCGCCGTATGATCTGCCGGATGGTGACGCATCCATGCCGCTGGTAGTAGGTGCGGAGCAGTTTGAGGGCGGCACGGAGTCCGAAGGTCATGGAGGAGAAGGTACAGAAGGTGCGTTCGCTCTCGCAGTTGGTCTCACCGAGCCACCGCACTGTTTTGTTCTTGATGATATTGAGGGGGTTGTTGTTACGGAGCCCCCGGGGGTGGTTGTTGTTTTTCATTTTTAAATTAGGAATTTAAGTTTCGCATTTGCTCAACTTCTTAGGAGTTAAAGGAGTTAAAGGAGTTAAAGGAGTAAAGGAGTTAAGGAGTTAAGACGTTAGTCCCGTAATCGCTACTTTCCACCGAAGTCTCGGGTGCCACGAAGTATTGTCCTAACTTCTTAACTCCTTAACTCCTTAACTCCCTACCCTCTCAACTCCCTACGCTCTCAACTCCCTACGCTCTCAACTTAGTAGCACGATTGCACTACTAACGTGGAGCTGATAGCAGTGAGGATCGTGATGACGATCTGGATGATCTTCTTGATAAGTTCCTTTTTCATAGTGCTTTCATGGTATTAGACGGTTAAGGATTCTGAGTCTCCTGCTCCTTCATGTGCAGCCAGTCGGCGATCGGAGTCTTGATAGATACCGTCTTGCCGGCGACCTTCCGGGTCTCGACGATATGGGCAGCCTCCAGGGAGCATTTCTTCTTGAACTCCACGCTGGTGATATTATCCAGTGAGGCGCTGTCGGGCAGGAAGCGGATGCGGATGCCCTTCACCACGTCGTTGGAGTTGACACCCTTCAGTTCCTCCTCAGGGACACCGCCCTTCACCGAGCGTGCCGTGGCATAGAACTTGCCGAGACCGTTGAGTTTCACGCCGACACCCTGTGACACCAGTTCGGGGATGCACTCCGACATCTTGATGAGCACGCCCTCGATGACATCACGGGTGTATACGGAGCCGTGGTTTTTGATATGCTCGGCGAGTCCGCGCAGTGACAGTGTCTCGTTGCGGTCGACTTCCGGGAAAAACTTCCCGTAGGACACGGAGCGCATGTTGTTGTTCTTACGGTAATTGATCTTCAATGCGATTTTGTTTGTTGCCATAATGTTTTGTGTGTTTTAAATGGTTATTACTGTTGTTTTTCGGATATCCGTTGCAATGTCGATGCAAGGTGAAAGCAGAGCCGGGCCCGCTCGAGCTATGCTGAGCCGCAGCCCGCCATCGCCGTTGTATCTCTATTGCAATGGCAAAGGTACGAAAAAAATTTTCCCCCGCTGTGCTCTTCGAGCATTTGCGGGGAAAAAAGGGGAAAATTTTTCTCGAGATTCGAGGAAGGGAGGGAGGCGGGCGAAGCCCCGGGCTTCGCCCGCCGAAGGTGCCGCCTCCGGCGGCAGGAGGCGGCACCTCCTGGGGGCGGAGGTGCCGCCTTCCTACGGCTCCCCCAGGTAGTAGACGATCACCGTCACTTCCTCGGCGGAATAGTGCTGTGCCCGCTTCGGCATGCCGATGGCACGCAGTGCCACCATCAGTTCCTTGTTGCCCCGTATCCAGAACTTCAGGTTGTTAAGGGCACCCTTCTCCGTCTTCGTCTTCTTGAAGTAGAGCCGTCCCAACTCGCGTTTTCCATAGTCTCTGATTATAAATGGTGTCATGGTAAAAGATTAAATGTGTTTTGAAAGATTGGTAACAGATGGAACAGAGGAACAGATGAAATTTAAACCCTTCACGCGTACGCGCGCAGGAACTCGGAATTTTCCAGTTTTGGGAAGTTCCTGCGCGCACGCACGTGAGAGGTCAGAAAACCGACTGTTCCTCTGTTACATCTGTTACCGCCGCTAATCTTAACCGGTTCTTGATCTCCTCAGCAGTGCGCTGCACGACGATATAGCCACGGTTATGTTTCTGTATAATCTGCTGATAGCCCTGCTCGCTGAAAGCCTTGCCGACCAGGACGGCACTGAGTTTGGCAGCTATGCTTCCCCCCATAATCTGTACCGCCCGTGACACCGGCATGAACTCCCCCTGCTCGCCGGCAGCGGGCACCCGGAAATAGGTGTCGACGAGTTCCCACTCCAGGCGTGGTGACTCAAACTGGCGGTTATGCTCGGAGAGGGTGACGATCTCCTCCTTCGAGAACCAGTACCGGAAACCGCTCTTGTAGAGACGGTATGCCTGACGGTAGATGCCGTCGTAGTTGAAGGGGTGCTCACGGGGTGACAGGATGGACTCCACCTCGAAGGGCAGCCAGCGGCGATTTCCCGTTGAATCCGACAAAAATTGCTTGTTATTACCCGTTCCGCAGAACGAGGCGATATGGGGTCGGTGCTCATGGAAATGGGCATAGGCGGCACGCTCGTCGATGCTCGTCATGGTGACTGCCGCCTTCAACTGGTTGAGTTCCGAGGGGCGCATGGTGTCCAGCTCCTCACAGCACACCAGTCCGTACTGTGCGAGGGTGATCAGGTCGTCACGCCCCATGCGGTTGGCATTGGTCTTGATATAGAAATAGCGGCGCAGGGGCGGTGGCAGCAGGTACGTGAACCATGTCGTCTTGTAGGTGCCCTGCTCGCCGATGAGTACCAGGATGACGTTATTGACCACGGAGGGGTCGAGCCACGCCGCTATCATGCCCACGAGCCATTTTTTGAGGTAGGTGGGGAAGAGACCAGAGAGACCAGAGACCCCTGAGACCCCCTCTGACTCCCCCTGTTTAGGGGGAGGACATTTGAGGGTGATGGTGTTGGCGAGGTCACGGATATAGTCATGCTCCTCCCCTTCCTCTCCCCCTAAACAGGGGGAGTCGGAGGGGGTCTCAGAGTCGGAGGGGGTCTCTGGGGTCTCCAGCCCCTCCAAATACGCCTTAAAGGGATTGTAGGGTGGTACGAAGTCGCTCTCGATGATGCGGAACATATCCTGCACATTGACCTTCTTATCCTTCGACATCTCGACCCACAGCGAGTTGACGACCCTATCGGTGATAGGTTCCCACTCCCCATCCTCTCCCCCTGAACAGGGGGAGTCTGAGGGGGTCTGCAGTTGCTTATACTCCACCCTCCCCCTGATCACATTATGTCTCAGTTGGATATGCTCCGTGAGGAACGCCTTGATATCCTCGACGCTCACCCAGGGTTGACTGTCAGAAAAATGAGGTGTGCGAAGGGAATGGGACTTTCTATTATTAACCCTTAAAATTCCATGTTCTTCCACTTTCTGATAACAACTATCAATCACACCCAACACGTTATCATACTCGCGGAAAACGGCATTTGCCCATTCCTTCGCCACCTCTTTATCGAAACCATACTGGTTCAGCAGGTACCCTACCCGCATCACATAGTCGTTATGATTGCCCGCCGCATAGACGGCACCGTCAGCCTCCACCTTCGGACGGATCTCCTTCTCGTAACAGTCGGCGATGCGCCGCAGCTCACGCTCCCGTTTGCGCTGCTCCTTCCTCCGGCGGACGAGGCGCTCGGCAGCCGCCCGTATCTCCTCCTTGGTGAACGGCTGTGCCCCGGGTTCGTAATACACGTCCGGGTCGTGGCTGAGACCGCTCAGCCGTCCCACGTTCTTGCATTTCTCGTCGTATGCCACGCCATAGGTGCGGCGGTAGTACTCGTTGCCATAGAGGAACGCCTTGGGGTGGTACTGCTTCTGCTGCTCCAGGTCATAGCCGTCGTCCAGCTCATAGCGGAACACGACACGGATGCCGTCACCGCTGATGGTGCGGTAGCACAGCAGCGTGTGAGGGTCGCCACAGAGTCTGCCGAAGAGTGTCTCCAGCGGTTGTGAGCCGCCGCCCTCCTGACTGCTGACATGGTCCACGTCGACCATCGCCAGTCCGGTCATCGCCACGATATTACTCTCTGCCTTGCCCCCCTCCATGATGCCGGCGACGGCAAACAGGGGGCATGTCCTCTTGTGACCCGCCTCGGGGTCGGCACGGTGGGCGGCGGTCTTCGCTGCCACCGTCTCGTCATCTCTGATCAGCCTGACGATGTTCTCCATCGTCGTCTTCACCGGACAGGTGTCCGTGAAGTGCTGATAGTAAGTAATCTCTTCCATTGTCGTCTCTTATTATATTATTTTAGAACTTTGCTTTTTCCGCTTCAAAAAAAAAAGAGACGTGGACATCTTCCGTGGGCTGACCAATTAACCTAGGCTGACCAAAGCCTTTTCCGATTATAGTCATAAACCACCAATGCCCACGCCCGTTTGGGTGTGAGCCAGGCAGTCTTCGTAATCGGATTATTTCTTGTTTGGTCTATTTAGGTTAATCGAAAACTTGGACCCTCCTCATGTATGTTTGTCAAAAGAACGCTTTTTCCTCCGAAGAGGTGGTGCAAAGTTACGCATTATTTTTGAAAAATCTTCGTCAATTTGTTCCAAAAACATTCACATATGTTTCATGTCGCCCGAAAATGCCCGTTTTTTGTGTAAAAAATGTTAAAACAAGGGATATCCCCTCAGGGAAGGGGGGAAGAGCATTAAATAGATAATGATATTAGTTTCCAAACTTCAGTATTACAAAAAATCCCTGCCGAGCAAATTGCTCGGCAGGGATTTATCTTTTTAGAACAAGGGTTACCCCTGACGGTTGATGTATTCCATGATGACGGCGACAGCGTCGTCCTCGGTCATACCATCCATCGAGATAGTCAGATCATAGTTACGAGTGTCATGTCGTGAGGTTCCCGTATACTTGTTGACGTAGTTCTCACGCATCTTGTCCACGGTAGTGATGATCTTCTCAGCCTCCTCACGGGTCATACCCTGCTTTCTCATCACACGCTGGATGCGCTGCTCCTTAGGAGCCTGGATGAGGATGGACAGGTGGTTGGGGTGCTTGCGGAAGATGAAGAAGCCGCAGCGTCCGGCAAGGACACAGGACTCCTGTTCGGCAATGCCCTCCAGGATGTTCTTCTCTTCACGGAACAACTCGTCGGTAGTGATCAGCTCAGGCTCACTGCCTACCTCCACCTTATAATAGCGTTCTCTGTTAAGCGCCTCACCGATAGAGACGACACGCTTGAAGTCTGACCACCAGTTGGTCTTCTCGCCTTTCAGCCTCTCGACCTCGTCGACGGTGAGATGGTATTTCTCACAGAGCCCCTTGACAACAGCCTTGTCGTAGAACGACACACCCAGCTGGGCAGCCAGTTTCTCACCGACAGTACGACCACCGCTACCTAACTCGCGGTTGATGGTAATGACAAATTTCTCGTTCTTGTTCATACTACACTACACCTTGATTTCTACCTCAACACCACTGGGGAGCTCAAGTTTCATCAGGGCATCAACAGTCTTTGCAGTAGAGCTGTAGATGTCAATCAGACGCTTGTAGTCTGAGAGTTGGAACTGCTCACGAGACTTCTTGTTAACGAAGGTAGAGCGGTTGACCGTGTAGATACGCTTGTGTGTGGGAAGGGGGATAGGACCGCTGATGATAGCACCGGTAGCCTTCACTGCCTTCACAATCTTCTCTGCTGACTTGTCTACGAGTTTGTGGTCGTAGCTCTTCAGCTTGATACGGATTTTCTGACTCATAACTTACTTTGAAACTTTAAATTTAAATATTGAACTTTATGATTACCGCCGCTAAAGAGTCATTTGCTCAACGGCAGTTTTATTTTAAATGTGGAATGAGAAGTGAGAAATGAGAAAGGACACAGTCCGTTATTTCTCATTACTCATTACTCATTTCTCATTTCGAGTTACACGAGATCAGCGCGACCCTTGACCTCCTCAAGCACTGCCTTAGCAAGAGCAGAAGACAGAGGAGCGTGGTGATCGTACTCCATAGAGCTGGTGGCACGACCAGAGGTGATGGTACGCAGAGCGGTCACATAACCGAACATCTCTGACAGGGGAACCATTGCCTTAACGACACGGGCACCGCTGCGAGCCTCTTCCATACCCTCTACCTGACCACGACGCTTGTTCAGGTCACCGATCACGTCACCCATGTTCTCCTCAGGAGTAACAACCTCGAGCTTCATGATAGGCTCCATCAGCACGGGCTTAGCCTGAGCGCATACAGCCTTGTATGCCATCTGGGCAGCGATCTCGAAGGAGAGCTGGTCAGAGTCTACTGGGTGGAACGAACCGTCGACAACGACAACCTTCAGGGAGTCAACAGGATAGCCACCGAGGATACCGTTCTTCATGGCAGCCTCGAAACCTTTCTGGATGGAGGGGATGAACTCCTTAGGAATGTTACCACCCTTCACCTCGTTGACGAACTGCAAGCCACCGTTCTCCTTGATGTTCCAGTCCTCATCAACAGGACCTACGTTGACGATGATGTCAGCGAACTTACCACGACCACCGGACTGCTTCTTGTAAACCTCACGGTAACCCATGACGGTCTTCGTGATAGCCTCCTTGTAGTTCACCTGTGGCTTACCCTGGTTACACTCAACCTTGAACTCACGCTTCAGACGGTCGATGATGATGTCGAGGTGGAGCTCACCCATACCGGAGATGATGGTCTGACCACTCTGCTCGTCGGTACGTACGGTGAAGGTCGGGTCTTCCTCAGCAAGCTTGGCAAGACCGTTGTCCAGTTTTGCCACGTCAGCCTGAGACTTAGGCTCTACGGCGATAGAGATCACGGTGTCGGGGAAGGTCATGGACTCCAGTACGATGGGCTTCTCCTCATCACAGAGGGTATCACCGGTACGGATATCCTTGAAACCTACACCTGCGCCGATATCACCTGCGTCGATGGACTCCATGGGGATCTCCTTGTTGGAGTTCATCTGGAACAGACGACTGATACGCTCCTTCTTGCCAGAGCGTGGGTTGTATACATAGGAACCTGCCTTCACGCTACCAGAGTAGACACGGAAGAATACCAGACGTCCCATGTAGGGGTCGGTGGCAATCTTAAAGGCAAGAGCTGCTGTGGGCTCGTCCTCGCTGGGCTTACGTCCTTCCTCTTCCTCGGTGTTGGGGTTGGTACCAGTTACCACGTCCACGTCAACAGGAGCGGGGAGGAATGCGCAGACATAGTCAAGCAGGGGCTGCACACCCTTGTTCTTATAAGAGGAACCGCAGATCATCGGGGTGCATGCCATGGAGATGGTACCCTTGCGGATAGCGGCGATGATCTCGTCCTCAGTGATTGAGTTGGGATCGTCGAAGTATTTCTCCATCAGGGGCTCGTCATACTCAGCGGCAGCCTCGAGGAGCTTGTTACGCCACTCGTCGCACTCCTCTTTCAGGTCGGCGGGGATCTCCTCCACGTCATACTCAGCACCCATGGTCTCATCGTGCCACAGGATAGCCTTCATCTTGATGAGGTCTACCACACCCTTGAAGTTCTCCTCAGCACCGATGGGCACCTGGATCACCACGGGGTTAGCACCCAGGATGTCCTTCATCTGCTGTACGGTCTCGAAGAAGTCGGCACCGGAACGGTCCATCTTGTTGACGTAACCGATACGGGGCACGTTATACTTGTCAGCCTGACGCCATACGGTCTCTGACTGAGGCTGGACACCGTCAGCGGCAGAGTAGGTGGCGACAGCTCCGTCGAGCACACGCAGAGAACGCTCCACCTCAGCGGTGAAGTCCACGTGTCCCGGAGTGTCAATCAGGTTGATCTTGTACTCCTTGCCGTTCCACTTCCAGTTACAGGTAGTGGCAGCACTGGTGATGGTGATACCGCGCTCCTGCTCCTGAGCCATCCAGTCCATGGTAGCAGCACCGTCGTGCACCTCACCGATCTTATGCGTCTTACCCGTGTAGAAAAGGATGCGCTCTGACGTGGTGGTCTTACCTGCGTCGATGTGCGCCATAATACCGATGTTACGGGTCAAATGTAAATCGCGATTTGCCATTGTTTTTTCTTTTCCTTATTACCCCCCTAAGTTAGGGGGGCGGGGGTCTGAACAAGGTTCTTTCCCCCTTCTGATTTCTTTTTCCTTATAATAATTAATATCTGAGTCTGTTCAGACCCCCATCCCCCTAACTTAGGGGGTAAGAGTTAGAATCTGAAGTGAGCGAACGCACGGTTAGCCTCAGCCATGCGGTGCATATCCTCCTTACGCTTGAAAGCACCACCCTGGTTGTTGAATGCATCCATGATCTCAGCAGCCAGCTTATCTGCCATAGACTTACCACTGCGCTTGCGGGCAAACGCAATCATATTCTTCATAGAAATACTCTCCTTACGGTCAGGACGGATCTCCGTAGGTACCTGGAAAGTGGCACCACCGATACGGCGGCTCTTCACCTCCACCTGGGGAGTGATGTTGTCCAAAGCCTGCTTCCAGATTTCCAGAGCTGACTTCTCCTCATTCTGCATCTTAGCCTTCACAGCCTCGAGCGCATTGTAGAAAATCTCGTAGGAGATAGACTTCTTACCATCGTACATCAGATGGTTCACAAACTTCGACACTTTCTTGTCGTTGAAGACTGGATCCGGCAGGATCACACGCTTCTTTGGTTTTGCTTTTCTCATTTTAATGTTGTTGTTTTGTTGTCTGCATGGGGCTGTCCTTACTTGATCTTCAACGCTCTCACATGAGCATTTACTCAACCTGTCTCGTACAATTCTCCAGCAAAACAGTTTTTTCTTTAAATTCTTCAGCCCTTCAATTCTTTGCAAGCAAAGCGTCTTGCGACGATCACTTCAATTCTTCAATCTTTCAATTCTTCAAACTTCAGGGCTTGTCCGCTTGGCATACTAACCTTCTCCGGTTATTATTTCTTAGCCTTTGGACGCTTAGCACCATACTTAGAACGACGCTGAGTACGGCTTGCCACACCGGCGGTATCAAGAGTACCACGCACGATGTGATAACGTACACCGGGAAGGTCCTTTACACGACCGCCACGCACCAGTACGATACTGTGCTCCTGCAGGTTGTGTCCCTCTCCGGGAATGTAACTGTTGACCTCCTTCTGGTTGGTCAAACGAACACGGGCTACCTTACGCATAGCCGAATTAGGCTTCTTAGGAGTCGTTGTGTAGACACGCACGCAGACACCACGACGCTGGGGACATGCGTCCAGCGCGGGTGACTTGCTCTTGTCTACGAGCTCCTTTCTGCCTTTTCTTACCAATTGTGAAATTGTAGGCATAATTGTTTGATTTTTAAATTATTATATTATATGTATATATTCTACTTGACACACTGCGCCCTTCTCACAGGTCGCTTTTGGGCTGCAAAGGTACTAACTTTTCGGGAAACCACCTAATTAATAAGTCACGAAAAAACACTTACCTTATGATTTTTAACATAAAATAAGTGTTTTAGAAATAATTAACCGCCCTTATGCCTCTCCTTTGCCTACTTGGAAGGGGGAAATGGTGCGTGGCTCCTGGTTGGGAATCTTGATAGGACCGAACTCACGCTCGTACCGCATGATATTATCCTGCAGGGCACCGAGCAGTCTTTTGGCATGCTCGGGAGCCAGTATCACCCGGCTTCTGACCTGGTTCTTGGGAACACCGGGGAGGATGCGGGCGAAGTCAATGACGAAGTCGCTACTCGAGTGTGAGATAATGGCGAAATTGGCATATTCGCCTTGTGCCACGTCCTGTGGCAGTTCCAGTTGCAGTTGTCCTTGCTCTTGTTTCTTCTCGTTATTTTCCATATCGTTTTGTTGTTTAAATGTTAACCATATTTATTTAAGAAAGATTATAGCGGTATTAACCGGAAGGTAAATGCCCGGTTCCGGCACGGAACACGATAAGTCGGCAAAGCCTGCCCCCAATCACTCCAACTATCGATGCCCCCAACACCGGCATGCACCATGTCGATATTCAGGTTAGTATAGCGGGACTTCGGAACTTGCGGAGCATGCCGCTGTGCCTTCTGCATACCCGGTTCGTCAAGGTCCTCCACACTATAATGCAGGGCAGAGGCAGAGAAAGGATGATCCGCCTCTATGCGCAAGCCCCTGCCGGCGGCATCAGTCTGCCGCCACCACCGCATATCCGTCTTTGTACCTGTCTCCTGCGGACGGATATAGGGATAGAACTGTTCGTCGGCAGTCTGTTCGTAGATACCGACACGCTGTGACAGATGGCGGTCGCTATAGTTCTCAACAGGTCCACGACCATAATACTGACTGATTCCCATGCTGTAGGGCATCTGTAGCACCATGCCATAGCGAAGCATGTCGGGAACGGTTTCGCCAGGTGTGGTTTGCATCTGTTCAGTGACCGTGATAACACCACTCTTCTCTACATGGTACTGAAGGGTCAGCGTGGCTTTCACTTCCGGCATGTCATAAACTGCGGTAACAGTATAGGCGCCTTTCCTGTCTTTCTTGCTCTGATTGAAACTCTTGAGCTGCATCACCGGACTACGCCATACCTGATTCTTCACATGCAACCTGGCACCCATGTCGTTGTCTGTAACGGCACGCCAGAACAGGGGCTTGAGTGTGCCACCCTTACCCAGCATTGACTGACCATTGACAACATATTCCCTGATAAAGCCTGTGGTCTTGTCGAAGTTGAGAGTTGAGAGTTGAGAGTTGAGAGTTGAGAGTGGGGCGGGGAGAGTGGGGAGTTGGACTGGCAGTTGAGCGTAAGCGACCGTCTGGTTCTGTTCCATGAGGGGCTGCTTTTCCTTCAACTTGAAATCAATGTTCAGGAAGTATTCGCCTATGGCAGACAGCTGACCTAACGGCAGAGTCAACTCTGTGGTAGCCTGCGGCTGACAGTCAAGGTTGGCTACTGTACCCTGCTTGACTGGAACGCCATCGCACAGGAGGGTCCATGACAGATAGACATAGTCGAGTGGACGGAAGAAGTTTTCGTTCTTGACACGGATGCGGCCATTCTTGATATCAACGGCTTCGACCCAGATGTTCTGGTACTGGTACCCCACCTCATAAACCTGAGGATTAGGAACACGGTCGGGGCTGACAAGACCATTGTCGCAGAAATTATTGTCGGAGGGGTCGTAGTTGTTATAGTCGCCACCATATTTATAAACAGCCCGTCCATTGGAATCAAAACCATGCAATGACTGATCTACAAAATCCCAGATAAAACCACCCTGATATTTAGGATAGCGGCGAACGAGGTCCCAATACTCCTTGAAACCGCCACTACTATTACCCATCGCATGACTATACTCACACTGGATGAGCGGTTTCTGTTTGCTGGCATCCTTGGCATAGCCCTCGCAATGGTCCTGGCGCATATACATCGGACAAAAGATATCTGTATTATCGCCACCATGCGCCTGTTCGTATTGAACGGGACGACTTGTATCCTGCGATTTGATCCACTGATAGGCTGCAGTGAAGTTGGGACCATTCACCGTCTCGTTACCCAGACTCCAGATGATAATGCTGGGATGGTTGAAATTCATCATGACATTATGCTGATTACGCTCCAGTATCTGACGGGCAAAAAGCGGAGTCTTCGTAGGGGCATCATCACCATAACCAAAACCATGACTCTCCTGATTAGCCTCAGCAACCAGATAGAGACCATACTTGTCGCAGAGGTCATACCACAAGGGATCATCGGGGTAATGACAGGTTCGCACGGCATTGATATTGAAACGCTTCATCAACTGGATGTCCTGTAACATACGCTCGGGAGACACCACATAGCCACCATCAGGATCCAATTCATGACGGTTGACACCTTTTATATATATAGGCTGGCCATTCACCAGTAACTGAGCACCCTTGATTTCAACCTTGCGGAATCCGACTCTCTGTGCGATAAACGTATCGCCATAACGCACTAACAGCGTATAAAGATAAGGGGTCTCTGCCGTCCACTTATGAGGATTCGACACTTTCATCTCCAAGCCCTTCGTTGATGCCACCTCACGGCCATCAGCATCCAGCAGAGAGAGATGTGCCTCCGCATGACCGACAGTGGCCAACTGAACCGTCAACACACCATCCTGATAGTTATTCACCAAGTCAGGAGTGATGCGGATATCCTGGATATGATTATCTTTGTCTTGTGCATAGAGATAACAAGAGCGCCCTACCCCACTCAGACGCCAGAAATCCTGATCTTCATCGTAAGAACCGTCGCACCACCGGAAAGTCTGGAAAGCTATCAAGTTCTCGCCAGAATGAATATAAGGTGTCACATCAAACTCGGCAGCCACCTTGGAGTCTTCTGCATAGCCCACATAATGACCATTGACCCAGAGATAGATACAAGAGGTGACAGAACCGAAATGAGCTATCACCTGCTTGCCATTCCAACTGGAGGGGATAGAAATCTTGCGACGATACGTTCCCACATGATTATCCTTTACGGGAACCTCAGGCGGATTGTTCTCGAAATGACCACGCCAGGCAAAACCAATGTTCACATATTCCGGATGTCCGTAGCCGTTGAGTTCCCATATCCCAGGTACAGGCATCGTAGCCCAGGCATGGTCGTCAAAATCAATATCAAAACACCCGACAGGCCGTTTGTCGGCATGGTCCGCCCAAATAAAGCGCCATGTCCCATCGAGTGACAAATAATTGGCAGAACTTTTCTTATCACCGGCAAGGGCAAGTGCTTCGGACTCATAACCGAAAAAGTCAGTATGGGGGGTAAAACGATTGACTTCGTTTACCTGTAAATCATGCCACTCAGTCATGGTAGGCTGCTGGGCATAGGCTGTAAGCGCAAAGGCGCTGAAAGATAATGCGAGAAATAACTTGTTCATAGGTTGATAGGTTTTTAGAGAAAAAGCGCCACTGCAAGAGGTATTGCAGCGGCGCCTTTATGAGGGTTTAGAATTTACTTTTCTTCAAGAGCAGGCTCCTCTGCGAAATCGAGGACGTTCTTCTTGTTAGCCTGCATCCGCTCGTACTCCTCCTTCGAGCCGACGATGATCTTCTCGAACTCACGGAGACCAGTACCGGCAGGAATCAGGTGACCGGCAATCACGTTCTCCTTCATACCCTCAAGGGTGTCGACCTTACCACGGATGGCTGCCTCGTTGAGCACCTTCGTCGTCTCCTGGAAGGATGCGGCAGACATGAAGGACTTGGTCTGAAGGGCTGCACGGGTGATACCCTGCAGGATCTGCGTGGAGGTGGCAGGAACGGCATCACGCACCTGGACAATCCTCAGGTCGCGGCGCTTCAGCATGGAGTTCTCGTCACGCAGCTTACGGGCGGTGACAATCTGACCCTTCTGCAGGTTCTCGGAGTCACCGGCGTCGATGACCACCTTCTTACCCCAGATACGGTCGTTCTCCTCTGCGAAGTCGAGCTTGTCGACAATCTCCTGCTCGAGGAAGGAGGTGTCACCCGGCTCGTTGATCTGCACCTTACGCATCATCTGACGGACGATAATCTCGAAGTGCTTGTCGTTGATCTTCACACCCTGCAGACGGTATACGTCCTGTACCTCGTTGACGATGTACTCCTGTACTGCCGTGGGACCCTTGATGGCAAGGATGTCGGCGGGAGTGATGACACCGTCAGAGAGTGGCGTACCGGCACGGACGGCATCGTGCTCCTGTACCAGGATCTGCTTGGACAGGGAAACAAGATACTTACGCTGCTCACCCGTCTTGGAGGTGACGATAATCTCACGGTTACCACGCTTTACCTTACCCATGGTCACCTCACCGTCGATCTCAGAGACGATGGCAGGGTTGGATGGGTTACGTGCCTCGAACAACTCGGTGACACGTGGCAGACCACCGGTGATATCACCACCCTTGGCTGCGGCACGTGGAATCTTCACGAGGGTCTCACCGGTCTTCACGGTCTGACCATCCTCAACGACGACGTGTCCACCCACAGGGAAGTTATAGGTACCGATGACCTCACCATCGGCTCCGATGACGTCGCAGGTAGGAACCTTTGACTTGTCTTTCGACTCGGTGACGATCTTCTCGGTCAGACCGGTGGTATCATCGGTCTCAGCACGGAAGGTGACACCCTCGATGACATCATGGAACTTCAAGGTACCGGCATATTCTGTGACGATAACGGCATTGAACGGATCCCACTGGGCTACCTTATCACCCTTCTTCACGGTATCTCCTGACTTGAAGTACAGGGAAGAACCGTAAGGCACGTTCACCGTAGAGAGCACGATCTTGGTATTGGGATCCACAAAGCGTGCCTCACCCAGACGGCTGACAACCATCTCGCACTCACGGCCATCCTCATCGAAAGGAACGGTACGCACCTCCTCAAGCTCCAGTACCGAGTCGTTCTTTGCCACGATACTTGCATTGGCTGCTGCATTGGCAGCGACACCACCGGCGTGGAACGTACGGAGCGTCAGCTGTGTACCCGGCTCACCGATAGCCTGTGCGGCGATGACACCGACAGCCTCACCCTTCTGTACCATACGGCGGGTGGCGAGGTTACGACCGTAACACTTCATACATACACCATGCTTCGACTCACAGGTGAGCACGGAACGGATCTCGACGCTCTCAATAGGAGAGTCCTCGATAGCCTGTGCGATAGGCTCGGTAATCTCCTCACCAGCGGCAACGATGAGCTCACCGGTAGAGGGATGGATAATATCATGTACAGAGACACGACCGAGGATGCGCTCATAAAGCGTAGAGATGGTCTCATCGCCATTCTTCAGGGCGGTGCATACCAATCCACGGAGCGTTCCGCAGTCCTCCTCATTGATAATCACGTCGTGTGACACGTCAACCAGACGACGGGTCAGGTAACCAGCGTCTGCCGTCTTCATAGCGGTATCGGCAAGACCCTTACGGGCACCGTGGGTAGAGATGAAGTACTCCAGCACGGACATACCCTCCTTGAAGTTAGACAGGATCGGGTTCTCAATAATCTGCGCACCCTCGGCACCTGCTTTCTGAGGCTTCGCCATCAGACCACGCATACCGGAGAGTTGACGGATCTGGTCCTTACTACCACGGGCACCGGAGTCAAGCATCATGAATACGGCATTGAAGCCCTGGTCTGCCTCGGTCATCTCCTTCATCAGGACATTACCCAGGTCATTATTAATATGTGTCCAGGTATCGATGACCTGATTGTAACGCTCATTATCGGTGATGAAGCCCATGTTGTAGTTCTCGGTAATCTGACGTACTTCCTCATTACCCTTCTCCACCAGTGCCTTCTTAGACTCTGGGATGATGATATCGTCGAGGTTGAACGACAGACCTGCCTCGTATGCCATACGGTAACCGAGGTTCTTGATACCGTCAAGGAACTCGCAAGCCTCAGCGAAACCGACGTTCTTGATCACATCAGCAATGATGTCACGCAGAGACTTCTTAGAGATGATACGGTTGACATAGCCTACCTCCTTCGGGATGATGCCATTCACAATGACACGACCTACAGAGGTCTCCACCATGTGCTTCACGGGTTTGCCGTCAACGATATCGTCCACCAGCACCTTCACTTGGGCATGCAGGTCGCACTTACCCTCGTTATGGGCAATGATAGCCTCCTCAGGACCGTAGAACGTGAGACCCTCACCCTTGGCTCCCGGACGGATCTTAGAGATATAATAGAGTCCGAGCACCATATCCTGTGAAGGAACGGTGATAGGAGCACCATTGGCAGGATTCAGGATGTTATGGCTCTGGAGCATCAGGATCTGAGCCTCCAGGATAGCCTCGTTGCTCAAAGGAAGGTGTACAGCCATCTGGTCACCGTCGAAGTCAGCGTTGAACGCCGTACATGCCAGTGGGTGCAGCTGGATAGCCTTACCCTCGATCAGTTTGGGCTGGAATGCCTGGATACCCAGACGGTGCAGTGTCGGTGCACGGTTCAGCAATACAGGATGTCCCTTCATCACATTCTCAAGGATATCCCAGATAACCGGCTCGCGACGGTCTACAATCTTCTTAGCCGACTTCACCGTCTTGACAATACCACGCTCGATGAGCTTGCGGATGATAAACGGCTTATAGAGCTCGGCAGCCATCAACTTAGGAAGACCGCACTCACCCATCTTCAACTCAGGACCTACCACGATAACGGAACGCGCTGAGTAGTCAACACGCTTACCCAGCAAGTTCTGACGGAAACGTCCCTGCTTACCTTTCAGTGAGTCAGAGAGAGACTTCAACGGACGGTTGCTCTCACTCTTGACAGCACTGGACTTACGGCTGTTATCGAAGAGAGAGTCGACAGCCTCCTGCAACATACGCTTCTCGTTGCGGAGAATCACCTCAGGAGCCTTGATCTCCATCAGTCTCTTCAGACGATTGTTACGGATGATGACACGACGGTAAAGGTCGTTCAGGTCAGAAGTGGCGAAACGTCCACCATCCAGTGGTACCAACGGGCGCAACTCTGGAGGAGTCACAGGGATAATCTTCATAATCATCCACTCTGGACGGTTGATGCCCTTCTCCACGCTGGAGCGGAAAGCCTCCACCACCTGCAGGCGCTTCAATGCCTCGTTCTTACGCTGCATGGAAGAGTCGCTGTTGGCACGGTCGCGCAACTCATAAGACAATGAGTCCAGGTCAAGATGGATCAAGAGGTCATAAATAGCCTCTGCACCCATTTTGGCAATGAACTTATTAGGATCGCTGTCATCGAGGTAGTCGTTCTCAGGAGATATCTTATTGTCGACAATCTCATTATACTCCTCCTCAGACAGCAGGTCATACATTTTAGAGCCTAAAGCATCATTACCCTCAGCATCTTTCTTTCCCTCCATGGCACCTGGCTGGATGACCACGTAACGCTCGTAGTAGATAATGGCATCGAGCTTCTTGGTAGGCAGTCCGAGCAGATAACCAATCTTATTGGGCAAGCTGCGGAAATACCAGATATGAGCCACTGGCACCACCAGCTCGATGTGACCGGTACGCTCGCGGCGCACCTTCTTCTCTGTCACCTCAACACCACAGCGGTCGCAGACGATACCCTTGTAACGGATACGCTTGTACTTTCCACAGGCACACTCATAGTCTTTGGTAGGACCGAAGATACGCTCACAGAACAAGCCGTCACGCTCAGGCTTGTAAGTACGGTAGTTGATGGTCTCAGGCTTGGTCACCTCACCGCAAGAGTTCTCGAGGATCTCCTCGGGAGAGGCAAGACCGATGGTAATCTTGGTAAAATTACTCTTTATCTTTGTATCTTTCTTGAAAGCCATATTATCAATTTTTCAATTTTTCAACTTTTCAATTATCTTTTAGTCCATCTTGATACTGAGACCAAGACCCTTCAACTCATGCAACAGTACGTTGAGCGACTCAGGAATGCCGGGTGTAGGCATTGGCTCACCCTTCACAATAGCCTCATAAGCCTTCGAACGACCTACCACATCATCAGACTTAATAGTCAGAATCTCCTGGAGTACATGGCTGGCACCGAATGCCTCGAGTGCCCATACCTCCATCTCTCCGAAACGCTGTCCACCGAACTGTGCCTTACCACCGAGTGGCTGCTGCGTAATCAAGCTGTACGGACCGATTGAACGGGCGTGCATCTTATCCTCAACCATGTGGCCAAGCTTCAGGAAGTAGGTAATACCTACCGTTGCCGGCTGGTCAAACTGCTCACCTGTCTCACCATCATACAGATGGGTAGAGCAGAGGCGGGGAAGTCCTGCCTTATCTGTCCACT
>Ga0326511_10000671_pt1 | contig 30055 bp, 30 predicted proteins | sample 0_2496_0518_D_FD_203701 | JGI IMG/M metagenome (GOLD analysis project Ga0326511, IMG submission 203701) | Bovine rumen microbial communities from UC Davis, California, United States - 0_2496_0518 | ecosystem: Host-associated > Mammals > Digestive system > Stomach > Rumen | place: USA...
AGGTCCTGAGATTCACGGAGAAGATGGGCAAAGATGTCGTGCACCACATCCTTGCTCTCAGCATCGTCGTGCAGAAGCATGGTGGCCAGCCGATACATCTGACGGTAATGCTGTCGGAACAGCTTTTGAATAAATTGCTTTCGCTCGGCATAATTGAAACAAGTTTCTTTTGCACTCGCTGAATCGCAATTTTCGAGTTTACTTTGATCTGTCATACACTCTTAATACACACGAAAACCGATTTACTAAACCCCTGATGACAATTTTTTTGTGCAAAATTAGGAAAAACGTACGAAAAAGCCCCCGACATGACCGAAAATCGGATGCCAAGGTGAAAGTCTGAACAAATGTTCAGGGGTTTAGTGAATATTTGGAAGAGAAGGGTTATGAAACGGCGGTTATTGCCACAAAGGTTCGCTCTCCCATCCAAATGATCAATAGAACCGACCCCGTGATCCCCGTCTCCTTTTTTACTCCGATATCTCCTATGCCTCACTCTAATATCTCCCATGCTTCACTCTAATATCTGCCGTGGTGTACGGGAGATATTCCTTTACCCTATTAGAGACTATTCCTTAGGGGGTAAGCAAATATTACTGTTGTTTCCGTCGTGGAAAAATCTCAAATCTCAAATCTCAGTTGTTGAAAATGAAGATTAGTCTTGCATGTATAATTTATGTATATATTTTATTATATATATAATATAATATATTATATATATAATAAAATTATAATCATACATCTGCAATTCACAATAAATAACTGAGATTTGAGATTTGAGATTTTTTATCCCATACAGGCTTTTGTCTTTCCCTGTATAGTGTTGACTCCTTTTGAGCCTTGATTTGTTGCTGTTTTGTTAATTACTGTTTATTATACTGATTCTGTTGACTTATCTCTCTGATCAGGTTGTCTGCTTTCCTGCTTTTGTTGTCCCTTTTCCCGGGTTTGTGGACTTTGTACTGGAAACGTTGACCTTTTCAACTGAGAAATATGACTTCGTACTGGATTTGTTGACCCGCCTATGGCGAAGCCCTCACCATGAAAAACACTCAGGGGGTCCCATGTAGTGGATCACTGAATAATCAATAGAACCGACCCCATGATTCTTCAAAGCTGTAAGCCTGATAGCCTTTTTGATTAAGCATCGAGATGTAGTCGTTGATAGTCGTCTCGTTCATTTTGATCTCCTGGGCCAGCCCTGCCATTGCGACGAGGGCAATCAGGAGGAAGAGAAGTTTTGCTTGTTTCATATTGCTTGTGATTTTATTATATGGGGCAGCGTCAGCACGAAGGCTGACGACTGCCCTAACGAGAGAGAATTTATAGTCTGCTCTTTTCCGCATTACCGGCACCTGTACCCTTATATTTGCTTCGGGTCGAATTGAATTTATACGTCAGGGAAATGCCGAACTTCTGCGTATAGACGTATGCATCCTTAGTCATTAATACCACGGGATAGGTGGCCTGCCACTTTTCACGCAGCGTCTTGAATACATCGTTGGCAAAGAAGATGGCTGTAAGCCTTTCGCTGAAGAACGACTTCTGCAGGCGGAGGTCGATGTTGAACTTGTGGCTGTCGCGTGTAAAACCGTAGTCGTTGCTGGTGACATAGCGGAGATAGAGCATGGCCTTTGCGGTCTCGTCAATGATGAACCAGTTGCGCAGGCTGAAGGTCCATTCAGGCTTGTCGAGACCGATTGTTACGCCGGAGTACTTCGTCGGGAAATGCTGCTGCCAGTAACTCAACGTCAGCGTAGGCTGATAGAATCCGAGTTTCGGGGAGGCGACAAGCGACGCATGCCATGCCTCCTGACGGTCGAAGTTCCGTCGTGTCCATATCGTCATGTCACTGCCTTGCTCGTATGGACTGCCATACGAGAAGAAGATGTCTTTGTTCAGCGTGTAACCCGCTGACAGACTCAGCCATGAATAGTTAAGTCGCAGGTCTATATCCTGCCGATTGGTGGGTCTGAGCAACGGATTTCCGCCCTCCACCTCGTAGCGGTTGTCGTATTGGACGTAGGAGCTGAGCATATAGTAGGAGGGGCGCTTGATACGCTTGTTGTAACTAAACTCTGCTCCCCACTTGCCTTTCTTCCATCCGACGGAGAGATTCGGGAACAGGTCGCCATACTTACGGCTGGGTTCTTCCTGATATACACCGAAAGAGCGATAGTCGGTAGACACCCGCTCATAACGCAAGCCTCCGTCAAAGCTCCAGTCGCCCAAATGCAGGGCGTATTCGGCAAAGCCAGCAATGTTGCTCTCCCTGATGTCATCGTCTGATGACTTGACGTAATGCTCCTCGTTCTCGTTGGTGCCATAGCTGTGGGTGCTGGTCACCTCGGAGCCGATACTCAGCTCGCCCTTCCATACTGGATAGGACAGCACCAGCTTGCCTGCCAACATGTTACGGTGGTCTTCATTTCGCAGATGGATGTCACGGTCTTCGATTTGCAGGCTGCGCTCCGTCTCAACGTCACTTCTGACTTTCTTGTTCCAAAGCCAGGAGCCGTTGAAGTCGATACCCAGTTTACCTATCTTGCCGACGTAATAGGCATTGGCCTCATGAATGGGACCGTCAGTCTCCGTCGTTCCCATCCACTGGTCGACGATTCCCTCCAGTTCGTCATTTCTGGTAATAGTCTGTACGCAGTTTGCCTCGCCTCCCATATAGAGTGAGCCGTCGAGACTATATTTGAAACCTATCGAGTTGTTGGCATTGATGTCGTAGCTCATACCAATCTCGCCACTGAGGTCTGTAAACCAGAAAGTGTTTGGGCAAGTCTGGTCGAGAGCAATGCGGTCACCATTGATATTTGATTCCCAGCCGACTCTGTTGTCCTCTGAATGGTGGTTATTGTAGAATGTCATGGTGCCGAACAGCTCCAGGCCACCTTGACGGTATTTCATTTCCAAATCGTCGTAAGTCGTCCACTTCCTGTTGTTGGCCACTTGGCTGAATGCCTCTATGCTAAAGCCGTCACCCTGCGGAAGAATGGTCTTGATGCGGATAACGGCATTCACCTCGGCATTGTACTTGGCACCAGGCGAGGTGATGATGTCCACACTCTTGATGTTGTCAGACTTCAGCTGTTTCAGTTCCTTAGCACTCTGCACTTTTTTGTTGTTGATGTAGATTTCGGGCGTGCCTTTGGCAAAGACGGTGAAATTGCCTTCGCTACCCTGCACGCCGGGCAGCATGGAGAGAACATCGTCTGCTGTTCCGACATCTTTCAGCATCGAGTTTTGAATATCCACGGTCATGCCGCCCGTGGTCATCTTGTATTGAGGAATCTCTCCCTTTACTGTCACATTCCCCAAGGTATATGTGTCGGGCTGCATCCGAATGGTTCCGATGTCTGAGGTCTCACACCTTTTATATATGGTTTTGTAGCCGACGTATGATATTCTTGCAAGAACGGGACGATGTTCGCAGGGAATGACGAAGAAACCGCTCTCGTTCGACACGCCGCCTGTAATCAGTGTGGAGTCCTGCGGCGAGAGCAGGGCGATGTTGGCGTAGGCTACGGGCTGGCCTTGCTCGTCGATGACGGTGCCCTTGTAGCGGGGGGCTGTCTTCTGCGGACACTCGACGATGATTTCCTGTTGGCTGGGATTTGCAATCCCCGGCTCAACGGTCATGCGGATGGGATAGAAACCTATCATCTGGCGGATGGCTTCGGGAATGGTCTTGTGATGTACAGATGTCGTGATGCGGAAGTCCTCCAACTCGTTGTAGAGGAAACTGATGGTGTATTCTTCGCTTTGCTCATTCAACTGGCGCAGAGCCTCGCTGAGCGACACATTATTATATTTGCGTGTAATACGCTGAGCTGTTGCCGCCATGAATAGCATACAGCAGATGAAAGTAAAAATGATTCTTCTCATGGCTTATTCCACTACTATTTTGTTGTCCTTCAGTTCTATGGTGATGCTCTCGAAGAGGTTGAGCCGATGCAGAACGACTTCAAGCGTCTCGTTCTGCTTCCACACGAAATAGAAACGGAGTTGGCGGGCATCGGCATTCTGGAAATCTACCCCTTTATGATAATAAGCAGCTATCTGCGGCAGCATCTTATCCAATGCAACATTGTCGAAAACAATGGGCTTCACGTTGGCGGTCGTGTCTGTCTTGACTGTATCTGTCGGCAATGCCGATGTAGGCTTGGCAGATATGGTTTGTTCTGCCTGCATAGTCTGCGGTTTGGGATCGCTAACCATACGCACGATGTGGATGGCTGCAAAAGCCACTCCTACCGTAAAGAGGATGCCGATGATGCCTGCTGCAACCTTGTAAGGGACAATTCCCATCAGTTTCTTAATGGTGGCTGTGCGTGGCTCGTCTTTTTCAAGGGCTTCTAATTCATCAGCGTGTTCCGCAGCGAATTTCTCCCACTCCTCGTCAACGGGGACGGATTCCTTTTCGACTTCGCGCTTTATAAAGGCTTGTTTCGTCAGCGCGAGCAGTTCCTGGTTCTCTGCTACCAACTGGTCAATTCTGTCTTGCTGTTCCATAACGTTTATCGTTTTGCTGTTTGTTGCTGAAAATACTCCTTGATTCGCTGTACCGACTGTGACAAATGGTTGTAGACCGTGACTTTGCTCACACCTGCGGCCTGCGCTACTTCCTCATAACTCATCTCGCTGAGAAACCGCAGTCGGAAGATCTGCTGGCTGAGCGGTGGCAGTTCCGCCTCAATGAATTGCATCAGTCGTTCCAGACGGTCATCGTCATTCATCGAAACGATCTGGCTCTGCATCGACTCCTGCAAGAAGTGCTTTTCCACCCGTTCCTGCATCGACTTGCGGTTGAGCACGTCGCGACAGCGGTTGCGCACGGCAGTCATCAGGTAGCCTTCCGTCTGGTTCTGTTGGGGTTGATACTTCTCCCGTAACAGTCGGGCGAAGATGTCGCTTACCACGTCCTTGCTTTCGTCGGCATCATAGAGCATCGTCCTTGCCAGACGGTACATCTTGGCAAAATGCTGACGGTATATGTCTTCAAATTCTTTTTTCGTCATAATTATCACTCATACACAACAAGGACGATTCAGCGAGCCGAAAAACTAAGCTAAACGATAACTTTTTTCAAATTTCCTTCATTTTTTTATTGTCTTTATTCATTTTGAGCCACAAAATTACAGAAAGTCCCACGAAAAAGCCCCCAACAAGACCGAAAAAGTGTCTGCCGAGGTGAAAGTCTGAACAAATGTTCAGGGGTTTTGTGAATATTTGGAATTATTTCTCCGAAAACGTGACGGCCTTGCGGTAAGCGATTTCCTCACCCTCCCGTTCGCAGAACTCCCGCAGTATCTGCAAGTCCAATCGATTATTGTTGAATTTCTGTTCCATTGTCGTCGAATTTGTTGGCAAAGGTAATGAATTTTACCAAGAAATCGTTTCTTTTTGTTATAAGTAGGGCTTACTTTAGATAAAATTTGCTTAAATTACTTGCGAAACAATGTTTTTATGCCTTGTTCTCAATAAAAAGAGCCAACTAGCATACATTAGGTCATTAGAATCGGTGGGCTGGTTCTTACTCTTGGCAAGATTTATTAATACGACTGGCGGAATGAAAAATCTGCCAGTCGTATTTTTTATTCCGATGCTCGGAATAAAAAATATGATACTCGTATTGTTTAATAACATACTCGTATTTTTTGATAGGAGTATCAGAAATCCTCGCGCGCATGTATGCGCGCACGCGCATACATAAAGTTTTTTACCCTTGCAACCGTTGCCACCTTGCAACACTACTTGAGAATCAGCGTGTTACGTGTGGCAACGAGGTGACAAGGGTGACAACGAATGGCGATTTTGCCCATAGATTTATTCAACACTGAGGCACAGAGGCACAGAGTTTTTATTATTTCTCCGTATCTCAGTGTTCACCAAAATACAGCATGTGGGTTGCGAAGATATCCCAATTCAGCATTCCACCCCATGGAACAAACAGGAAGGTGCCGCCTCCGTGGGTCGAAGGTGCCGCCTCCGTGGGTCGAAGGTGCCGCCTCCGAGGGTCGAAGGTGCCGCCTTCAAGGGTCGAAGGTGCCGCCTCCGTGGGTCGAAGGTACGGGCTTCATCGTCGAAATAAAAAATTATACAAATTAATTTGGTGTATTCCCCGAATTATGCTATCTTTGCAAAAAGTATTTTTTTATAGACTAAACAATTACTACTATGAAGAAAAAATTTATTTGCGCTGTTTGTGGATATATCTATGAAGGCGATGCAGCACCTGAGAAGTGCCCCATTTGTAAAGCTCCTGCTTCTAAGTTCTCAGAACTGAAGGATGATGCTGATATGACTTACGCTACTGTTCATAAGATTGGTGACGGTAAGCCCGAGGGTGTCAGTGAGGAAATGATCCAGGACCTCCGCAACCATTTCAATGGTGAGTGTGGTGAGGTTGGTATGTATCTCGCTATGGCTCGTCAGGCAGACCGTGAGGGCTATCCCGAGATTGCCGAGGCTTTCAAGCGTTATGCTTTTGAGGAGGCAGACCATGCTTCCCGTTTTGCTGAGCTGCTGGGTGAGTGCGTTTGGGATACCAAGACCAACTTGGAGAAGCGTGCTGCCGCAGAGGCTGGTGCTTGCGAGGATAAGTTCCGTATTGCCAAGAATGCTAAGGCTGCTGGTTTTGACGCAATCCATGATACTGTTCATGAGATGGCTAAGGACGAGGCACGTCATGGTGCCGGCTTCGCGGGTTTGTTAAAGAGATATTTTGGTAAATAAAAGCAATAAAACAACAAGGAGTCCGTTTCTATTTCAGATGAAACGGATTCCTTTATTACTACTCATCCTGTCTACGCTTTTCGTAGGCTGTTCTGACAACGACAAGTTCTCGTCAGACGCATCCGCCATGCTGAATTTCTCCGTTGACAGTGTGGCGATGGACACCGTCTTCATCAAGACATCAACACGCACTTACGACTTCTGGGTATATAATAAAGGTAATGCTGGCATCCGCATCAGCGAAGTCCGTCTTGTCCAACCCTCCAAATCCGGTTTCCGTGTCAACGTCGATGGAAACTACGTTGACTCTGTCGCCTATGACTTTGAGGTACGCAAGGGCGACTCTATCCGGGTGTTTGTTGAACTGACGGCACCGGAGACACAGCAGAAAGATCCTAAGCGCATAGAAGATCTGTTGATATTCTCTTTGGAAAACGGGAAGGAACAGCCCGTCAAGCTCAGTGCCTACAGCTGGAAGGCTATTGTCTACAAGGAGACACTGGTCGTCGAAGAGGATATGACGATAGACGAGCAACAGCCGATAGTCTTTTATAACGGTATTATTATCAAGAAGGACGCTACGCTGACACTCTCCCATGCGCAACTGTATTTCCATGACGGAGCAGGAATCGTGGTTAACGGCACGTTAGAGGCAGACAGCTGTTTGTTCCGCGGTGACCGCCTTGACCGTATGTTCTCTTACCTGCCATACGACCGCATCAGCGGACAATGGGAAGGAATCTTCTTCTATGAGTCATCTGTTGATAACGTTCTGACTGATTGTGAGATACGTAGCAGCTGTACAGGAATTTCCTGTGATGCCGCCACGTCCTTGTCACTCCTTCGTTGTACCATACAGAACTGTAAAGGAACAGGTCTGGATTTAAAGGAAACGACGGCTTCTGTCGACAGTTGCAGGATAACCAACACCTTAGGCGACTGTCTGAATGTCATTGGCTCCAAGGTGAGTATCAATCACTCTACGCTGGCACAGTTCTATCCGTTCTCTGCAGACAGGGGTGTAGCCCTTCGCTTTGACAGTGAGAGTGTCATCATTTGTGATAATACCTTAGTTACAGGTTACGAGGAAGACGTTGTCATGGGAGATGGGACGAACTTCTCTTTTGAGAACTGTATCCTCCGCACATTAGAGTTGTCAGACTCAGATGACTTTATTGACATCATCTGGGAAACCCCGAAGGATGACATACAAGGTGAGAAACACTTCGTCACCTTTGATACCGATAACCTGTTCTATAACTTCTCCATCAAGCAGGAGTCACCAGCCTATCAGAGGCAGATAGGCGATCTTAGAAATCTGTAAAGCTCAGTGGCATCAGCTCTTTGATGCCCTCGATGATATAGATTTTCTCTTTCCCATATAGCAGAATGTGTAAGGGGCGATGGAAACGGCTTTCTGTCTCCACCATCACCTGCCGGCATATACCGCAAGGAGAGATAGGCACCTTCTGCAACTCACCGTCAGTGCCGCGTGCCGCTATGGCAATCATCACAATGGGAACCGTGGGGTATTGCGCTCCGGCGGCATAGATGGCAGTGCGCTCAGCACAAATACCGGCAGGATAGGATACGTTCTCCTGGTTACATCCTGTTATAATTTCTCCATTCTCCAGATAGACGGCAGCACCTACCTTGAAGTGAGAGTAGGGGGCATAGGAATGAGCGGTTGAGTCGATGGCATGATGAACCAAAACCCTTTCCGTCTCAGACAATTCCTCCATATTCACCACCTTGATGGTGGATTTAATATCTAATAGTTCCATATTATTCCGATTTTTGTTGCAAATATAATTATTTTTCCTTACTTTTGCAACATAAATAGAGAATAGTTCATGAAAAAGAGTTTTCTTGCCATATTGTTCATATTCTTCATATCTGTTCCGGCAATGGCACAGATGCAATGGAATCGTCCGTTTCAGCAATACTTTGATCAATATAAGGATGTAGCCATCGACCAGATGAGACGTTACCGTATTCCAGCAAGCATTACCCTGGCGCAAGCCGTGCTGGAGTCCGGTGCCGGTAAGAGTGAGTTAGCGGTCAAAGGTAACAATCACTTTGGCATCAAATGTCATGGATGGACAGGCAGGGCAGTCTATCATGACGATGATGAGAATAATGAGTGCTTCCGTGCCTATAATAGTGTCTTGGAGAGTTTCGAGGACCATTCCAAGTTCCTTGTCACCAGTAATCGGTATAGCTCGTTGTTTAAGCTAAAGGTGACGGACTATAAAGGATGGGCTTATGGCTTGAAGTCCTGTGGCTATGCCACCAACCCCCGCTATGCCATCCAGCTGATAGATATCATTCAGCTTTACAAGTTATATGAGTACGACGGAGGCAAAGTTTCTGCCCAGCAGCCCTGGCAAGGACAATCGGCTCATCGGGTATATGCGTTTAATCAGAATTACTATGTGATAGCGAAGGCAGGAGACACCTATCGGACCATAGGTGCAGAGTATGATGTCTCCTATAAAAAGTTAGCGAAGTATAATGAGAACGACCGCGATGCCCGGTTGGAGGAAGGAGAGTTCGTATGGCTGCAGAAGAAGCGGCGCAATGCCCCCAAGGAATATAAGCATCGTCCGCATGTCGTGAAGGATGGTGAGTCTATGTATACCATCTCCCAACGCTATGGTATTCGTTTGAAACATCTTTATAAGATGAATGACTTGACACCTGATTATCAGATAAAAGTCGGTGATGTGTTACGTATCAGATAACAAGCGCAAAACTATAAGTATGATGAAAAAGAGTTTCTATGTTTTAACTGCATTGGCAGTCCTGACACTGACAGGATGTAACCGCTTCCGGGTAAAGACAGACCATAACGCACAAATGGAACAGGTGCGTATACCTGTTGATACCGCACAGAAGAACGATATTAAAGAGACAACTTCTGACGAAAGCTGGGAAGATGAGCCGCTTCTTGAGATTCCTGATATACCAGGAGAAGCGGGAGGTAATCCTGACGCTTCTGGTGCAGAACGGATGTTCCGCGAAGGTTATTGATGCTATTGCTGTCTAGTCTTTGAGAAGATTCTCCAGGAAACTGTCCAAGTCTTTGTCCAGTCCCTCCATTAACTCATGGTCGATGATGACGGTCTCGTCATCGACGAGGTATAGTTCGGACAAATGCTCATGGTCCTCATCCTCCAGTACGAAGGAGTAGGGCTTGAGTATCGCCATCTTCTCTATCATATCCTTTTGTCTTGACAGCACAGAGCGGAGCACACCAGCCACGTCCTTATAGAAATCATCATCCTTATTATCTATCCACTGTTCAATAATACATCTGGTGATTTCCTTATCATCATCATCGAATGCCACCAACTCGCCGGTGTCCTGGTTCACTCTCAGGTGAATGTCAGTCAGGATTCCACTCTCCTCATTGGTTGGAAACTTGTCTGCCACCTTGCGGATGGCACGCTCGATTTGCTGGATTGTTTGCTCTGTTGCTTTCATCGTTTTATGCTTAAGACCATGCAAAAGTAATTAAAAGTATGGATAATTGCAAACGATTACGAATATTTTTCAAAAATAATTTATAACATGCGCCTTTAATTCACTTTTTTATCGTACCTTTGCATTTGCTAAGTCGAGATTACAAACTATGAATCACAAAATTCGTCATGAGGGCATCGTTGACAGCATCGAGGAGGGATGTGTACACGTACGTATCCTTCAGACTTCAGCGTGTGCCTCATGCAAAGTGGCAGGCTATTGTAATGCTGCTGAGGCGAAAGAGAAAATCGTAGATGTATTCCAGACGAAAGGCTCTTCCTTAAAGGTAGGCGACGCTGTGACAGTGTCTGCCTCGGGTGATGTGGCTGCACGCGCCTTGTTATGGGCTTTCGGCTTGCCATTCCTCCTGATGGTTACTGTCTTGGTACTTGTACTATGGCAAACTCATGACGAGGGGGTGGCTGCTATAAGCGGTCTGTTGTCATTAATACCATACTACGGACTGTTGTTCCTGCTGCGTCACCGGATGCGCAGGAAGATGGCGTTTGTCATTGAATAATTAAATATAACTAAAACAAATACAAAGAATTATGAATTTTATTTTGATTGCGGTTGCGGTATTAGGTGGCATCGGTTTGATAGCCGCTATTGTACTGTATGTCTGCTCCAAGAAATTCGCTGTCTACGAAGATCCCCGTATCGCACAGGTGACAGAGTTGTTGCCAGGTGCCAACTGCGGTGGATGCGGCTTTGCAGGCTGTGGCGGTCTTGCTGACGCGCTGGTGAAAGGTGCTGACGCAGGAAGTCTTGACGGTTTGAAATGCCCCGTCGGTGGACAGGAAGTGATGGGTAAAGTGGCTGATTTGCTGGGAATGGCAATCGCCAATGGTGAGCCGATGGTAGCTGTCGTCCGTTGTAACGGCACTTGCGACCTCCGTCCAAAGATTGCTGAGTACAGTGGCTTGCGCTCCTGTGCGGCAATGAATGCGTGTGGTGCCGGTGAGACGGCATGTGGTTTCGGTTGTCTGGGATGTGGCGACTGTGTTGCCGCCTGTCAGTTTGATGCCATCCACATGAATCCTGAGACAGGACTTCCCGAGGTTGACGAGGAGAAATGTACCTCTTGTGGTGCTTGTGTGAAGGCATGTCCCCGTCACATCATCGAACTTCGTAAGAAGGGTGTGAAGGGTAGGAGAGTCTTCGTGTCTTGTGTCAACAAAGACAAGGGTCCTGTTGCCATGAAGGCTTGTAAGGCTGCTTGTATCGGTTGTGGCAAGTGCGAGAAAGAATGTAAGTTCGGTGCCATCACCATTGAGGGAAATGTCTCATACATCGACTTCAACAAGTGCCGTCTGTGCAGAAAGTGTGTGGAGGCTTGTCCTACGAAGGCTATCCATGCTGTTAACTTCCCGGCTCCTAAACCCAAGCCAGTGGATAGTGCTCCGAATACTCCGAGTACTCCGAATGATTCTAGTAACCCTAAAGTAGAAAAGGAGGAACAAGCATGAACGTAAGAACATTCCGTATTGGTGGTATCCACCCCGAAGAGAATAAACTGACCCATGAGGTAGAGACCAAGGTTGCCGCACTTCCCAAGCAGGCTATCTTCCCACTCTCTCAGCATATCGGTGCTCCTGCCAAGCCTGTTGTCGCCAAGGGTGACAAGGTAAAGGTGGGTACGATGATTGCCGAGGCTGGTGGTTTCGTCTCTGCACCTATTTTCTCATCCGTCAGTGGTACCGTGTTTAAGATTGACACGGCAATTGACGCTACTGGTTATCGCAAACCCGTCATTATTATTAATGTGGAAGGCGATGAGTGGGAAGAGTCTATTGACCGTTCCGATAAGTTGGAGACGGTGGAGGCTCATCCGGAACTCACTCCTGAGGAGATTGTCAACCGTATCAAGGATGCTGGTGTCGTTGGTATGGGTGGTGCTTGTTTCCCCACCTTCATCAAACTGACTCCTCCACCTACGGCAAAGGCTGAGTGTGTGATTATCAATGCCGTAGAGTGTGAGCCTTATATCACTGCTGACTATCGCCTGATGATGGAGCATGCCGATGAGATCCTGATCGGTCTGGAGCTGCTGATGAAAGGTGCCAAGGTAACTACCGGTTATATCGGTATCGAGACCAACAAGCCCAAGGCGATAGAACTGCTTGCCCAGAAGTGCGCTGAGAAGTTCAATGGCTCTGCCTATCAGGTAGAGGTCGTTCCTTTGAAACAGCGTTATCCGCAAGGTGGTGAGAAACAGTTGGTGGATGCGGTCATCCGTCGTCAGGTGCCAGCACCTCCCGCTATTCCTGTCAATGTGGGTGCTATCGTGCAGAACGTAGGTACTGCCTTCGCTGTCTATGAGGCAGTGATGAAGCATAAGCCCCTCTTTGAGCGTTATACCACAGTGACCGGTAAGCGTCTTGCCAATCCCGGTAACTTCCTTGTACGTATGGGAACACCGATGAAAGACCTGATAGAGGCTTGCGGTGGTATGCCTGAGGGCGATAATAAGCTGCTGGCTGGTGGACCGATGATGGGTAAGGCACTGACCTCCGTCGAGGTGCCTATCTGCAAGGGTACTAACTCCGTGACGATTATCTCCGGTGACGAGGCTGTCCGCAAGGAGCCACAGCCCTGTATCCGCTGTGCCAAGTGTGTCAGCGTCTGTCCGATGGGTCTGGAGCCTTATCTGCTCGCTAAACTTGCCGCCGTACAGAACTGGGAGCGCTCAGAGCATGAGGATGTGGTCAGCTGCATCGAGTGTGGCTCTTGCCAGTTCACCTGTCCTGCCCATCGTCCGTTGCTCGACAACATCCGCATGGGTAAGTCAACAGTAATGGGAATCATTCGCAGCCGTGCTGCTAAAAAGTAAAAAGGTAAAAAAGTAAAATACAATGGGAAAATTAATTGTATCATTATCGCCCCATGCACATGGAACCGATACGGTGGAGCGCAACATGTACGGTGTGATTATCGCCCTGCTGCCTGCCCTGCTCGTCTCGTTCTATTTCTTCGGCATTGGCTCAGCCATTGTCTGTGCTACGAGTGTCGCAGCCTGCGTCCTCTTCGAATGGGCTATCAATAAGTTTATGCTGAAAAACGAGCGCACTACCATCTGCGACGGTTCTGCCGTCCTGACGGGTCTGCTGCTTGGCTTCAATCTCCCCAGCAATCTCCCTATCTGGATTATCATCATCGGTGCCTTGTTTGCCATCGGTGTTGGTAAGATGACCTTTGGAGGACTGGGTAATAATCTCTTCAATCCTGCATTGGTAGGACGTGCCGCCCTGTTGGTTGCCTTCCCTGCACAGATGACGACATGGCCCAAGGTGGGACAGTTGACCAGTTATCTTGACGCAGAGACGGGTGCCACTCCGCTTGCCATCATGAAAGAGGCTATTAAGAGTGGCGATGCTTCTGTGCTTGACAAACTGCCTGACTCCATGAGTCTCTTCCTCGGTAACCATCCCGACGGTGCCGGAGCGATGGGTGAGATTTGTGCACTGGCATTGTTACTGGGACTTGCGTATATGCTCTGGAAGAAGATCATCACATGGCATATCCCCGTCAGCATCATCTGTACTGTCTTTGTGTTCGCAGGTCTGATGCATCTTGCCAATCCTATCTATGCTGATCCTGTCAGCGTCATCCTCTCTGGTGGACTGATGCTGGGTGCTATCTTCATGGCTACCGACTATGTCACCTCACCGATGACCCCGAAGGGACAGCTCATCTATGGCGTGGCTATCGGATTCCTTACCGTTGTCATCCGTAACTGGGGTGCATATCCCGAGGGAATGTCGTTCGCTATTCTGATTATGAATGCGTTCACTCCGCTGATTAATACTTATGTGAAACCCAAGCGCTTCGGTGAAGTGCCTGCCAAAAAATAAGAGGAGGAAAGAAGAATGAAGAAACTTGAATCATCTTTGACGAATATGGCACTGGTACTCACAGGAGTAGCAGTCATCATGGGTGGTATCCTTGCTTTTGTCAACCACTTGACGGAAGGTCCTATCAACGAGCAGAAGACCAAGGCACTTGCCGATGGTATCAAGAGCGTCATGGTATGTAATGACTTGGTGGTTGCCAAGACGGATACCGTGAAGCAGAACGATGCTAAGGGGAAGGAACTCACCTATATCATCTATCAGATACAGGATGCCCAGAAGAAGGACCTGGGTGCAGCTGTCGAGAGCACCACAGGTGGCTTTGGCGGTGACCTGAAAGTACTGGTTGGTTTCAATCCCGAGGGTAAGATACTCGGCTATACCTTGCTGGAGCATGCGGAGACACCGGGACTCGGTGCCAAGGCAGACAAATGGTTCCAGAAGGGCGAGAAGGGTGATATTATCGGGAAAGATCCTGCAGAACCCCTCACCGTATCGAAAGACGGCGGACAGGTGGATGCCATCACTGCCTCTACCATTACCAGCCGTGCTTTCCTCTTGGCGATTAATAATGCTTACAAGGCTTACAAGGCAACACCTGCTGATGCTGCTACTGGAGCTACCGAACAAAATAAGGAGGAATAAGCTATGAACTATATAGATATTATTAAGAATGGTATCGTCAAGGAGAACCCTACGTTCGTCTTGATGCTGGGTATGTGTCCTACACTTGCCACTACTACCTCTGCCATGAATGGTATGTCGATGGGACTTGCCACGATGGCAGTACTGATCTGTACCAACTTCGTGATCTCTTGTCTGAAGAGCATCACCCCTGATAAGGTGCGCATCCCTGTGTTTATCGTGGTGATCGCTGCCTTCGTGACGATTCTGCAGTTGGTTATCAAGGCTTTCCTGCCAGATATCGATGCGGCACTGGGCTTGTTCATCCCGCTGATTGTGGTGAACTGTATCATCCTTGGACGTGCTGAGGCTTTCGCTGCGAAGAACAGTCCCGTTGCCTCTCTGTTTGATGGTATCGGTATCGGACTGGGCTTTACGATCGGTCTGACACTGCTGGGTATCTGTCGTGAACTGCTGGGCTCAGGTTCTATCTTTGGACTCACCCTTGTTCCGGAGACCTATAACATCCTGCTCTTCGTATTGCCTCCGGGTGCATTTATCACCCTCGGCTTCCTGATTGCTATCGTCAATCGTTTGCGTGGCAATTCGTAATATCGAAATATCGTAATATCGAAATATCGCAAGAATATGGAATATATATTGATTTTCATTAGCGCTATCTTTGTGAACAACATCGTGTTGTCACAATTCTTAGGCATCTGTCCGTTCCTGGGTGTCTCTAAGAAAGTGGACACCTCACTGGGAATGTCCGCAGCAGTCGCTTTCGTGTTGACCCTTGCCACCATCGTGACATGGCTGGTGCAGAAATATGTGCTTGACGCTTTCGGCTTGCAGTATCTGCAGACCATCGCCTTCATCCTCGTCATCGCCTCTCTGGTGCAGATGGTGGAGATCGTCTTGAAGAAGGTGTCACCCGCACTCTATCAGGCACTGGGTATCTTCCTGCCCCTGATTACCACTAACTGTGCGGTATTGGGTGTCGCTATCCTCGTCATCCAGAAAGACTTCGACCTGCTGCAGTCTGTCGTCTATGCCTTCTCGACAGCCATTGGCTTCGGTTTGGCACTGACCGTCTTTGCCGGCATGCGTGAGCAGCTGGAGTTGGTGAATATCCCCAAGGGAATGCGTGGCATGGCTATCGTCATGCTCTCCGCAGGTCTGCTCAGTCTTGCCTTCATGGGCTTCTCTGGTGTTGACGGCGGACTCCGTACCTTGTTCGGACTCGATTAATAAGTCTTAAATAATTGGGAATACAGTGCAGGCTGAGTTTCAGCGTGCACTGTCCTTTTTGTAGAGGGAGCTATTGAAATGACTTGGTTAATATTAGCATTTATGTCGGCAGCACTGTTAGGCTGCTATGATACGTTGAAGAAAGTGGCACTGAAGGATAATGCAGTGATGCCCGTCCTTTTCTTCAACACCTTTTTCTCTTCTTTGATATTCCTGCCGCTGATTATCCTGAGCGGCACAACGGACATACTTGATGAGAGTATCTTCCATGTGGGAAGTGGTGGATGGGAGATGCACAAATACATCCTATTGAAAGCCATACTGGTGCTGTCGAGTTGGATTCTTGGCTATTTTGCCATGAAGAACCTTCCGTTGACCATTGTGGGTCCTATCAATGCCACCAGACCCGTGATGGTGCTGGTGGGTGCCCTGCTGGTTTTCGGAGAACGGTTGAACGGTTGGCAATGGGCTGGTGTCCTGATGGCAATCCTCTCGTATTTCCTGTTGAGGAAAAGCGGGAAGAAGGAAGGCATAGACTTCCGTCATGACAAATGGATTTATATGACCATTGGTGCAGCCATGTTAGGAGCCGTCAGTGGATTGTATGACAAGTTCCTGATGGCACCGGAGGACCAGGGTGGTGTAGGACTTGACCGTATGATGGTGCAGTCATGGTTCACGTTATATCAGTGTGTGATGATGGTCTTCCTGTTGTTGGTGATGTGGTGGCCCAAGCATCACACGACGACACCTTTCCATTGGTCATGGGCTATCATCGGTGTCAGTGTCTTCTTGTCGGCAGCTGACTTCATGTATTTCTATTCGCTCTCCATTCCTGATGCCATGATCAGTGTCGTGTCTATGGTAAGACGTGGCAGTGTCATCGTCAGTTTCATGTTCGGAGTAGTGCTGTTTCATGAGAGAAACCTACGAGCCAAGGCACTGGACCTCGCATTGATGTTGCTGGGACTGCTCTTCCTCTACATCGGTTCGGAATGATGTCATTATTTACTCTTTAGGTTCCTCGGCATTCTGCGGCTGAGAGGGAAGAGGCTGCTGGTTGGCATTCTGTTCTGCAGGTGCAGGTGTCGTGCCTTCAACCTGTCCTTCTGTGGCAGGAATCTCCAGGTGTTGGATGCTGTCGGTAGCGAGAGAGTCAGAATCTGCCACCGCCTTGAAATAGCCACCACAATTATATACCATGGCATTGGCATCGAGATCCTTGGGGACAGAGAACTTAGCACAGTAGTGTTTAAAGGCTGGGTCGTCAAGGACTAGTTGCAGGAAATTACCGCAGACAGGCAGTGCCGTGCGGTTGCCTTGTCCTAACTGACCGGTACGGAAGTGGATGGAACGGTACTCGCCACCTACCCAGGCACCGACGACGAGTTTGGGTGTTGTTCCTACGAACCACGCATCGGAGTGGTTGTTGGATGTACCCGTCTTACCGCCGAAGTCCGTGTCATTCATGTGTTTGATGACGAAACGGTAGAGGGCGTTACTGGTACCGTGCATACCCCCTTGCAGGAGTTGCTGGACATAGAAAGCACTCTTTGCTGACAGCACCTGTTTCTCCTCACGTTCGGCGGCATTGTAAATCTCATTGCCGTCACGGTCGAGGATACGAGTCACCAAGACAGGGTCGTGTGCCTTGCCATCGTTGACAGGGGTGCAATACGCATTGACGAGTTCCAACAGATTGACATCGCTGGAGCCAAGGGCAAGGGCAGGAGTTGGGTTGAGCTCACTCTTGATACCCATGTCATGAGCCGTCTTGGCAATTTTCTCAATACCCACCTCCTGACCGAGTTTTACGGCAACGGAGTTGACACTCATGGCAAAAGCCTGCTTGAGGGTGATGTTGGCATTCGAGAAACGACCATCCGCATTATGGGGAGCCCATGTGACTTCCTGTCCGTGATCCATCACCTTCATAGAGAAATAGGAGTCCTGACGGGTGTCACATGGAGTGATGCCCTGGTTCATTGCCTCGGCATAGACAAAGAGCTTGAAGGTAGAGCCAGGCTGACGCATGGCGGTCACCTTGTCATATTTCCACGTCTTGAAATCAAGGTCGCCGACCCATGCCTTCACATGACCCGTTTGTGGCTCGATGGCAACGAAACCACAGTGCATGAAATGTTCCATGTAGCGGATAGAGTCCATGGTAGACATCTCTTTCTCGATGAATCCCTCCTCGTAGTCAAAGAGTTTGACGTTATGGGGCTTGTTCAGATAATAGTCGATGGAGTCCTTGTTGCCATTAAACTTCTGGTTGAGGTATTTATAATAAGGTAACTTCTTGGCAAGGTCTTCGATGAAGTTTGGAATCTCCTGTCCACGCTCGTCCCGCCAAGGGTTCATGCCAAGCCAGTGATTGTCGAAGTTTCTCTGGATGATGCGCATCTGTTTGGTGACCGCCTCCTCGGCATATTTCTGCATGCGGGTGTCCACCGTCGTATAAATCTTCAGACCGTCCTTATAGAGGTCGATGTCATTCTCTTTACACCATGCCTGCAGTTCCGACTTGACAGCCTCGCGGAAATAGAGAGCCTGTCCGTCATAGTTGTTCTCCACGCTATAGTCGAGGTCGATGGGTTTCTGTGTCAGTGTGTCATACGCCTCTTTGGTGATGTCCCGGTGGATGAGCATGTTGTTGAGCACCACATTACGGCGTGTGAACGAGTTCTTGGGGTTGATACGCGGGTTGTAATAGGTGGTTGCCTTCAATAATCCCACGAGGATGGCACACTGGTCAGGAGTCAGGTTCTGCGGTGTCGTACCGAAATAGGTCTTTGCTGCCGTCTTGATGCCAAAGGCGTTAGAGCCGAAGTCAACGGTATTGGCATACATGGTCAGGATCTCCTTTTTGTCGAAGAACATCTCCAGCTTAACCGCCGTTATCCATTCCTTGCTCTTCATGATGAGCATCTTGACACCAGGGATATAGCCCAGGAGACCCGTAGAGTACTCCGTGCGGACACGGAACATGTTTTTCACTAACTGCTGGGTGATGGTAGAGGCACCACGTGCGTCATGGTGTACCACATAGTCCTTAAGGGCAGCGAACACACCTTGGAAGTCAATACCGAAATGTTGGAAATAACGCTCGTCTTCCGTATCGATGAGCGCACGCCAGAATACAGGGTTCACCTCTTCATAAACCACTGGTGTGCGGTTCTCACTGAAGTATTTACCAATTAATACATTATCAGCGCTGTAAAGCTCGGATGCCTGTGTCGTCTTGGGATGCATGATTGCATTCAGTGAAGGCGACTTACCAAAGAGCCAAAGGAAATTAATGTCTACCATGAAGAGGTAGAGGAGGAAGACGACAATGAAGGATGCAAAGCCAATTCCTGTTTTCGCATACCATTTCCGTCCTTGATACAATCCTTTATACCACTGCCAGAACTTCTTAGATGCCTGGCAAATCATTTCAATGTATTTCTTCATATTTCGATATGTAGTTCAATATATCTTCTTTCTGATGGGGATGAAACCATCGCATCTGCTCATCCCGCTTAAACCATGTCAGCTGTTTGCGCGCATAACGTCTGGTATTGCCTTTCATCCGTTCAACAGCCTCTTCAAGTGTCCATGTGCCGTCCAGATAGGTGAACATCTCCTTATATCCCACCGTATTTAGAGCATTGTTGCAACGTTTGTCACTCAATGACTTCACTTCGTCCAGCAAACCGTCAGCCATCATCTGGTCGACACGCTGGTTGATTCTGTGATAGAGTTCCTCCCGGTCACGATGAAGACCGATCTTCACGATTTGGAAAGGACGTTGTTTCTTTTCCTGCTTGCGAAAGGATGTGTAAGTCTTTCCCGTCTGGTAGCATATCTCCAGTGCATGGATGACACGGCGGTAATTCTTCCTGTCCACCACCTCATAATGTTCAGGGTCCAGTCGTTTCAGGTCTTCACAGAGTGCTTCAAGTCCCTCCTGTTCGTAGCGTCGCTTCATCTCCTCACGGATGTCCTCACGGATGGTAGGAATATCGTCGATGCCATTGCATACGGCATCAATATACATCATGCTGCCACCTGTCAGAAGTTGGATAGGGGAGTGCTTGAACTGTTCGTCAAGCAACTGCAACACTTCTTGTTCATACATGGACGCATTATAATAATCGTCAATACTGATGCTGCCCACGAAAAAATGCTTGACAGCCTGCAACTGCTCCTCTGTAGGTGTTGCCGTCCCGATACGCAGTTCCCGGTAGATTTGCCGGGAGTCCGCATTGATGATGGGAATGCCGAAGCGCTTTGCGATATCGATGCAAAGTTCCGTCTTTCCAACGGCTGTAGGTCCCGTAATGACGATGAGTGTGTCCAACAGTCTGTTATCTGATGACTCCTCGCTTGGAGTTCTCAATAAATGAGCAGATATATTCTACCTCTTTTGAGTCCGGATAGATAGCACGAGCCTCAGCGATGCCGTCTTTCAAGACACCCTTGGAGTAGATGATACGATAAGCGTCATGAATCGCCTCGATGGTCTCATTGTCAAACCCACGACGGCGCAGACCAATCAGGTTGACACCCGCATAGCGGACAGGTTCCTTGCCGGCGATGACATAGGGTGGGATGTCCTGACTGGTGCGTGAGCCCCCTTGGAACATCACATAGCTGCCCACCTTACAGAACTGGTGGAACAGGCAGGTGGCGGAGATGATGGCATAGTCGTCAACCTCCACCTCGCCGGCAAACTTTGTCGAGTTACCGATGATGCATCCGTTGCCGATGACACAGTCATGTGCCACATGCATATTCTCCATCAACAGGTTACCATTGCCTACGACAGTCTTTCCCTTGGAGGCTGTGCCACGGCTGATGGTGACATTTTCACGGATGGAGTTGTTGTCGCCAATCTCACAAGTCGTCTCCTCACCTTGGAATTTCAAATCCTGAGGTTTGGTGGATATGCTGGCACCAGGGAAGAATTCATTACCATTGCCGATACGGGCACCGAAATGGATGGTGACACTGTTGTATAATTTGTTGTTATCACCAATAACAACGTTCTTGTCGATATAACAGAACGGTCCGATGATGTTGTTGTCGCCCAGTTTTGCCTCTGGATCGACAAAAGCCATAGGATGTATTTGATTTGCCATAATTGCTTATTTGTTCTTGACGATTTGTGCCGTGAATGTTGCTTCAGCCACTACATGGTCGCCGACGAAGATGTAGCCTTTCATGGAAGAGATACCATGACGGACGGGTGCCAGCAGGTCTACTTTAAATATCAAAGTATCGCCGGGTACCACTTTCTGACGGAATTTCACGTCATCAATCTTCATGAAGTAAGTAGACCAGCGCTCCGGTTCCTCCAGAGTGTTCAGAACCAGAAGTCCGCCACATTGCGCCATCGCTTCAATCTGCAATACACCAGGCATCACCGGTTCCTCTGGGAAGTGACCTTGGAAGAATGGCTCGTTACTCGTCACATTCTTGATACCTACAATGGTGTTGGCACCAAGAGAAATGACTTTGTCCACTAGCTGCATGGGATAGCGGTGGGGCAGGAGCTCGCGGATCTTCTTGACATCCATGATGGGCTCTTCGTTAGGATCGTAAATAGGAGCTTGTATCTCATGCTTACGGATTTCCTTGCGCATTTGGCGGGCAAACTTATTATTAATAGTATGTCCGGGGCGGGTTGCAATGATGCGCCCCTTGATGGGTTTGCCGATCAAAGCCATATCACCGATGATATCCAACAACTTATGGCGGGTACATTCATTCTCCCATACCAATGGCTTATGCTGGATATATCCCAGTTCTGTGGCATCACGGTGCTCTACATGCAGCATATCAGCAAGCTTGTCAAGACGCTCCTGTGTTGTCTGTCGCTCATAGATGACGATGGCATTGTCCATGTCACCACCCTTGATGAGGTTTGCCTGCAACAAAGGTTCAATATCGCGGACGAAGACGAAGGTGCGGGCAGCGGCAATCTCGGTCTCGAACTCCTCTGCTTTCTCTAAGGTCGCAAACTGACTGTTAATGAATTTCGACTCGAAAGAGCACATGGCAGTAAGGGAGAAATCTTCATCAGGAAGAATGGTGATGCATGAGCCTGTGTTCTCGTCCTTCACCTCTATCTTCTTGCGGATGACATACCAGTCTTTGGGTGCATTAAGCTCTTCAACGCCCACCTCTTTAATTTTCTCCACATACTGGATGGCGCTACCGTCAAGAATCGGGAACTCAGGACCGTTTACCTGAATCTTACAGTTGTCGATTCCCATGGCATAGAGAGCTGCCAGACCATGTTCTACGGTAGAGACACGGGCATCCCCTTTCCCTATCACCGTTCCACGCTGGGTGTCAACGACATTCTCCGCGATAGCATCTATGACGGGTTCACCTTCCAGGTCAATGCGCTGAATTTTGTAACCAGTGTTTTCTGGTGCAGGATTAAAGGTTACAGTCAGGTTTAATCCTGTATGCAGTCCTTTTCCGAAAAGGGAGAAACTGCCTTTAAGTGTTTTCTGTTTCATGCTTTATGCTGTTTCTTTAATTCTTCAATTTCCTTACGGAGAGCACCGAGCTCTTTATACATATCAGGAAGACGTTTCATGACGGCTTGAGCCTTAAAGAACACCTTCGGGTCGATGGCAGGTGCTCCTATGAGCTGTTCGCCGTTCCCTTTGGTATTGCTGATGACACCACTTTGGGCACCGATGAATGTCTTGTCTGCAATGGTGATATGTCCAGAGAAACCAGCTTGTCCTCCTACCATGCACCATGCTCCTATTTTAGTACTGCCAGCCATACCAACCTGTGCTGACATAACCGTATTCTCACCGATCTCACAGTTGTGAGCCACTTGAATCAGGTTGTCAAGCTTCACTCCTTTGTGGATAATGGTCTGTCCCATGGTAGAGCGGTCGACACAAGTGTTGGCTCCGATCTCTACGTCATCCTCGATAACGACAATGCCCATCTGTGGAATCTTGTCGTATCCATTCTCGTTGGGAGCAAAACCGAAACCGTCAGCACCGATGACGGAACCAGCGTGTATGGTGACGTTCTTGCCAATCTGGCAGCCGTCATAAATCGTCACATGCGGATAAATCATGGAACCTTCGCCAATCCTGACACCATCACCGACATAACAAAATGGACCGATGTACACATCCTCGGCAATCTCTGCTGTCTTGGAGACAAATGCCAAGGGGTCAATACCTTTCTTCTTAGGGAGTGAGGCAGCGTACATCTGCATCAGCTTTGCCACGCATTCGTATGCGTTTGGTACACGGATAAGTGTGGCGCTCACTGGCTTCTCCAATTCTACATCATCGTTAATGAGGACGACAGATGCCTTGGTTTCATATATAAAATGAGTGTATTTAGGATTTGACAAGAAGGTGATAGCTCCTTCTTTACCTTCTTCGATTTTAGCAAAGGTGTGGACTTTGGCTTGTTCATTACCTTCCACACGTCCACCAATAAAACTGGCAATTTGTTGGGCTGTAAATTCCATTCTTTTTGCAAAATTTTTAATAATCCTTGCAAAGATACTACTTTTTTCTTAAAAACGATGATAACACAGGTAATATTTACGTATTTTTTTAGAAAGGAGTTGAACATTTAATATTTCTGAAGCTTCAGAGATGTCTTTTACGGTGCCATCCTTATAAAGAATGCCGATGCTGTCATCAGCAGGATTATACATATCTTTGCCTATCTCGGTGAGGGTGACCAGATAGCGGGTATCCTCTTTGGAGATGCCCATCTTTAAGGCAATTTTCTCCATAATGTCAGTGATATATTCCTCAGATGGCTGCTCTTCACTGATCTCCACTTTAAACAGATGTCGGTCCAGCATGTCAGTGGCAAGGGTGGCAAGGATGATGTCGTCAGAATTTTTCCAAACTTTCATCGCACTCCATATATCAGAGTCATCTAAGTCAGCATACATCTGCAAGGCTTCCGTATGGGTAGAGAACCATTCTGACGTCACATGATTTTTCAAGAAATAGGAGAGGGCAGGAGTTGCAAACAGTTCTTTACCAGAGTTTACTAACGCCTTGGCTCTCAATAATGTATTGACGAGAATCTTCTCATATCCCACGGCTGTTCTGTGTAAATATACCTGCCAGTACATCAGGCGTCTTGTCGTGAGGAAATTCTCAATAGAATAGATACCTTTGGAGTCAACAACTAATCTGTCATCTTTGACGTTCAGCATCTTGATGATGCGTGCAGACCCGATGTTTCCTTCGGTCACTCCTGTAAAGAAAGAGTCACGCCGTAGATAGTCGAGACGGTCCATGTCCAGTTGGCTGGAGATGAGCTGGTGGAAAATTTTGTTGGGGTATTGGTCTTTGAAAATGGAAATGGCAAGATTGAGTGCTCCGTGCATCTCCTTATTGATTTGTTCCATCATCAACAATGATATGTCTTCGTGGGAAATGCCATGGATCAGTGTGTTTTCCAAAACATGTGAGAATGGTCCATGTCCGATGTCGTGCATCAAGATGGCTGCTTTCACTGCCTCCTCCTCCGAATCGAAGATATACACTCCTTTCTCTGTCAGAGACTTCACTGCTTCTGTCATTAGGTGAAGAGCACCGAGTGAATGCTGGAATCTGGTATGTCGCGCTCCTGGATAAACTACAGATGCCAGACCAAGTTGGTTGATACGGTTCAACCGTTGGAAGAAAGGGTGTTGAACGATATCGTAAAGTAGTCCCTTTCTTATCTTGATAAACCCGAATACTGGGTCATTGATGATTTTATATCCATCCATTGTTATATATTTGACGATGCGAAATTACAACATTTTTTTGAATTGACCAAGACACAATTCATAAATTATTGCTACCTTTGCAGATGGAAACGTATTTGATAGTTATAATGTTTAGATTTAAGCGGTTCGCAGTAGAACAAGACCTGTGTGCTATGAAAGTGGGGATGGATGGCGTATTGCTGGGTGCATGGGCACAGGGTGGCAAGCGGATATTGGATATTGGTACGGGGACAGGACTGATTGCCTTGATGATGGCACAGCGGAACCTCGACTCATTAGTGACTGCCATTGACATTGACGAAGGAGCCTGTCGTCAGGCAATAAAGAATGTAGAGAACTCTCCCTTCCGTCATCAGATCATTGTTCAGCATGAGTCGGTGCAGGAGCATGATGGATTATATGATGCCATTGTCAGTAATCCTCCCTATTTCGTGGATTCTCTGGGTGCTCCTGATGCTCAGCGTCATACTGCCCGGCATACAGATACTTTGTCTTATGCAGAACTGATGCAGGCAGCTTATAGGCTGTTGACGGATGACGGGGAGTTTTCCGTGATTGTCCCTTTTGATTATAAGAAGAGAATGGAGGATGAGGCAGTGTTTGTCGGTTTCTTTCCTCATCGTGTGTTGGGTCTCAGAACTGTAGAGACAAAACCAGCCAAGCGTTATTGTTTATCTTTTGTCAAGCATCCTGTTGAGCGTGAACACCATGTTATCACTCTTGGTGATGAGGAATATAAGGAGTTGACGGGACCTTTCTATTTGTGATAGCCAGTCCGGACGAACTCGCTGAATTGTCCCTGATAGCCATTGAATACATTAATATCTACATCGCCAGTGATGCCATTCACCCGTCCTGTTGCCGACAGTTGCCAATATGCCAGTTTAACATCAGGTTTATAGGCTCCGTAACGAGCAATCCATACATTGTATTTCCTTTTGATATCGTCAGCGTACCTCATGTGATTAAGGATGAACATCTGGTTGACATAAAGGATAGGCAGTTTGCCTGTACGTCGTTCCACTATCTCCATCCAAACCTTGATGCGTCGCATTAATTCCTTTTCCCCCATCTTGCTGATTTGTTTTTCAGACGGTTCTACATCCAGGACAGGAGGAAAGTCGTTCTTGCCGATGATAGCATGTTTTATGAAATGGGCAGCCTGTGCCTGTGGTGTCGTGGACATGGAGAAATAATGATAAGTACCTACATGGATGTTGTGTCTCTTCGCCTGAACATAGTCCTGACGGAAATAACGATTCGTGATGGTCGTGCCCTCGGTAGCCTTGATATATATAAATGAGATGGGGAATGTCTGACCGTTTGTCGGATGATTCTTCCCTAAGGAGGTGATGCGCATATTCTTCCAGTGGATACGGAAACGCTTTCGTCCTTTCTCATGTTGATGGCGGGAGATATCAATGCCGTAGATCCGCTCGGAAGTATATCTTAAACGCTCCCCAAGGAAACGGCCGTTTTTCCATTCACCGACTCGTAACTGGTGATGGGGAGATGACTCAAAGCCAAATCCCTGCCGCTTGTCATCCAGCCAGTGTCCATCGTAGAAGTTGCCGTCAATGGAACGGTAAAGTCCTTGACCGGAAGCCTTCAAATGATGATTCATTTGTCCGAAATAGACACCCAGTGAGTCTGTTCGTTTAGCAACAACAATGGTGTCATCATTCCAGATACCTCTGATAATACGTCCGTCATGGTCTTGGGTAATCCCTTTTCCATTGAGTCGTTGACAAACAACAAAACGTCCCGCTTGCCAATACCCACCGCTTGTTTTCACTGCTATGCGTGGACGGTCTTTGGCAGCAATGGTATCGCAACTGTAGTAGCGATGCGAGTCAGTGGTCAGTAATGCTAGAAGAAATGCTCGTCGTTGACTTAGTCTGGTGTGATGAGCCGCAATTTGGTTATAGCCCTCGTCAGCCACATGGTGGCTGCGAAAGTAATACCTCATCTCGTCCATCTCTTTGTCAGCCAGTTGGATAGCAGATTGCAGAGAGTCGTCAGAAGGGCGTTGGTGCACATATACCGTCACCTTGTCATTCATCTTCATGGATTTTTGGGTGTGGATGAATGGTGAGAATGGATGAATGACTCCTAAGAGAACAATCAGGCAAATGTCGGCTATGGTCGTGTGGCTTTTCAATTCCTTATTTATATATGTTCAAGCCAGTCGTCTATCAAATGTCTGGCGATGGATAATTTCTCAGGGATATGGGGCAGGTGGTCTTTGTCAAACCAGGCGCCTTTGGAGAGCTCAGACCGTTGAAGGTGTATTTTCCCTCCGTCATAATCAGCGGTAAAGCCCACCATGAGACCACAAGGGTAGGGCCAGGGTTGGGAGGCGAAATATTTCAGGTTCTTGATATGTAATCCCGTCTCTTCCATTACTTCGCGGTGTACCGCCTCTTCCAATGTCTCACCAGTCTCTACGAAACCAGCTACCAAGCCATAGAAGTCTGTGCGGAAATTATTAGCATGAACGAGTAGAACCTCATCGCCTTTCCGCACCAGAACGATCACTGCTGTCGCTAATTGAGGCCATACCTCCTTGCCGCAGTGCTCGCAGCGTTTGGATATGTCTGTATGAAATTTCATGAGACCGCCGCATACACCGCAATATTTGGTGTTCTGATCCCAGTAAAGCAACTCATGGCATTTGCCCGCTTTCAGATATTCCTCCTCCGACAGTTTGTAATAACTTTGCCGCAATCCGCACATCTCATAGTTCTCATTTCCTAATAGGGGAAGGTCAATGCGATATGCCTTCTCCCCATCCACGTTCATGACGGTAGTCCATGGCTTCAGTTCCGTAGGCGGTTCTGTCGGTATGCGGTAACCGTCTGTTGTCTTTTCCAGGACGAGATCACTCTGACAGAATACAAAATATCTCATTCCTTATTTTGTTTTAATAGGAAATCCTCTGCCCGTCGGAGATCATCAGGGGTGTCAATACCCACAGTCTCTACTTCAGTGATTCCCACCTTGATCCGATACCCGTTTTCCAGCCAGCGAAGCTGTTCCAGACTCTCAGCCAGTTCCAAAGGAGATTGTGGCAATTGTGTAATCTCATGGAGCGTCTCACGGCGATAGGCATAGATGCCTAAATGTTTCAGATAAGGATAATGCTTTAGCCATTCTGCCTGCTCCTTTCCACGGACATAGGGAATTGTTGAACGACTGAAATAAAGCGCAAAACCTTGATTGTCAGTAACAATCTTGGGAGAGTTCGCATTCATCACGGCATCCATGGACTCAAACCGCTTCCCTAATGTTCCGATTTGTGTCTGCGGATGGTTAAAGAGCTCTTTCAGTGTCTCAATTTGTGAAATAGCGATGAAAGGCTCGTCACCTTGTATGTTGATAATCACATCGGCATCCGTATTGATAATCGTACATGCCTCTTCTATCCGGTCAGTACCGCTTTTATGGTCGGTACGGGTCATGACAACCTGTCCGCCGAAAGCAGTGACCACGTCATAGATACGCTGGTCATCAGTAGCGACATAAGCTTCTCCTAAAGCGGCAACGGCTTTTTCATATACGTGTTGAATAACTGGTCGTCCCCCTAATAATGCCAGAGGTTTTCCCGGAAAACGTGTGGAGGCATATCGTGCTGGAATGATTCCTATAAACTTCATATTCAATGTCTATTTTTGTGCAAAGGTACAAAAATATCTGAATCTTGCGTTAATATACGCTAATTAATTTTGAAGGTCGCACTTTTTTTCCTACTTTTGTAAAGTTTAAATTTGAATCAATGATGAAGCTACGCAATATTGTATCGATTTTTTTTATCTCTTCTTCTTTGACATTATTTGCACAGAAAATCACACTGGGCTCATGTACCACCGCAGATGGTGGAACTTATCAAGGTGAGATGGTTGGAGGAAAACCACAGGGCAAAGGACGTGCTGTTTATAAGAATGGCGACTGGTATGAAGGAGAATATGTAAAAGGTAAGCGTCAGGGACAAGGAACCTATACGTTCTCGGACGGAGAGAAATATGAAGGGGAGTGGTTCCAGGATCACCAGCATGGCATGGGAACATTCTATTTCCAGAATAATAATAAATATGTAGGACTATGGTATGCTGATGAACAGCAGGGGCATGGTCTGATGTACTATTTCAATGGCGATGTCTATGACGGACACTGGAAGGCAGACAAGCGTGAGGGTCAAGGAAAGTATACCTATCAGGGAGGTGCTGCCTATGAAGGTCAGTGGAAGGATGACATGAAGAATGGAAAGGGAGTCTTCACATGGCCTGACGGATCCTCCTACGATGGTCAGTATGTGAATAACCTTCGCCAAGGCAAAGGTGTCTTCAAATATTCCAACGGAGACTTGTATGTGGGACAGTGGAAAGAAGACAACCCTCATGGAAAAGGAATCTATAAGTTCCAGAATGGAGACACTTATGAAGGTGACTATGCCCAGGGAGAGCGTACCGGGCAAGGTGTCTTCCGTTATGCCAATGGTGATAAGTATACCGGTGGGTTCTTCAATGGTGACAAACAAGGAGACGGTATGCTGGTATGGAGAAATGGTAATGTCTATCAGGGGCAGTGGCAAAATGACAAGCCTAACGGAAAAGGGAAGTTGACCATCAAGAACGGTGATGTCTTCGAGGGACAGTTCAAAAACGGAACCATCCATGGCGAGGGTATTGCCCGTTATGCTGACGGCTCCAAATTCAAAGGTGTCTTCAAGGAAGGTCGTCGTAACGGTCCTGCTATAGAACAAGACAAAGACGGTAAGCGCTTTGAGGGTTCATACGTCGATGACCGCCGTGACGGTCCTTTCGTTGAGAAAGACGCTAATGGGAATATCATTACCACCGGTCATTATACCCGTGGCCGCAGGGAAGTTGACAAGAAATAAATATCAAATCTACTTAAAATACGCTATTATGATTATCGACAGTTTACAGAATCTGAAGAACTATGAGTCAGTGAACCCATTGTTCCCTAAAGTGATTGAGTTCTTGAAGAACAACGATTTAAAGACACTGGAGGCAGGAAAGTATGAGATTGAAGGCAAAGACCTGTTTGTCAACATTCAGATTGCCAAAGGTAAGACCCCTGATGAGGCGGTGATAGAGACCCATGACAAGATGATTGACATCCAGATTCCTATTACCGATTCAGAGACCTTTGGCTATACTCCCCGTGAGAACCTGCCTGCTGCCACGTATAATGCAGAGAAAGACATCACTAAGATTCCTGACTTGGCAGCAGAGAGCTATATCACTTGTCAGCCAGGGATGATGGC
>Ga0326511_10000672_pt1 | contig 30000 bp, 34 predicted proteins | sample 0_2496_0518_D_FD_203701 | JGI IMG/M metagenome (GOLD analysis project Ga0326511, IMG submission 203701) | Bovine rumen microbial communities from UC Davis, California, United States - 0_2496_0518 | ecosystem: Host-associated > Mammals > Digestive system > Stomach > Rumen | place: USA...
GACAAAGCTTCTGAAAGAAAAGATACTGAGTGGGGAATTTCAGTACGAAAAAAATCCTTTACTCGAAATCAACTTCCAGAACGCACGCTGCACCTACGACACGAACAGAAATCTATACGTCACGAAGAAAAAATCAAACGGCAAAGTCGATATGGTCGTATCACTTATCAACGCTGTGTACTTACTACAGCAGGACGTGATGTTCGGCAGCGACTTTACGATTCAAGTTTTATAAATCAAGGGAAGTGATATTTTGGCATTTTGGAAAAGATCAAAGAAAAGAGATACCGGACCAACTGAGCCTGAGATCAACGATGTACTTCTCAGAGCTTTACTGAATAACGAAGCTATCACCAGAGAAAAAGCAATGACAATTCCTGCGGTAAGCGGTGCTGTAGACTTCATATCCAGTTCTATAGCGTGTATGCCTGTAAGGTTATTCAAGTACGAGGACGGAACTGTCGTCGAGCAGAAGGACGACAGGCGGTGCAAGCTTCTCAATACCGATACCGGAGATACTCTCGACGGCTTCCAGATGAAAAAAGCCATAGTCGAAGATTATCTCATGGGAAAAGGCGGCTACGCTTATATACAGAAGTCAAGAAATGACGTTACCGGTATTTTCTACGTAGAAGATATTTATATCGTTATTATGAAGCTGTATCACCCTATTTTCAAGCAGTTTTCAATCGAAGTCGAGGGCGCAAGATACGAGCCATACGAATTTTTGAAGATACTCAGAAATACAAAGGACGGAGCGTCCGGCATAGGTATAACTGTAGAAGTCTCCAAAGCCCTTGAAACAGCATACCAGACGCTGTTATATCAGCTCGGATTGGTTAAAAAGGGCGGCAATAAAAGAGGATTTTTGAAGTCTCAGAGGAAACTTGGACAGGAAGAAATCGACATACTGAAGGCAGCATGGGCGAACCTATACAGCAACAACGAAGAAGCCGTCGTTGTCCTCAATAATGGGCTGGAATTTCAGGAAGCAAGCAACACCAGCGTCGAAATGCAGCTAAATGAGAGCAAAAAGGCGTTTTTGGACGAAATAAACAGCATTTTTCACATATATCCGGACGACTTTGAAAGAACCTTCAAAGAAGCAATATATCCGGTCGTAAAGGCATTTGAGACGGCTTTAAACCGTGATTTGCTGCTTGAAAAGGAAAAAGACGACTATTTCTTCACTTTTGACGTAAAAGAGATCATCAAAGCAAGCATAAAAGAGCGTTATGAAGCATATAAAACAGCCAAAGAAACAGGCTTTTTGACTATAAACGAGATCAGGAAGGAAGAAAACCTGAACTATGTAGAAGGACTTGACGTTGTAAACGTAGGCTTGGGAGCTGTTTTATATGATATCAATACGCACACTTACTACACACCAAACATTAACCAGCAGACCGACTTGAACAAGACCACCGCAATGCTGGAAGGTCACGTAATGGAGCAGGAATTTGTCGCAGACGGTAATTCGTCGGACGCATAAAGGGGGTGAATGAATGGAAATCAGAATCAAAGAGGACAGCGTTGAAATCGAAGGATATGTGAACGCAGTCGAAAGGCTATCGAAGCCGCTTCCTTCCAGAACAGGAGAATTCGTTGAACGTATCTGCAAAGGAGCTTTTCAAAGAGCTTTACAGCGCAACGATAACGTAAGACTTCTGTACAATCACAACTGGTCGAGAGACTTAGGCGGCACAAAGGACGGCAACGTCGAGCTTTCAGAGGATAATATCGGACTGAGAATACGTGCAACAGTCAAGGACGCAGAAACGATACAGGAAGCAAGGCGAGGAAACCTTGTCGGCTTCTCATTCGGATTCGAGGACAGAGACGTTGACGAACACTCAGAGAACGGCATGAGAACAAGAGACGTAAAGGATATGGACCTTTACGAGATATCTATTCTCGACCGCAAGAAAACACCTGCCTACGACGGCACTCTCATTAACGTGAGAGATTCAGAAGGGCAGCAGGAAAAGCGAATTTATTTCGGCGATCTATTCGTTGACGAAATAAAGATCACAGGCACAACAGAACAGCGTGAAAAGACCGAAGAAAAAGCTCCGGACTATTCAGAAGCTGAAAAAATTATCTCAGAAATGAAGGGAGAAAATTAATCATGAGAAAAGATTTAGTTGAGAAGGTCAACGACCTTATGAAGAAGGCTGACGATATGCTCAATAAGGCAAAGCTCGAAAAGAGAGAGCTTACACCTGACGAAATGCAGGAGCTGGCTGAGATCAGAGACGACGTTATGCGTATCAAGAAGGCTCTCGGCCTTGAAAAAGAGTTCGACGATATGAGAGAGCTTGAAGCAAAGCCTGACGCAACACCTACAGACGGCGAAAGAGCTTGCGGCGACGATAAGAAAAGAGCAGTCGAGGAAGCAGCAAAGGCAGCAGCAGAGGAAAAAGCTTTTGAAGCTTACATCAGAGGAAAAGCAATGAACAATCGTGATACCGACGTAAATCTTACAGTCGGAAATAACGGTGCTGTAATTCCTACAACTATCGCAAACAAGATCATCAAGAAGGTATACGATATCTGTCCTATTCTTGAAAAGTCCAGCAAGTACAACGTGAAAGGCAATCTGGACCTTCCGTTCTATCCTGCGTCTGACGAAAGCCTTATTACTGTAGGATATCACGACGAGTTCGAGGAACTTGTTTCAACAAATGCAAACTTCGATAAAATCACTCTGGGCGGCTTCCTTGCTGGCGTACTTTCAAAGATATCTCGCAGCCTTATCAACAACGCTGCATTTGATATCGTAGGATTCGTCGTAGACGAAATGGCTTACGTTATCAAAAGATTCATCGAAAAGGAACTTCTGCTTGGTACACCTGACAAGGTTGAGGGACTTTCAGGACTTACGAACTCTATCACTTCAGCAGCAGCCGGCAAGATCACAGCCGACGAAGTTATTGACCTTCACGATAAAATCAAGGACGAATTCCAGAACGGCGCAATGTGGATAATGTCACCAGCTACAAGAACAGCACTGAGAAAACTCAAAGCTTCAACTGGTGTATATCTTCTGAACGATGATATTTCATCACCTTTTGGAACTTCAATTCTCGGCAAGCCTGTCTATGTATCAGACAATATGCCGAACTACACAGAGGACGGCAAGGTCGCTATTTACTACGGCGATATGTCAGGACTTGCAACAAAGTTCTCCGAGGAAATCAACATTGAAGTGCTTCGTGAGAAGTTTGCAACACAGCACGCAATCGGCATAGTGGGCTGGTTCGAGTTCGATTCAAAGGTAGAGAACGAGCAGAAGATCGCAAAGCTTGTAATGCACGCATAATAACACATAATTGCTTTTTGTGCTAAGGACATTTATGTCCTTTGCACATTGAGCAATCTCAAAGGAGTGAAAATATGAGTACTTATAACACAAAGAATTATACGGAGCAGGGCGGCGACGTTACTCATATCGGCGGCAAGCTCATAATCGAAGAAGGAGCAGAAGTCGAAGGACTTAACGGTGTAGCTGCAAAGGGAGCAGCAGTCGCAGACGCAGCAGAAGGAGCTGACGCAGCAGCACTTAGAACAACACTGAACGCCCTTCTTGCTTCACTCAGGACAGCAGGCGTTATCGCTGCTGAGTAAAGCAAACCAAAATATAACGAAAGGAAGTGCGAATCGTGAAAGTAAGTGAAATGACCGTCTCAGACATAGCAGAATATTGCAGAATTGCAGAACCTTCAGAAGCCGATAATGCTTTTCTCTCACAGGCTATAGAAGCCGCAAAAGCCTATATACGCAGTTATACAGGGCTTGACAATACCGGCATAGACGAGCATGAGGATTTTGTAATCGTAGTATATATCTTAGTTCAGGATATGTACGACAATAGATCAATGTTTTACGACAAGCATATTGCGCTGAATAATACAGTCGAGACAATACTCGGTATGCACTCGGTGAATCTGCTATGATTAACGCCGGAAAATACAACAAGAAAATTGAGATTTACGCTACGACTGAAAATACAGACGCACAAGGCTTCCAGACAACGTCAGAATCGCTTGTATTAACAACTTACGCAGCAGTAAAGACAACTAAAGGCTTTACACTAATAACCGCTAACAGCGATTTTGAAAAGGCGTACACGAACTTCACGATTCGCTATCCTCGTACTGAGATCAACAGGGATATGACAATAAAATTCAAGGGTAAAACCTATACGATTGAATATCTCAATAACGTTGACGAAGCTAACGTTGAGCTTGAAATTCAGGCAAAGGAAGTGACGCATTAATGGCAAAGGTAAAGTTTGAGATACCTAAAGAGCTTTTAAACCAAATGAAGAAGCTCGAACAAGATACACCAGAAATGATGAAATCTATGGTTGACGCTGGGGCTGATACAGTCCTTGAACGTATGAAATCAAACGCACCAGCAGGAATGCAAAGCAGTCCTATAATGAACTGTCTCAGCAAAACAAGAGCTTACGAGACACCTTCAGACGACGCAATAAATGTGAAGGTAGGTTTTGCAGGATATTTCACCAACGAGAACGGAGTGAGAACTCCTGCTCCGTTGGTAGCGAACGTCTTTGAATACGGTCGCAGTAGTTCAGCATTTCCGAAGCAGCCATTTATGAGAAGGTCGTTCAATAAGGGAGCTATAACGAAGGCTATGGAAGCGGTACAGAAGCAATATATTCCGGAGGAATAATATGAACGAGATCATTCAAGCAGCGTTCAACGAATTCAAAGTTAATAATGTTGAAATCCCTGTTAAATACCTGTATTACAAAGGGCATGGCGAACCCTACGTAACATATACAGCAACTTACAATAGCGGCGTATTCTCTGCTGAAGATCAGGTACGAAACTATGTAACGTACTATGACTTTGATATATATTCAAAGGGCAATTATTACGCCATAGCTGAAGCAATCATAGATATAATGCAAGATAACGGCTTTTCGTATATACCGTCTCAGGATTCACCAGAAATGTACGAACCTGATACCGGATATTATCACAAGACGTTATGCTTTGCAATTGAAAGGAGTGTGAATAATGGCTAAGATAGGACTTAATAATTTTCGATACGGTAAGCTCACAGAGCTTGAAAACGGCTCATTCTCCTACGCCGACGCAAAGTCTCCCGGTAAAGCAGTATCGTGTAACGTCTCAGTATCGAATAATACGGCAACTCTTTACGCAGATGATGAACTTGCTGAAAATTATACAGGATATCAGAACGCAACTGTATCAATCACCATTGACGAAGAAGATATCGAGACATACTCAGACTTACTCGGCCATACAATCACCGATGAAGGAGAAGTCGTTGCAAATTCAAACGACGTAGCACCTTACATCGGATTCGGACGTATCATCACAAAAATGGTGAACGGTGTAATCAAGTACAAAGTACAGTTTCTGTACAAAGCAAAGTTTACTGAGCCTTCCAAAGAGGAAAACACCAAAGGTGAATCAATCGAGTTCGGCACATACACACTCGAAGGCGGCGTGTATACGCTTCCAGACGGACGCTGGACAAAGGACAAAACATTCGAGAGAAAAGAGGACGCTATCGCATATCTCAACAGCCAGTTTGAATCGGTCGAGATATACTACGGCGCAGCTCCTGATCTTTCCGACGTTACTTCTCTTACAAGCATAAAGAGCAGCAACAAAACAAGAACAATCACAGTTGACGCAGGAGAAGGCGAATATATTATATACGCTTATCCAAAGAGACTTGGAACTGTTGAATTCTGGGTAGGTCAGTTTGAAGGCGGCTTCGACGCTCCTGTAGAAATGCAGCTTGAAAACTCCTACGGCCTTACAGAAACGTACTACGTTTACAAGTCAGAAAATGCTGATCTCGGAGAAACTACAATCGAGATCAAAGAGGGGGGAGCATAATGCCTGTTAATGTAATCGGAACTTTAAAACCTAAAAATAACGGTAAATTCCCTGTCGCTGAAGCGGTTGATATTAAGGTATCAGACAACCTGAGACTTGACAAAGCTCTTGAAAATAAAGCTGATCTTTCATCAGTAAATTTTGCACTTGATAATAAAGCAGATAAGGCAACCACTACGAACCTTCAGTCACAAATCGACGAAATTATAACTCCTGTAACTCAGGACGCAGAAGTTCAGAATGCACGTGTAGGGACGGATGGTAAGAGTTATCAGACACTTAAAGCGAGACTTGATTCGGAGCATACACATAATTATTCTGATATAGCAGCTCTAAACACTAACATCGGCTTCGCTGCTCGCACAATCACAAGTAATGGTGAACATTTATCAACCAATGACAGAATGTCATTATCGTGTAAACAGGGAGACACAATTTTTGTAAAAATTGAATCTCCAAACAAGGCACAAATCGCAAGCAAAGAATTTCAGCTGTACGCTTATGGATCAGCCGGCGATACAAGTGGAGACAGAATAGGATTCGCAAATTGGAATGCAACAATTCCTGTCAAGCTTACTGTTCCTGTGGACTGTGCAGAGATTGGTGTGTATTTCACAGCTGAAGAGACAGAAATTGAAGTATCAATTAGCATATATAAGGATAACTCACCCTTACTATCTAATACTGCATATCAGGTTTATAATTTGATAAGCACATTGGAATCGGGTTATATCAATCCGGATGGAACAATTCATGCTCCTACCGATACGCAGGAATACAGCTCGAATTTTGTCGAAACTAATGCAAAAGGCCTTACAGCTACTTGTGTTGCAACAGTCCCTGCTGGACAGTCGCCATGGGTATGCATAGCCGAATACGATTCTGAAAAAAACTTTATAAAAAGAACAGTTTCACAATCCGGTGTGATAATAGGCGCTGCAACCGAATGTTCTATTACTGTATCACTGGATTCTGAAACTAATTATGTTAGGGCAAGCTCACGAATGTTTGGTGACGGAAAGTTATGTTTGTCCGAAGGAATATACGTATCAAACAAGTTTGCACTATATGATATTGGCTACTATTCGTTATCTCCAATTATAACAGGAAACAGTGGCGCAGAAACAGTAAAAGGCGAAATAGTTATTGATGATACGAATAGTACTGTAACTATTCCAAAAGATTCTATTGCATATTTTTTATCACGATATGGGAATCTTGAGTACAAAATTATTACTCCAGACGAAGCTGTTACTATAAGTCTCACTGGACAAAACCTAAGTACTGCCGTACTTCTTTATTATGACCTTGCGGACAATCAATTTGTAGTTAAAAACTACAACGAAGCCGCAATACCGATTTATGCTAATAGAATTTTAATCGGAGCGTTTCGCACTGGTGGTTCTAAAGTATGGGCTTCTATCGCTGCGCCCATTACACACACATCAGACTTTAAACCTGAATTAGTCAATTATTATTGCAGATTAATTCCAGCAAGTCATGATGACTACCCACGTATAAATACTATCGACCAGACAATCACAATAGGTAACGATACTGTACTGTGTGACCCCCGTTTTGCTAATGGTTACAAATCGCTCGCTAATACGGTAGTATCATACAGTGGATTATCAACAGCAGTTCAACTTGTATACGACCTCAATGCTGACGAATTGTTATGGAAAAATTATAATGCTAATTTACCAAGTGATAGATACCTTGTTATCTGTGGTCTGAGGACAAATACGGGACACGTCGTATCTGCTTGCCCTATCTACGTTGACGGTAAACTTTTCGGTGCCATAGAAACATCAAATATAGCACCTACATCATTTGTGCGTGGTGTAAATCACAGAGGATATTATACTGCGCCAGAAAACACGATTCCTGCATACAAATCGTCCAAGGCTTACGGTTTCGAGAACGTAGAAACTGACGTTGAATGGACGTTGGATGAAGTGCCAGTACTTTTGCATGATTCTACAATTGACAGAACATCTAACGGATCAGGAAATATAAACGATATGACATACGCAGAAGTGAGCCAATACGATTTCGGTTCATGGAAATCGTCTGAGTATGCAGGAACTAAAATCCCCACATTTGACGAGTTTATAAGATTATGTCGTAATTTAGGATTGAAACCGTATGTCGAACTTAAAGGCAGTCAATCAATAGAAAGGGTAACGAAATTAGTTAATATAGTAAAGAAATACCATATGACAGATAATGTTACTTGGATTTCGTTCTATAATACCTCATTGCTAAATGTTCAGTCTGTACTTCCATCTGCAAGATTAGGTTATGTTGTCGGAGCAGCAGTGTCAGCTAATATCGACTTTGTTGCAAGCCTTAAAAGAGACGACAATTCTGTATTCCTTGATTGCTCATCAATATCCGACGATCTGATTAACTATTGCATAGCAAACGAAGTACCAGTAGAATTGTGGACAATTAACAGTGCCGCTACTATGCTAAGTGCTAATCCGTATATATCTGGATTTACAAGCGATTCTATTAACGCAAAAGATGTATTTTCCGATATTTCTAATAATTAGGAGTGCACAGCCATAAACAAGATAAATCAGATCATAGCAGCTCAGCTGCTACACGAAAAAACCTTAATGTAAAACGAGAGGAGTAAAAAAATATGGCAAAGATAGGTTTAAACAACTTCCGATACGGACTTCTCACAGAGAACCCAGACGGAACAGCAAGTTACGCTGGCGCTCACAAGCCTGCAAAAGCTGTTTCCTGCTCCGTATCAATCACAAGCAATTCAGCAACCCTGTACGCTGACGACGTTCTCGCAGAAAGCGATACAAGTTTCCAGAGTGGAACAGTCACAATCGGACTTGACGACGACGATCTCGCAGTACAGGCAACGTTACTCGGACACGCTTACGAGGACGGTGAGATCATCAGGAACTCGAACGATACTGCTCCTTACGTGGGCTTCGGCAGAATCGTATCGAAAATGGTAAACGGCGTGAAAAAGTACAAGGTTGAATTCCTTCACAAAGTCAAATTCTCTGAGCCTTCAGAGGAAAACCAGACCAAAGGTGAAAGTATGGAATTTTCGACCGGAACTCTTGAAGGCGTTGTTCATCAGCTTGAAAACGGCGACTGGTCCAAAGCTAAAACATTCACAGACAAGGCTGCTGCACTCACATATCTCGAAGCACTTCTTGACAGCGCAACAGCTATCGAGACATTCACGAGCGACGGTTCAGCAAGTATAACACTTGCACACGCTCCGCTTGAAGTAAATTCAGTGCTTGTAAACGGCGTAAAGAATACAGCCTATACAGTAAGCGGAACAACACTGACGTTCACTTCAGCACCTACAAGCGGCGCAGCAATCTACGTCGCATACTCTTACGAAGTATCATCAACTTAAACGATAAACAATACAGGGGGCAAATTTAACAAAAATTTATTTGTCCCCTGATTTTACAAAAAGGAGAACTATTATGAAAAATTCAGAATTTGAATATAACGGCAAGACATATCACGTCGCATTCAATCTTAACGTTATGGAAGCGATACAGGCTAAATATGGCACGCTTGGCAAGTGGGGAGAGGTAACAGGAGCTAACGGAGAAGAACCGAATATAAACGCAATTATAGACGGATTCGAGATCATGATAAATGAAGGTGAGGAAATCGCAGCAGAGGAAGCTGACGAAAAGTTCAAGGCTATAACTCACAAGCAGGTCGGCAGAATCATATCCGGCATTGGCCTTGACAGAGCAACAGAGCTGTTAAATGCAGTTGTCAGTGAATCAACAGCAAGTGACGAAAAAAACGCATAATTCCCGACGAGGAAGAAGTCAGAGAAAGTATTATTGACTTTTCTCGGCTTTTCCTTATCGGGAGAATAAAGCTCGGATTGACAACAATAGAAACTCGCCGTTTGACAATGAGAGAATTTAACAAGCTATATCAAGACTACAAAGATATATTTGACTTGGAACTTCTCATGTATCGAAGCGGCAAGACATACGCAAAACTACAGCAGGACGCTATAAAAAGCGCAGAATGGTTTTAGGGGGGTGAGTAAATGGCTTTTGGTGGTGTTATTAAGCTTCAGGGCGAAAATGAGTATAGAGCAGCATTAAAGCAGATTCAGAACAGCTTGACGCTCGTCGGCTCTGAAATGCAGAAAGTATCATCACAGTTCGCAAAAGGCGAAAAGTCTGTACATTCTCTCACATCTGTTAACGAAGTCTTAAATAAAAAGCTTGTAGAGCAGAAAAAAGCAGTTTCAGAAGCAAGCAAGATGTTGTCGCAAGCTCAAACAAAGTACAGCGAAAGCTCGAAATCAGTCCAGCAATGGGAACAGAAACTTGCAGCTGCAAAAAGAGCTTTGGAAGAAGCAAAGAACAGCACAACAGCAAGTGCTGAAGAAATATCAAAGCTTGAAATCAACGTCAATGAATGTGAGCAGGAGCTTGAAAGCGCTAATTCAGAAAACGAAAGATATGCGACTACGGTCCAGCGTTGGCAAACTGAAGTAAACAGAGCTGAAGCAGCAGTCAACAGAACTACAAGAGAAATCGAAAGTAACGAAGCAGCTATCCAGCAGCTTGAAAATGCAACTGAAGATACTTCAGGAGCGACCGAGACTTTAACCGAGAAGGTAAAAAGGCAGGAAAGCGAACTCGAAGAACTCAAAAGGCAGTATACGAACGTCGCAGCAGAACAAGGACAGAGCAGTGATGAAGCTCGCAGCCTTGCAACTCAGATTGAAAATTTATCAGGGGAATTACGAGACAATCGTAACAACCTGAACGAAGCTTCAAACGCTGCTGATAGTTTCGATCAATCCCTCGAAGAAGTTGACGACGAAGCCAACAACACAACGAACGGCGGTTTATCAGCCTTTGGCGTAGCTCTCGGAAATCTTGCTTCCGAGATCATTTCTAACCTTATCAGCAAGATGAAAGATATGGTCGCTGAGACAATAGAAGTCGGAAAAACATTCGACAGCAGTATGTCACAGGTTGCAGCAGTTTCAGGAGCTACAGCAGACGAGCTTGACCAGCTCCGCAACAAAGCCAAAGAAATGGGAAGTACGACGAAGTTCACAGCTTCAGAAGCCGCAGACGCATTCAACTATATGTCAATGGCTGGCTGGAAAACAGAAGATATGTTATCCGGTATCGACGGCGTACTTAACCTTGCAGCCGCTTCAGGCTCAGACCTTGCAACAACTTCAGATATCGTAACAGACGCTTTAACCGCTATGGGATATAGCGCAGGAGACGCAGGAAAGCTCGCTGACGTAATGGCAGCAGCCAGCAGCAACGCCAACACCAACGTTGAAATGATGGGTCAAACCTTCCAATACGCCGCACCTATCGTCGGTGCATTAGGCTATAGCATGGAAGATACTGCCGTCGCAATCGGCTTAATGGCAAACGCAGGAATCAAGGCAGATCAAGCTGGAACGTCTCTCCGAAGCGTTTTAACAAGGTTATCCGCACCGCCTAAAGAGTGTGCAGAAGAAATGGAAAAGCTCGGACTTTCAATGACCGATTCAGAAGGTAAAATGAAAAGTCTCGATCAAATCATGATTGACTTGCGTAAAGCTTTTTCAAACCTTTCGGAAACTGAGCAGACAGCAGCAGCCAAGCACATTGCAGGAGCTAACGCAATGAGTGGTTTGCTCGCAATAGTCAACGCAGCTCCTTCAGACTTTGACAAACTTACCGAAGCTGTTGCGAACTCAGAAGGCGCAGCAGAAGAAATGGCTAATACTATGCTGAACAATCTCGGCGGTGATATGACGCTTTTATCAAGTAAACTCGAAGGAGTACAGCTTGCAATATACGAGAAGTTCGAGCCAGCATTAAGGAAGGGCGTTGAAGTCCTTGACAAGCTTCTTGACGTAGTTCAATTCGTCGTAGATCATAGCACAGAATTTATTGCAGCACTCACAGGAATGGCAACAGCTATCGGTGCGTATATAGCATATACAACAGCACTGAAAGTTATGGAGAACGGCTGGAAGTCTTTAACCATAGTTACGAAAGCACAGGCAGCAGCACAGGCAGCACTGAACGCTGTAATGAGCTTGAACCCTATAGGACTTGTAATCGCTGCTATAGCCGGACTTGTAGCTGCATTTGTGGTTCTCTGGAATAAGTCTGAGAAGTTCCGTAATTTCTGGATAAACTTATGGGAAAAGATCAAGGCAGCAGCTACAGAAATAATCGACGGAATTGTAACGAACTTTAAAGCAGCGTGGGAAAATATCAAAGCTGCATGGTCGGCTGTATCAGGATTTTTCAAGGGTATATGGAACAGCATTAAAACAGTATATTCTAATACAAAAACCTTTTTCAAAAGTCAATTTGAAGCTGCATGGAACGGCATTAAAACCGTATGGGGAGCTGTAAGCGGATTTTTCAAAGATCAATGGAATAATATCAAAAATGCTTTTTCAGCAGTCGGAACATTTTTCAAAGACATTTTCCAGAAGGCAGCAGACAACACACGAACAGCATTTTCAAATATCGGAAAATTCTTCAGTAAAACATGGGACGGCATAAAAGGCGCATTTTCTACAGTTGGAACTTTTTTCAAAGATAAGTTTCAGAAGGCAGCAGACAACACAAAAGCTGGATTCGCAACTATAGGTAACGACTTTAAAAACTCATGGGAAAGTATCAAAAATGCTTTTTCTCCTGCCGTTGGCTGGTTCAAAGATAAATTCACGTTAGCTGCTTCAGCTACAAAAGAAGGCTTTGTTGATATAGCTGACTTCTTTTCAGAATTATGGGAGAAGATCAAAGAAGTATTTTCAGCAGTCGGTGAATGGTTCAACGAGAAATTCCAAGCAGCAGCAGACAACATTGAAGCTGTATTCGATACCGTTTATACTATCATCAGCGAGATATGGGATAATATAAAGATCACCATTTCTGAAACTATAGAAACTATACAAACCATAATTATGACAGTATTCAACGCTGTCAAGGATTTTATCGGCAACGTATGGAACGGTATCAAGACGATAATATCAAATACTATCAACACCATAAAGAACGTTATTACAAACGTTATAAACGCTATCAAGAACGTTATTACGAACGTATTTAATGCTATACTATCTACCGTAACAAATATCTGGAACGGAATCAAGAATGTTATATCTAATACTATCAACTCCACAAAAGATATCATAACGAATGTAGTCAACACCATTAATAACGTCGTATCAACAGTATTCAGTGCTGTACAATCTACAGTTTCAAATATTTGGAACGGTATCAAGAACGTAATATCAAACGCCATATCCGCAGCGAGAGACACCGTATCAAACGTTGTCGGCAATATCAAAGACAGAGTAACAAGCACATTTGAAACCGTAAGAAATACAGCAACAAGCGTCTGGGAAGGTATTAAAAACGCAATCAAGAACGCTATTGAGACAGCTCGTGACGCTGTTAAAAATGCCATAGACAGAATGAAAAGCTTTTTCAACTTCTCGTGGGAGCTTCCAAGACTTAAATTGCCGCATATCAGTATATCCGGTGAATTCAGCCTTGACCCACCGTCTGTACCGCATTTTGACATTGACTGGTACGCAAAAGCTATGAAAAGCCCTATGCTGCTTGATTCTCCAACAATCTTTGGTATGCAGGGTGGAAAACTTCTCGGAGCAGGGGAAGCTGGACCAGAAGTTGTTTCAGGAGCTTCAAAGCTTATGTCAATGATACAAAACGCAGTTATATCCGCAAACGAGCAGACACGATATACTGATATCACAGCAGCAAGGAGCATTGAAGCACCAAGAACGCTTGATGATAGTTCTCGGTATACCGGTATTATCTCAGCATTTAAGGAAGCGTTGAAAGAAGTCAAGGTCGAAATGGATTCTGACGAAATGGGAAGATTTGTTGAAAAGACAGTAGCTGACGCAATTTATACGTAAAGGGGGCAAACATAATGAGTTATATAATCCTTAATGGAGTAAAAAATACGCATATTCAAGGCTTAATGATTCAGGCTTTGCCCTCAATATCAAAGCCGCAAATGCGTACACAAATTGAGACTATAGACGGACGAGACGGAGATATCACAACAAAGCTCGGATATGCTGCGTACGATAAGCAGGTTTTAATCGGTTTATACGGCAATTACAACATCGACGAAGTAATAGGATATTTTGACAGCGAAGGAACTGTCACGTTCTCAAATGAGCCGGATAAATACTATCATTATGCGATCTATGAGCAGATCGACTTTGAACGGTTAATAAGATTCAGACAAGCAACTGTAACGCTGCACGTCCAGCCCTTCAAATATTCACTTTCAGAAAGCGAAATTGAACACGCAATCAAAAGTGGTTCTGAAGTACAAGTAAATAATAGCGGTAACATCTTTTCAAAGCCTGTATTGACCTTGACCGGCTCAAACACCTGCGAAGTATATCTCAATAACTCGCAAGCCTTTTCAATTAATCTCGGTATAAATGATACAATCACCATTGACACAAACGCAATGGAAGCATATTCAGGAACAACACTGAGGAACAGAATTGTAACAGGCGGCTACGAAAATTTATATCTTCCAACCGGCGTTAATATTCTGAAGTTTACAGGAAGCGTAACGAACTGCATAATAGAAAACTATTCGAGGTGGGTATAATGAAAATCAAGTTAAAAAAGATCAGGCTTGAAAAGCCAAAAGTCGTAATCAAAGTAAATATAAAAACGATCACTGTTCCACAATCCTGAAAGGGGGAAGAAATATGAATATTGATACAATCAGGGGCGATACGCTCAATATACAGCTTGAATTTGAATCCGATACAGTTCTGGACCTATCAAGCGAGGATTTTGATATTACGTTCTCACTCAAACAGTATGCAACAGCAGTGCCGTATGTATTCCAGAAGGACAAAACAGCAGTTACGGAGATCGGCGACAACATCTTCATGCTGAGAATAGCTCCTGAAGATACAGTCAATCTCGTTCCCGGCTATTATTACTACGACATAGAAGTAAAGCTGGGCGAAGATATCTATACCGTAGCAATTGGCAGAATGTATATTGAAGTTGATATTACAAGACCGCCTGTTGTACTTCCTGAATTCCCATTCCCAGACATAAACGGCGACGGAATTGTTGATTCAAGAGATTCAACGTTGGTACTTGACGCATGGATGAATATTTCAACTGGCCAGCCTTCAGGACTTACACCGGAGCAGGAAAACTTGGCAGACGCTAACCGAGACGGAATTATTGACGGTAGAGACGCTACACTCATTTTATCGTTCTATTCAAAATGTTCTGTAGGACAGTACACCGACGATCAAGCAGGCTGGACGCAGTTTATGACAGAACAGTATGAACCGCAGGAGTGATGAACTGTGATTAAAATATTCGGTCAAACCGATACTGAATACAGCAGCAACGGCGATAAAGTCCTTCAGCCTACGAAATGTAAAGTTCATAAGGCAGACAACGGCGAATATTATGCCGAGATTGAATGTAGTCCAGATTATTCTGACTATATCAAGAACGGCAATATCGTTGTTTGTTCAACACCTACAGGCGATCAGGCTTTTCGATTCTCAAATCCTGAATTGAATAAAAACAAGATCAAAGTAAAAGCAAAGCACGTATATTACGATTCAGAAAACTATTTGATTGAGGATTCAAACGTCGTCGATAAAAACTGCAATCAGGCACTTGAACACCTTAATGCTGCAACAGACAATGAAAGCCCGTTTACGACCGTTTCAGATGTTACGAGTATAAATTCATTCAGGTGTGTGCGAAAGTCGCTCTGTGAAGCCGTCAGCACTGTTATTGAACGTTGGGGCGGTCACCTTGTAAGGGATAATTTCAATATCGCTGTCAGATCATCAATCGGAGCAGATAACGGCGTAACAATCAGGTACGGCAAAAACCTGAAGGAAATCCAGAAAACTGAGGACTGGAACAACGTCGTAACGAAGCTCCTTCCAGTAGGAAAAGACGGACTGCTGCTTGACGAATTATATCTTTATTCAGAAACACAGTACGCACTGCCATACACAAAGACGGTATCGTTTAATCAGGATATCGAAAAGGGAGAAGAAGAAACCGACGAAGCGTATCAATACAGGCTGAAAGAGGATTTGAGACAGCAAGGAACGGCGTATTTGGCTGCGAACTGTGTACCGAAGATAAATTATACAGTCAAGGCACATCTGGACGATATAACCGACGTAGGCGATACAATATCCGTTATTGATGAAGGGCTTGGAATCAGTTTAACAACAAACGTTATCGCATTTGAGTATGACGCTATACTTAAAAAATTCACTCAGGTTGAATTCGGAAACTCAAAGGAAAAGCTGTCAAACTTAATGTCTAACGTCTCAGCTAATACCAGCAACCAGATAACGCAGAGAGACGAAGAACTTTCGGTGAAGCTCTCCGAAGAACTTTCAGAAGCAGCAGACAAAATATGGGGCGCTCTCGGTAACTCTTACTGCATATATCAGGGCGACCAGATCTTGATTGTAGATAAGCTCCCGAAGGAAGAAGCAACAAATGTAATGCGAATAAATTCTGCCGGTATCGGCTTTTCTACTTCAGGAATAAACGGCCCTTTTACATCAGCTTGGACCATAGACGGCACGCTGAATATGCAAGCTATAAACGTTATAAATCTTGTGGCTGATCTTATCAAGGGTGGAACTCTGAAGCTCGGTTCAAATCTCAACGAGTACGGTCAAATTCAGATATACAATGAAGCGAATACACTTATCGGAAAATTTGACAAAGACGGCGTTATTCTTTACGGAACTACAGGAACGTATCTTGTCATGAATCCAGTAGTCGGCTTTGCTGGTTACGATTCGGACGGAAATCTTACTTTCTGGGTATCTGAAGATGAATTCCACATGAAAAAATCAGTCATAGAAGAAGAAATAACGCTGTGTAATAAAGTCCGATTTATACCGATAACTTTATACGATACGGATAACACAACCGTAATAAACGACGGTATCGGGCTTGTATCAACGAATTAAAAGGGGGGTGAGATCATGGCAAGCTCCGGAAGCTTTAATACGTCAGGTTATCAAGGCAGATATTTGACTTTTGCGTGGTCGGTATCTTCTCAGAATGTAGCAAACAATTCTACGACTATTTCTTGGACCTTAAAAGGAGCAGGAACAGCACAATCGAATTGGTATAGGGCTGGCAATTTCAAGGTCGTTATAAACGGCTCGACTGTGTATTCATCAAGCACACGAATTCAGCTCTATGACGGCACGGTCGTTGCGTCAGGTAATTACACCATGACGCATGATACAAACGGAAATAAGACCTTTTCTGCGTCTGCTGAAGCCGGTATTTATACCGTAGCTGTAAACTGTACCGGCTCTGGTTCGTTCACACTTCCACAAATAGCAAGGGCGGCGCAGATCACAGCCGCACCAAACTTTACGGATATTGAAAATCCAACGATAAATTATCAGAACCCAGCAGGGAACAGCGTAACAACTTTACAGGCTTGTATATCGCTTACAGGCAGCACGGATAATATATCGTACAGGGATATCCCGAAAACCGGAACGTCGTATACGTTCCAGCTTACAGAAGCAGAACGAAACGTACTCAGAGCAGCCACACCAAACTCGAACACGCTCTCGGTGATCTTCTACGTAAAAACAATAATCGGCGGCCAGACATTCTACGAACGAGCATACAGAACGCTGACAATAGTCAACGCAAGCCCTTTAATGGAGAATCCGACGTATCAAGATACCAACAGCACAACGACAGCCATTACTGGAAATAATCAACACATCATACAGAAGCAGAGCAGCTTGTCGATAAATATTCCAGCAGCAACAGCGCAGAAGTATGCAACGATAACGAAGTATCAAGTCACTATAAACGGCATAACGAGAGAACAGGCAGCAGCAGGAACAATGAGCTGGGGCGTTCTCGACGTATCTCAAAACATAGCTGCAATAATCAAGGCTATTGACAGCAGGGGCAACGCCGTCACAAAGTCAATGGAGATCACTATTGACGCATGGCAGCAGCCGTATGCAGTAATATCTTGCAAGCGTGAAAATAATTTCTATACAGATACCGTTCTGAACGTCTCTCCGACCGTTTCAAGCCTGTCCGGACAGAATACAGTAACTATACAGGAGCAGCACAAGAAAACGTCTGAGAGCGCATACAGCACGCTTGTGAACGTTACTCCGAACACTGATACAACATTACAGCTCGACAACACATACGACTGGAATGTTAAAATCATAGTATCGGACAGATTAGCGTCAACGACCTATAATATCACAGTTCAGAAGGGAATGCCGATTGTATATTATGACCGCTTGAAAAGCTCCACAGGCTTCAATTGCTTTCCGGAAAAAGAAAATAGCGTAGAAAGTCAAGGACTTGCACTCGACGACGTAATATATATAGGCTCTCAGCAGCTTTACGACCGATACGACTTCACAGCAGCAGGAACAGTGTCACTGCTGGGCGCATACGACTACAGACTTATCGAAGGCATTTTCAACGGCTTCACTATTCCAGACGCATACGAAAAGGCGTACAGGCTTACGGCGCAGATCACCACAAACAACAGCAACCAAATCGGCGCAGATATAGGCGGTATGTCCTGCTCCGGCAATACTTGGAGTGGTAACACCTTCCGAATACCTATATCGAGTGCAATAGTCAAGCAATCAGAGCTGACACTTGAAACTACCTTCAATTACAGCAAACCCGGACTGAATTTGAAGGTCACGAACTCAGGAAATTATATCGGCTCGATCTTCTCAATTACAGTACACGGCTATATTGTCAAAAAGACAACATCATTCGCAAGCGTATCAAACTACACAACAACCGAACCTGCATAATGTTTCACGTGAAACAATCAGAAAAGGAGTAAAAAAATGGACAGTTCAATCATTATCGCTATTATATCATCAGCAGCAACATTAATCGGCGTAATTATCACCACAAAAGCAAACGGACGAGAAATACAGTATAAGCTTGAAACACATCAGGCTGTAATTGATAACAAGATAGACAACTTGGCAGCAGAAGTGAATAAACATAACCATTTTGCCGAGCGTATGCCAGTAGTCGAAGAACAGATCAAAGTTATAAATCATAGGCTCGACGATCTCGAAAGGGGAAGATCATGAAAGAGAGAATATGCAAGCTGATAGACGTAAAGTCAATCGTAACGCTTACTCTCACAGGTGTATTCGCATATATGAACATCGTTAGTCTGGAAGTTCCGGAAACTTTCAAAACTATATACGTTATGATTATAGGATTCTACTTCGGAACTCAGACAACAAAAACAAAAAACTAAAGGAGAATTATTATGAAAAAAGGCATTGACATTTCGCACTGGCAGGGTACTATCGACTGGACCTACGTCAAAAACTCAGGTATCGAGTTCGCTATCATCAAGGCTGGCGGCTCTGACGCAGGATTCTACACTGACAGCAAATTCGAGCAGAACTACACAAGAGCAAAAGCCGCAGGACTTCCAGTCGGTGCATATTACTATGTAGGCAAGGGCTGCACATCAAGAGCAGACGGAATCGCAGACGCAAAACGCTTCTTGGAGATCATCAAGGGAAAGTCGTTTGAATATCCAGTTTACATTGATCTCGAAGATACTGCACCAGCAGCAAAGGCAGGAGCAACAGAAGCGTGTATCGGCTTCTGTGAGACTATGGAAGCAGCAGGATATTATTGCGGCATATATGCGTCCGATATATCAGGCTTCAGAGAACGTCTCGACATATCCAAGCTTGAACACTTTGACAAGTGGGTTGCTATCTATGGCAGCAAACCAAACTACGTCAAGAGCTATGGCGTGTGGCAGTATTCCAGCACCGGCAAAGTATCAGGAATAAGCGGCAACGTCGATATGAACGAAGCATACAAAGACTATCCGCAGATCATCAAGGCAGCAGGGCTGAACGGCTTCCAGAAAACTGAACCTGAACCAGCTCCTGAACCTGTTCCAGAACCAGAAAAGAAAACTATAAAAACATCTGTCACAATCGACGGAAAGACCTATACCGGAACACTGACAGAGGAATAAAAAGAAAAGGCAGCTTATTCGGCTGCCTTTTTCTTTGCGTATTCTTCAATCTTTTCAATGCACCAGCGTTCAAGGTATGGAGCAGGTTTGCGCTCGCCATAACACCAATTATGAAACGTTCTCAGCGGTATCTGCTCAGCTCGTGCGAACTCAGACATTTTCACGCCGCTTTCTTCAAGGGCTTTTCTTATTTTGTTTTCTTCCATGTTGTTCACTTCCTTCTTGAATTATTAGTCAACAACGAATTTAAAGTAGCTTGAACGCCTTCATTTTCTTGCTTTTCCTTCGCCTTCATTTCTTCCAGCTCCCGACGGTACTTCCTGTAATCAGGGCAAAACTTGTGACAGCCTATCTGCCTATTCGGGCAGTGGTAACATGAACATTCTAACATAACGCTTTCAATCCTTTCGTAAATACGTTTTAATAGCCGTTTGCATTTAAGAGAGTAATTATATCGCTTTACTCCTGAGAACGTCTCACAACTGATTGTGGACGCTCTCAGAAGCATTGTATGTATTAATTAAAGATTTCTATGTAGCCTGAATCAGTCTCAATGAAGTGACCGTTTATTTCCATATTCCTGCCGTATGCTTCAAAGTCAAAGTACATACGCAGCTCGTCCGGCATACTATACAGCAGCCCTGTTTCGTCTGCATACATTTCAGCGACCTCGGCCATAGAGCAGCAGCCGTCGTACATTCTGTACTCGTTGTCCTGAACCTTCTGTAAAGCTTCATCAGTAGCAAGACCATATTCCAGCATTGCCCCGAACGCTTCAAGCTCGTACTCGTCGAAGTTTTCAAGTTCTTCTGCAAGCTCGTTCAGATCATCAAGGCTTGCGTATTCGCTTATGCTCAGTCCGTTTATGTCTGTCTCGTAGTCGCTGATGAAAGATTCTTCATACATAGTTCCATCTGCAACTCCGATCTCGTCGTAAGCTGCGTATATTTCCTCAGTAGTAGCAGGAAGCACCAGCCTTGTGAAGATCAGCTCGCCTTCGTTGTATTTTCCTAAGTTAGTTAAACATAATTCAATCATTTTTCATTTCTCCTTTAAATTCTCGGTTTTGGTTTGGTTTTGGTTTATCAGGCTTGCTCGCTGCGCTCAATCCAGAGGATTTGTTGCTGTCCAGCTTTCCTTGCCTTCTGTAATTATATTATAGCTCAATGGGTATAAAGTGTCAAGCGTTTTGATAAAGTTTTTTGCTCACTGGGTATAAATTTGTAGAAATGCACAAATATTGAACGTTCAATTAGTAGTAAGTAACAAAAGCCCTTCCGGTCGATCTGGAAGGGCTTATATTTATTTTTTTCTACTATTATCAAAAGAGTATTCACCAAAGTATTTTTGTTCTGCTTCCTTACGAGCTTTCACAGCTTTTTCAAGACAGTTAAATGTTCCTAAATTAATATGTTTTTTATTGAATGTTATATAGGCAATATATTCTGATTTATTTTTCTTTGATACTCCTATAATCCCAAGCGGATTTGGTCTATGTTTTGAATTATAAGTATTTTGGACTTGCGTGCATATTCTTAAATTTGATTTGCAATTATTCAAGGGATTGCCGTCAATATGATCTACAACTAAAGATTTTGGTGGATTCATCAAAAAACGTGATAACAAATATAAACTTTTATTTTTATTATTTGCCACAATACGTCCGTTATTTTCACACCATATATATCGCTTTACTTTTTCCAAATCTTCAAGATCAAAAGTAAACGCTATCCCTTTATGCGTAACCATAGTTACAACATTTTCATTGATAGTATATAGATTTGGAGTTCTTTTTCTGCTCATAATACAAACCTTTCTGACCTTTCAGAAAATAGTTGGCAGAAGTGCGAAAGGTCTGCACTTGTCAAATGGCTCATGACTTCCATTCTATCTGCCATTAGCATTATAACATATTTGACAAAATATGTCAAGTTGGAAAAAAGTGGAGCAGGGGAAAAGAATATGAAAAAAGCTCCCACTATCGCAGGAGCTTTCAAACCAAAACCCGAAAAGCAATTCCGAGAACTTTCCGGACGCTTATATGATATCACTTTTCAGAAGTCTTGTCAAGTCCTTTTTCCTTCTCAGCTCTGAGCCGGAGCAGGAGCAGCAGAACACGTCTGTCGATCATCACACCAGTGGAGCAGGGGCGACGCATTTTCTTTACAGCTTTTCCGAATATTTCTTCTTTACTCCATTTCATTTAATCCACCTCGCACAATTCAATTATAGTTCTTGGGTTCGTATCATACCTTTTCCGAATACATATCGCTACAACCTGAGAATCGTCATAATACGCAACGCCGTTCAATGCGTCCAGTACAGCCTTGATTATATTATCGCAATCAGGCTTTTTGGTAGGACGTACAGCGCCCGACCACATTTTTGCCTGTAACTTTTTACTTGCTGATTTAGGTATCGGAAATAACGCCGTAATATCTGCCAAAATCGGCACATTTTTTTCAAACATACACCCAGCATATTTTTGCTGATATGACAGCTTTACAAGCGTCTCGTAGTTCGCAGTTTTAGCAGGAGTATACGCAACAGCTTTTCCGTTAACCGTAGAGAACTTCGGGCGACCTTTTCCAACAGGAACGCCCAGCACTTCAAATCTTACTGGCATTCGTTCAACCACCTTTCGTATGAAATTCTTTGTTTCAAAGTAGCTTCATATAACCGCATATAATGGAGCTGGTCGATCATTAAAGATTGTTGCGTTCCGTCAAGTTTAACAGAGCTTTTATATATAAAGCCGTCCAACTTTTCAGAACGTTCTTGCAGTTCTTTCAATTCTTCTTCCATACGTTCAATATAATTCATTTTTCGCACCTTCCTTTTACAGTCCAAGCAGCTCGGCAAGCTCCTTGTCGCTGTCGGCTGCATTTGCTTTTCTTCGGTCAACACCTTTTACGATCAAGGGTAAACACATTTCCGATATACGGCTATAAAGTCTTGACTTTGCTATGTCCTGCGTCTCGCTGAAGTCCTTCGGTGATAGATTCGTCGTAATCACCATAGGAAGCCCGGCACGATAGCGGCTGTCAACTATATTCTGAACAATCTCAGCAACGTATTCGGACTGACGTTCAACGCCCAGATCATCAATTATGAGAAGGCTGTATTTATTCAGGCTGTCAATATATTCCTGCTTGCCTTCACGCATACCGTGAATAGTATTTACAAGGCGAGGGAAGTTCGTCATTAAAACGCTGAAGCCTTCATCAAGGAGAGCGTTTGCAATACAGGCAGCAAGGAACGTTTTGCCTGTTCCGAATCCCCCTAAGAACATCAAGCCTTTGCCTTTGGCCTTCATTTTTGGGAAGTTCTCAACGTATCTCTGACAGATATCAGATATCTTTTCGTTGGCTCTGTCGTCCTTCTCGAAAGTCCATTTCTGCATTTGTTCTTCAGGGAAACCAGCTCGACGATTACGTTCTATCTGCTCACGTAAAGCCCTTGCCTTGTCCTCGGCCTTTTCCTTCTCGTACTTTTCCTTTTCACATTGGCACATACAGAACGGTGTCATATTTACTCCGTTGATCTCGATTCGCACCTGTTTAGGCGTTTTACAGTTTCCGCAATAGATCAATCCGTCTTTTTCTTTGTAGTCTCCTTGTTCTGCCTTTATAGGCGATCTTTCCGCTATACTTTCAAGCAGATTTACAAATCCGTTATTGTCTTTCATTTTTCTTCACTCCTTAATATTTTATAAAATCTTCTCCGTAAAGGCTGTTCAAAGTATCAATTACGTGCTTCATTCCAAGACCGTTTCTGTCCGGCTTCCAGATACCGTCTGAATCATACGAGCCGCCGTTCATACAGTAATCATATTGCTTCGGGTGCGTTCTTTTAAGTCTCTCGAACCTTCCTTCGCCCTTTTCAAGGTGAGCACCAAAGCCGCAGAAGATACAGCCTGTCCTGCTTTCTCCTGTAGTACAGAGCTTACAGCCGCAATCGTCAAGAGCTTGCTGCCCGTCTTTATCAGCAGCCACGAAGCCGTAAACGTCTGCGATCTTTATATCGTTTAATTTGATATATCTTAATACGTCCTGCTCAGTCCAGAAAGACATTGGCTTGCTAACTTTATATTTGCCGTCAAAGGAATTGCAGCCAGTTTTGAACCAAGCTTTTTCTCGAACTTTACTTTCACACGCCATTGTTGCAACTATACCGACTTTTCCAGTCTCTTTTTCGTAATTATGCAATGGTGCTTTCTTCATAACATCACAGCACTTGTCTGAGATCATCAGATCTGTTTTTGATTTATCAGTAAGATCAATATATTTTGAAGCTGAAAAAAGTCCTTTATAATCTGGATTAAATATATTCTTTTTCACATTTCCGTCTGGATTGTTTCTTGCTATAGCTATACTATGACTAAGAGTTTTTGAAAGAAACGGATAACCATAATTTCTGATAACTTCAGGAAAAGACATTTCCGGATAAAGAACTTTCACGTTATCGAAAGATTTAGCGAACTTCTGAATCTCAGGATATTCAAGCCCTGTATTTACGAAAACCGCTTCAACGTCTGGATAAAGTTCACGAACAAGGTGGAGCAGTACCGTTGAATCTTTTCCACCTGAAAATGCTACATATACGCCGTCAACTCCAAATTCTGAAACCCATTCACGAATACGTCTTTGCGTCATTAATATTTTAACTTCAAGGGGAACAGACTGCATTTGAATCAAATCTTGTTTTGTTCTCATAAGATCACCGCCTTTATTTCCAGAAGCTGCCACGCTCGAAGTCGTAGTCGTCCTCTGTCGGTACAGTATTATTTGAATCATTAGCAGAGCTAATATTATATTCATCATTCCAGCACTGCTGATTGAACCATGTAGAACCATGCTTGATATATCTATCCTCAGTACGGTTCGCCTGAATAAACAGCCTGTAACGTGTAAGACCTGCAGCAATCTCACAATTAGACGTACCAGCTTTACGAGCTTTTATATAAGCTTTCTTTGCAGCTTCTTTTCCTTGCTTCTTCGGGTATATCTTCCAGACTTCTTCAAAGTCCTTTTCCAGCTCCTGAAGATCAGTCTTTTTTCTTGCGTTTGAATCTGACGCAATAGTATTATTATCTGGTATAATATCTGAGTTATTATCTGTGTTATTATCTGGTATAGGTTGCACCTGTGCGTCAAATCCATTTGACATTTTTACATCTTCCATTTTACATTTTTGCATAATGGAAATTCCTTTTTCGGTAAATGCATACCACAATGTACGATCATAGGCTGATTTATTATAATTTCCAGTTTTCAAAATTCCTTCTTCTCTCAGGTGCTTCAAAGCACACTGAATCTGCCTTTGAGATAAATATGGGAATATCTCAGCAAAAGCCTTTGTCGTGTTATAAGTCCAGTACGAACCGTCGAAATAATTCAGTTTATTTGCTTCGTTCTGTTCAATCCAGAACTGAATATGATTTAAAATAATAGCTTCAGGCAGCCCATATGCGACTGCTATATCCTTATCGAATGAATGATTCATCTTTTCAACTCCTTGTAACAAAAAAGCTTCGCACGAATCAAGGTTGCAGACAAGATTCGCACAAAGCTTTTTAACGGTCATAGTATTAAGTTGTCACGCCATAGCTGCTGCAACCCAGACTATGACCGTATTCCTTTCGGCTCAACTCACATTCGGCTGAACTCGCTGGAAGTATTACAATTACTATTATACACCGTTTTCACCAAAATTTCTATTTACAAAATAACCAAAATATGATAAAATATCAGCTTTGTTTTTGTATAGTCATGTAACATCAATTTCCTTCGGATAAATAAGAAGGCATATGATATCGCTTGATAATTCAAGAATAGCATATGCCTTTTGAGCAGTCAACTATATTTTTAAAAATATTTCCACACTTGCGTCGTCTCGTCCAGAATGGTGCTTGTGATTGGCAATAGTTTTCGTATAAATAATCTTATCAACGAAGGACTTCAAAATATCGTTCTTGGCCTGCGGTGATAAATCCCAATATTCGTCGAGTGCTTTTTCAATTATCGGAACAGCATTTTCAAGCCTGTCGATCTCGTCAAGCTCTGAAGTATCGCTTAGAGCGTCCAGATTCGCTTGTAATGCGTCTATATCCTTACGCAGTATATTTTCCCTTTCAAGATACTTCTCGACGGAATACACGCCAATTTCGAGCATTTCGGAAGCCTTGTCAAGCATTGACTGTTTTTTCTCTATCTCAGATAAATAAATCTTTCGTTCCTTCTCTATAGCTTCACGCTTATTTGCAGCAGTCGTCGGCAGGTCGCCAAGTTCAAGTTTGTAGCCTTCCAATTCGTCTTGTAAGCCGGATATAACAAGCATTTCAAAATCCTCGAACAGCATAGATATATTGGAGCAGAAAGCACGAGAGCAGCCTATTGCAAAACGTTTCGGTGATCTTTTTAATTTTAAAACTGAACCACATACAGAGCAGCGAGCAATTGTAGCGAATGGATTCTTCAGGGCTTTTGATTGCTTGGTTTTCGTTTCCTTACTCAGCAGCTTGACCTGAGCAGCTTCAAACGTATTCAGATCAACAATTGATTCATGCTTTCCTTCATACCATTCGCCGTCACATTTTATCTTGCCTATATAACATCTGCTCTGAAGTATTTGACGTACTCTTGTACCTGTCCAGTCGTAAGCCTTCAAAGGTTTAACGCCGGAAGCATTAAGGAAATTACGCAAATACGATATACCTTTTCCCTGATTTACATACAGGTCGAACAGTTCCTTCACGAGATCTGCATTTGCGTCCGGCTTCAGGATAAAGCCCTTTCCATCGTTCTCTTTAGTAAAACCAAAAGGCAGAACAGAGCCGGTGTAATATCCTTCACGCTGGGCTTGCTTCCTTCCTCGTAGCAGTCTACGTTTTATGACCTTATATTCTCGACGGCTCATAAATAGCCCGAACTCGAAAAATTCTTCGTCTATTTCATCATTGGAGCTGAAGTCGTAAACTTTATTGAGCGTATAAATCTTCGTTCCGGACTTCTTGAATATTTCAAGTATTTCCGCTTGATCTATTTGATTTCCTCTTGATAAACGTTCCAGCTCCACCACAACAACGCCGTCGTAGCTTCCAGACATAACAGCGTCCAGAAGCTTTTGGACCTCTGGACGTGCTGCAATACTTTCACCCGATACAACTTCTTTGAATACCTTCTCGACCTTCAGATCATAACGTTTGCAATAGTCAAGTAACATACGTTCATGTCGTGCGAGCGTTTCTTCCTTACTTTCGTTTTCGTCGTCTCTCGATTTTCTTAAATATAATAATACGTTTCTCATTTTCTTTTATTTCCTCTTTTCTTCAATATATGATGTTAACGCCTGTAAAAAATATTCTTCCAGATTCTTTTTATTCGTATCTCCATAAACAAGTGAATCAATCGAGCAATCAAGGAAGTCTGCAAGCTTTTTCAAAGTCTTTAGCGTTATATTCTCAGCAGAGCGATTGAACCAGCTATTGACCGTAGAAGGAGCTACGCCCATGCCTTTCGCAAGCTGTGATTTGTTCAAGTTCTTTTCGTTCATTTTCTTCTCTAAATTGTTTAAAAAATCCATTGTTTTTTAACTCCTTTTTATTTCTTTTCTTTAATTTGATTTTAAACGAACAATGACGCAAATGTAAACAATTTATTAATAAAACGTAAACAATACGCAAAAATACTTTACATCACACCAGAAAAGTGCTATAGTTATCTTAACGCAAGAGTGGTAAAAATTACCGCTTTACAAAAGGGGGGATAAAATGTATTACAAGAATTTACGTGCCGAAATGGTACGTGCAGGCATATCCAAACACGAAGTACAGGAATTGCTTGAAATAAGCAATAATACGTACTACAGCAAAATGACAGGGCGCACAGAATTTAAGCTGTCGGAAGTGGAAAAAATACTCGCATTATTTTATCGCAAAAGTGGTAAAGTCTATAGCGTAGAGTATTTATTCGATACTACAATATCGAATGGCTTAAAAAAGTCAAAGTACATAGGAGAGACGGCACACCCGAAGTCGCCCGACACATCTCAGGAACTTTCCGAAAGTACATCAGAAACATTGAATGTTATGAACTCAGGGGGAATAATCAATGAGTAATGAAATCATAGTCGTAAAGCAACTGCCTGTTATCGAGCAGCAGTTAGCGCAGATCAAAGAGCAGGTCGCAGAACGAGTAAAGGCAGCAACAAGCCTTGTCGTTACTGAGGACACGGTGAAGGCAGTCAAGAAGGCTCGTACAGAGCTTAACGCAGAGTTCAAGGCGTGGGAAGATAAGCGCAAAGAAGTCAAGACGGCTGTTATGACACCATACGAAAAGTTTGAAGCCGTATACAAAGACTGCATATCGGATTCATACAAGGCAGCAGACAAAGACCTGAAGCAGAAGATTGATGAAGTTGAACAGGAACTTAAAAGCAAGAAGGCTACCGAGGTCAAGAGCTATTTCGAGGAATATCTTGCAAGCAAAGATATTGACTTTGTAACCTACGAACAAGCAGGAATCAACGTCACACTTTCCGCAAGTCTCAAAAGCTTGAAGGAGCAGGCGAAAACCTTCATCGACAGAATTGTTTCCGATCTCGCACTGATAGAAACCTTCACAGACCTGAAAGCAGAAATCTTGGTTGAATATAAGAAAAGCCTGAACGTTTCAGACGCTATAACCGGCGTTAAAGCTCGTGCAAAGGCAGTACAGGAAGAACAGGCAAGGCAGGAAGCGGAAGCCGAAAAAAGAGCCGCAGAAGCGCAGAGAGTGGAAGCAATCAAAGCAGCTATACCGGAAGCACCGGCAGCCGTTGAAGCTCCAACAGAGCAAACAGCAGCACCAGCACCGGAACAGAAATTCTGTATACGCTTTACAGTCAAGGGAACTAAAGAGCAGTTAATCGCTCTGAAAAAATTCTTAAACGAAGGAGAATACGAATATGAGTAATCAGAACCAAAACCCACAGAAAGCAGAATTAACCGTTACGTATGAAGCAAACGGTGAGAAGATCACGCTTACGCCTTCAATAGTTCAGCAGTATCTTGTCGGTGATTCCGGCACGATAACACTTCCTGAATTTAAGTTCTTCACAGAACTTTGCAAGGCAAGAAAACTGAATCCGTTTCTGAAGGAAGCTTACTGTATCAAGTTCGGCAACCAGCCAGCACAGATCGTAGTCGGAAAAGACGCTATTTTAAAACGTGCTATCATTCACCCAGACTACGACGGCATGGAAAGCGGTGTCATTATACAGGTAATCGAAACCGGCGAGATCATCGAGAGAAAAGGCACATTCTATCTGAATACCGAAGAAAAGCTCGTAGGCGGCTGGGCGAAGGTTTACCGCAAGAACTGGAAATATCCGACCTTCTGCTCAGTAGCATTTGACGAAGTTGCAAACAAGAAGAAGGACGGACAGCTCAACAGCAATTGGGCTGGCAAGGGTGCAACAATGGTTGAGAAGGTCGCAAAGGTCAGGGCATTACGAGAAACCTTCATCGAGGACTTGTCCGGAATGTATGACGCAGACGAAATGAACGTACCAGCTCCCGAAGCTCCTTCAGCACCTTCTGAGCCTGAGATCATCATACAGGCAGAGCCAACAGCAGAGCAGCCCATTGATGTGACATTCGATGAATTATAATATCATTTCAACAGGTTCACAGGGAAACGCCATTGTCCTGAATAAGATCATACTTCTTGACTGCGGCGTTCCCTTTCGGGACCTGAAGGACGTTTACAAGGACTTGAAAATCGTCCTTTTAACTCATATACACGGCGATCACTTCAACAAGACAACAATTCGCAAGCTCGCAGCAGAACGACCGACACTCAGGTTTGCTTGCTGTAGTTGGTTATTCAGAGAGTTAATGCAATGCGGCGTATCAATTCACAATATAGATGTGCTGCAAATCGGTAAGATTTACGATTATACGGCGTTTCAAATATCACCAGTGCAATTATACCATGACGTTTATAACGCCGGCTGG
>Ga0326511_10000673_pt1 | contig 29992 bp, 20 predicted proteins | sample 0_2496_0518_D_FD_203701 | JGI IMG/M metagenome (GOLD analysis project Ga0326511, IMG submission 203701) | Bovine rumen microbial communities from UC Davis, California, United States - 0_2496_0518 | ecosystem: Host-associated > Mammals > Digestive system > Stomach > Rumen | place: USA...
CTGGTACCACGCGTGACCGCCAATATGGCAAATGCGAATGGGGGCAGAGAGAGTTCTCGGTGATAGACACCGGAGGATGGGTAGTAAACAGCGATGATATCTTCGAGGAGGAAATCCGTAAACAGGTGACACTGGCTACCGACGAGGCGGATGTCATCCTTTTCCTGGTAGATGTGCATAACGGGGTGACAGACCTGGACGAGGCTGTGGCCGGCATTCTGCGCCGTACCAAAAAGCCCGTGGTATTGGTCTGCAACAAAACAGACAATAACGAGACCTATCTGTCAGCCGAGTTCTATTCCCTGGGACTAGGCGATCCCCAATGTATCTCGGCTGCCACAGGTGGCGGCACAGGAGACCTGCTCGACCTGGTGGTCAGTCTGTTCCCGAAGGAGAGCAATGAGCTGCCTGACGAGAACATTCCCCGTTTTGCCGTTGTGGGACGCCCCAATGCAGGCAAGAGCTCACTCATCAACGCTTTCATTGGCGAGGACCGCAACATCGTTACGGACATTGCCGGAACCACGCGCGACAGCATCTATACACGCTATGACAAGTTCGGATTCGACTTCTATCTGGTGGATACCGCTGGTATCCGTCGCAAGAGCAAGGTTACGGAGGATCTGGAGTTCTATAGTGTGATGCGCTCGATCCGTGCCATAGAGAACAGCGATGTGTGCATCCTGATGATTGATGCTACAAGGGGTATCGAAGCCCAGGACCTGAACATCTTCCAGCTGATACAGAAGAACCAGAAAAATCTGGTGGTAGTGGTAAACAAATGGGACCTGGTGCCAGACAAGGATACCAAGGTGATGAAAACCATGGAGGATGCCATCCGCAACCGCATGGCTCCGTTTACAGACTTCCCTATCATCTTTGCCTCGGCGCTTACCAAGCAACGCATCTTCAAGGTGCTGGAAACGGCCAAGGATGTGTACCAGAACCGTGTACGCCGCGTCTCTACCGCCAAGCTGAACGAAGAGATGCTGCCGCTGATTGAGGCTTATCCGCCACCATCCATGAAGGGTAAGTACATCAAGATTAAATACTGCATGCAGGTGCCAGAAACACATGTACCTACGTTTGTATTCTATGCCAACCTGCCTCAGTATGTCAAGGACCCGTACCGTCGTTTCCTGGAGAACAAGATTCGTGAGCGCTGGAACTTCTGCGGAACCCCTATCAATGTGTTCATCAGACAAAAATAAAGGTATGAATACCGGATTGACATCTATAGGCAGAAGGTGCCTTGCCTGTGCCATACTCTTGCTGATGGCCGCAGGATGCGGACAGAAGGACCAGGGCGACACATTCACCAACGAGAGTGTGCAGCAGGCTGCCCGGCATTACTACACGCTGTTTATCCGGGGCGATGCCCGGCAGTTTGTGGAGGGAATGGCCGGCGCCGAATCTTTTGCCGAAGACTATAGGGAACAGATGCGGAACGTGGTGGCACAGGCTGCAAAGGGACTGGAACGGAAAGGAGGCGTGGTGCGTGTGGAGGCCATTTCGGACACACTCTATGCCGCGGACTCTACGGCCTACGTGTATCTGGACCTGGTGTTTGCCGACAGCGTTCACGAACAGGTAGGTGTACCGATGGTATTTGTCGGGGGATATTGGAAAATGAAGTAAAAACGCTCCATTCTGCCCTTAGAACTCACACATAATAGAAACAACTTACATAATTATACTGATAATATTATGAAAATGAGAATTTACATTTTCCTGTTTGCCCTGGTGGCAGCAGTGACGGGTGTTTCTGCCCAGCAGATGCCCAATGTGCCCCTTGACCCTGCGGTTAAGGTTGGCGTATTACCCAACGGACTTACTTACTACATCCGCCACAACGAATGGCCCGAGAAGCGTTGCGACTTCTACATCGCCCAGAAGGTGGGCTCCATTCAGGAAGAGGAGAACCAGCGCGGTCTGGCACACTTTCTGGAGCACATGTGCTTCAACGGTACCACGCACTTCCCCGGCGATGCCCTGAAACAGTATCTGGAGCGCATTGGCGTGAAGTTCGGCGAGAACCTGAACGCCTACACCTCCTTTGACGAGACAGTATATAATATAAATAATGTAAATGTGGAGACGGCCGGTGCCATTGACTCTTGCCTGCTGATTCTGCATGACTGGAGTCATGATCTGCTGCTGGAGGACAAGGAGATTGACAAGGAGCGCGGCGTTATCAATGAGGAGTGGCGTATGCGCCGTTCTGCCATGATGCGTATGCAGGAGGCTGCCTTCAAGGACCTGTTCGCGGGAAGCCGCTATGCCGACCGCATGCCCATCGGTACCATGGACATTGTAATGAACTTCCCCTATGAGGACCTGCGTTCCTACTACCGCCGCTGGTATCGTCCTGACTTGCAGGGCCTGGTTATCGTGGGTGATGTGAACCCGGACGAGATTGAGCAGAAAATCAAGGACATGTTTGCCGACATCGCCCCTGCAGCTGCCGATGCTGCCAAGCGCGAGGCGATTCCCGTCCCTGACAATGACGAGCCGCTGGTATCCATCCAGAAAGACAAGGAGCAGACGGTTGCCTATGCCATTCTGATGTTCAAGCATGAGGCTACTCCGCGCGATTTCAAGGACAAGGTGCCTTACCTGATGGTGAAGTATCTGATGGGAGCTGTATCCGGCATGTTTGCCGAGCGCCTGCACGAACTCTCACAGAAGCCTGACTGCCCCTTTATGCAGGCCAGCGTGGACTTTGACGAGTACCTGGTAGCCAAGTCCAAGGAGAGCGTGAATGCCAGCATCGTAATGAAGGACGGCCAGTACCTGCAGGCTATAGCCGCTATTTACCGCGAGTTGCTGCGTGCCAAGCGCGGAGGCTTCACCGAGGCTGAATACGAGCGCTACAAGCAGGAATACCTGTCCCGGCTGGATGCACAGTTCGAGGCCCGCGACAAGGTACAGAATACCCGTTACGTAAACGAGTACGTGCGCCATTTCCTGGACAACGAACCTGTTCCCGGTATTGAGTGGATGCACCAGAATATGAAGCAGGTGGTTCCCATGCTGCCTCTGGAAGCCGTAAACCAGACCTTCCCCGAACTGATTAGCGACAAGAACCGCGCCATCGCCCTCTTTATGCCTGATAAGGAGGGGTTACAGTATCCTACCAAGGAGGAAATCCTGAAGACCCTTGCCGAGGTGGATGCCGAGGAGATTGAGGTCTTCAAGGAGGAAATCAACAATGACCCTTTGGTTCCCGAGCTGAAATCCAAGGCAAAGGTGAAGAGTATAAAGGATGATATCTTTGGTTCTAAGATGATTACGCTGAGCAACGGCATTAAGATACGTGTAAAGCAGACTGACTACTCGCCCAACCAGATTTCCATGAAGGCAGTCAGCTGGGGTGGCAGCAGCCTCTATTCCAACGATGAATACCTGTGCTCCGGCAATGCCGGTATGGTAAGTCTGGGCGGCTGGGGTACCTTCACAGCCTCTCAGTTGAACAAGAAGCTTTCCGGCATTCAGGCTTCCGTCAATCCTACAGTAGCCGACCGTACAGAAAGCCTGAACGGCAGTTGCGTGAAGAAGGATTTCGAGACCCTGCTGCAGCTTACCTACCTCTGCTTCACCGCACCCCATCGTGATGACGATGCTTACCAGAGCACCATGGCCCGCCTGCAGGATCTCCTGAAGAATCAGGATTTGGATCCCCAGACAGCCCTGAGCGACAGTATTGCCAGCGTCCTGTATAACAACAATGTACGTGCCAAGCGTATGCGTGCCGAGGATATCGCCAAGCTTTCCTATGACCGTATCCTGGAGATCTACAAGGAGCGTTTTGCCAACGCCGCCGACTTCGACTTCTACTTTGTGGGCGACCTTAACGTTGACTCCGTGATTCCTCTTCTGGAAAAGTACCTGGGCGCGCTGCCTGTAAGCAAGAAGACAGAGAAGGACAAGGTAATTGACCGCCGCCTTACCAAGGGGGAACGCACCTGCATCTTCGAGAAGGAGCAGGATACGCCTAACGCAACGGTTAACTTCATATATCACGCTCCCTTAAAGGACAATATGCGTAACGATATTCTGGTGAATATGCTGGAGCAGACTATGGACATGCTCTATACAGAGACCGTACGCGAGGACGAGGGCGGTGCCTATGGCGTACCCGTAAGCGCATCCCTCTCTGAATATCCCGAGGAGATTGCCGTTGTCCAGATTCAGCTGCCAACCGCACCGGATAAACTGGACCGTATGATGCAGGTGGTTTACGATGGCGTGGAGAAGGTTTGCAACGAAGGTCCTTCTGAGGATTACCTGCAGAAGATCAAGGAGTACATGGTACGCTCTCATGCCGAGAACCTGAAGAAGAACGGTTATTGGATGAACCAGATGGTGAACCTGACCCGCTTCAACACAGACTACGTAACCGGCTATGAAGAGGCCGTTCAGGGTGTCACTACAGCCGACATCAAGGAGTTGGCTCAGAAGATCTTCAAGAGCGGTAACCGCCTGGTAGTAGGCATGAAGTCTCCCATGAAGTAACAGACTACAGCATACTCAGAAAATAGGGAGGCTGCCAGACGGCATCCTCCCTTTTTTATATCCAGACCCTTGACTCCAGACCCGTAAAGGCCCGGGAGTAAACTTTCCTAACTGTTGGCTTCCTTGACCTTACGGAACAGGTCGCTGGCAAAGATGAAGGAGTTCAGGCGTTCGTTGGTGCTGGTCATGATCTGGTCCTTGTTGCCCTGCCATTCCTTACGGCCCTCGCAGATATAGATAATGTTCTCACCGATACCCATTACGGAATTCATGTCATGGGTATTGATGATGGTGGTCATTTTATACTCCTCGGTTATGCTGTGAATCAAGTCATCAATAACAAGGCTGGTCTTGGGATCAAGACCTGAGTTGGGCTCGTCACAGAACAGGTATTTGGGATTGAGGGCGATGGCCCGGGCTATGGCCACACGCTTCTGCATACCGCCGCTGATCTCACCGGGAAATTTGTCCTCGGCACCGGCCAGGTTCACGCGGTCCAGGCAGAACTTGGCCCGACGGACACGGTCGGCCTCATTCTTATCCGAGAACATATCCAGGGGGAACATGACATTCTCCAGTACTGACATGGAGTCAAAAAGGGCGGCGCTCTGGAAAATCATTCCCATCTCCCGACGGATAAGTACCTTCTCACGCTTGGTCATCCTCACGAAGTCACGTCCGTCATACAGGATTTCTCCCCTGGTAGGCTCAAACAGGCCCACGATGTTCTTCATCAGTACCGTCTTACCGCTACCGCTCTGACCGATTATCAGGTTGGTCTTGCCCTCCTCGAATACGGCGTTGATATCCTTCAGGACATCTCTGTCCTCGAATGACTTGTATAAATGCTTGATTTCGATCATGACAGCAACGGAGTTAAAAAGATGTCGGCAAAAAGGATAAGCATGCTGCTACGCACCACTGCATCTGTACTGGCCTTTCCCACATCGAAGGAACCGCCCTCTACCGTATAGCCGTAGAAGGAGCTGACGCTGGCGATGATGAAGGCAAAGACAAAGCTCTTGATCATGGACATCCAGATGAACCACTGGCGGAAGTCATGCTGAAGGCCTATGGTAAGGTCATCTACCGAGACTATACCGACTATGGCGCTGGCGTATGCCCCCACGAATCCGGCAGCCATACTGAAGACCACCAGGCAGGGAATCATGGTCATAAGCCCCATGATCTTGGGCAGAATCAGGAAGGAGGCCGAGTTGACACCCATAATCTCCAGGGCATCAATCTGCTGGGTGACACGCATGGTGCCTATCTCGCTGGCAATATTACTTCCGACCTTTCCCGAAAGGATGAGACACATGATACTGCTGGAGAACTCCAGCACCATAATCTCACGGGTAGTATATCCTGTGGTAAAGTTGGGCATCCAGGGACTGGCGATGTTCAGTTTGATCTGAATACAGATAACCGCTCCTATAAAGAAGGAAATCAGCAGGACGATGCCGATGGAGTCCACGCCTAACTGGGTAAGTTCCTTGACATACTGTTTCCAGAACATCCTCCACCGCTCAGGAAGGCTGAATGTGCGTCCCATGAGCATAAGATAACGCCCGAAAGCAGACAGAAAATTAACTATGAACATTGTAAAATCAGTTATTATTGCGTCACAAATTTACCAATAAAAGTGAAAAACGGAAAGTGAAAAGTGAAAAATGAAAAACGAAAAGTGAAAAATGGGCCTGAAAGAAGAAATTAAACACCCTTTTTTCGTACTTTTGCATCCGAAATCAAAGATTATCGGAGAAAGACTTTGTTCATAGCTCAATGGAAGACAATAAATTGGAACTGAGAAGTGAGGGGCTTGTGAAGATATACGGCAAGCGCATGGTGGTCAATAATGTCACCTTCAATGTCAGGCAGGGCGAGATTGTGGGACTGCTGGGCCCTAACGGTGCCGGGAAGACGACATCCTTTTACATGACCACCGGACTGGTGCTGCCCAACGAGGGGCACATTTACCTGGGCGGACAGGAGATTACAAAGCTGCCCGTGTACCAGCGTGCCCGCCTGGGAATCGGCTATCTGGCACAGGAAGCCAGCGTGTTCCGCAAGATGAGCGTAGAGGACAATATCGCCAGCGTGCTGGAAATGTCAGGCATTCCCAGGGACGAGCAGCGCAGGAAACTGGAAAGCCTGATTAGCGAGTTCAGGCTGCAGAAGGTACGCAAGAACCTGGGCGACCGCCTCTCCGGAGGTGAACGGAGGCGTACGGAGATCGCACGCTGCCTGGCCATCGACCCCAAATTCATCATGCTGGACGAGCCCTTTGCCGGGGTGGACCCCATTGCCGTGGAAGACATCCAGTACATTGTATGGAAACTGAAACAACGCAACATAGGCGTACTGATAACAGACCATAACGTAGAGGAGACGCTTTGTATCACAGACCGTGCCTACATGCTCTTCGAGGGGCAGATTCTCTTTAAGGGGAAACCTCAGGAACTGGCAGACAACCCTATTGTCAAGGAGAAATACCTGACCAACAGTTTTGTGCTGAGAATGAAGGACTTTGAGGCCATCGACAGAGAACGGAACATGGCAGACTAAGAGACCTGTTTTCATAAAATAAGGTATATTAACGAATAATTATGAATGCAGACTTGTGAATTATAAATTATTTGTTGTACCTTTGCACGCAATTTTAATAAAGAGGTATTATATTTTAACAGATAAGCAATGAATATTTCATTCGAAAACGTAGACAAAGTGAGCGCCCTGCTCACGCTGAAACTTGAGAAAGCAGATTACGAGGAAAAAGTAGAAAAGGCACTTAAGGATTTCCGCAAGAAGGCCAACATGCCGGGGTTCCGTCCCGGCCAGGTTCCCATGGGCTTGCTGAAGAAGCGCTTCGGAACAGAGATTCTTGCTGAGGAGATAAATAAGATTTTAGGTCAGGAACTCTATAAGTACATCCGCGAGCAGAAGATCAACATCCTGGGCGAGCCTATGGCTAACGAGGAGAAGACTCCCGCCATCGATTTCGCTAATCAGGAGGAATTCACCTTTGCTTTTGACATTGCCCTGGCTCCCGAGTTCGATGCCAAGCTCACCGGCAAGGACAAGCTGAACTACTACACCATCAACGTTGATGATGCCATGGTTGACCAGCAGATTCAGGCATACTGCCAGCGTGGCGGTCAATACCAGAAAGTGGACAGTTACCAGAGCAATGACATGGTAAAAGGTCTGCTGGCCCAGTTGGACAAGAAGGGCAACACCCTGGAGGGCGGTATTCAGGTAGAGAACGCAGTTATGCTGCCCAATTACATGAAGAACGATGACGAGAAGGCCAAGTTCGACGGTGCCAAGGTAAACGACGTAATCGTACTGAACCCCTTCAAGGCATACAACGGCAGCGATGTTGAGCTGGCAAGCCTGCTGAAGATCAGCAAGGAGGAGGCAGCGAATATGAAGGATGACTTCAGTTTCCAAGTAACAGAGATAACACGCTTCGAGGCTGCCGCTGTTGACCAGGCACTCTTCGACCAGGTTCTGGGCGAGGGTGTGGTAAAGAACGAGAAGGACTTCCGCGCTAGAATCGCCGAGGATATGAAGAAAAGCTTCGTAGCCGACAGCGACTACAAGTTCCTGCAGGACCTGCGTGCCTACCTGGTTAAGCGTATCGGCGAGCTGGAGTATCCCGAGGCTATGCTGAAGCGCATCATGAAGCAGAACAATACAGACAAGGACGATGCCTACATTGAGGAGAACTTCAAGCCCAGTCTGGACGAACTGACATGGCACCTGATTAAGGAGCAGCTCTCTGACCAGTTCGAGGTGAAGGTTGAGCAGGCTGATGTCATGGAGACAGCCAAGGCCGCCACACGTATGCAGTTTGCCCAGTACGGCATGACCAACCTGCCAGATGATGTCCTGACCAACTATGCCAACGAGATGCTGAAGAACCAGCAGCAGGCTGAGGGTCTGGTAGCCCGTACCGTCGAGAACAAGATTGTTGCCAAGGCTAAGGAGACTGTCAAACTGACAGAGAAGGCCGTTTCCCTGGAGGAGTTCAACAAGCTCTTCGAGAAGGAGAACAAAAAGGACAGCAAGAAGAAGTAAGCTGCCTTCTTGCATTCAGAGCGATAAAACAACATAATCAGATAACAGGGGGCGGTCCGAGGGCCGTCCCTGTTTCACTTAATCAAACAGACATACAAAAGAAATGAATAACGACTTCAAAAAATACGCTACTCGCCACTTGGGTATGAACAGTATGGTCCTGGATGACATAATCAGCGCACAGAACCAGTATCTTAACCCCTACATCCTGGAGGAACGCCAGCTGAATGTGACCCAGATGGACGTATTCAGCCGTTTGATGATGGACCGTATCATTTTCCTGGGTACGCAGATTGACGACTATACCGCCAATACCCTGCAGGCTCAGCTCCTGTACCTGGACAGCGTGGATCCCGGCAAGGATATCAGCATCTATGTAAACAGCCCCGGCGGAAGTGTATATGCCGGACTGGGCATCTATGACACCATGCAGTTCATCAGCAGCGACGTAGCCACAATCTGCACAGGTATGGCCGCAAGTATGGCTGCCGTGCTGATGGTGGCAGGAGCAGAGGGCAAGCGCAGCGCCCTTACCCACAGCAGGATTATGATTCACCAGCCTATGGGCGGCGCTCAGGGTCAGGCCAGCGACATAGAGATTACCGCACGTGAGATTCAGAAACTGAAGAAGGAACTCTATACCATCATCGCCAACCATTCCCATACCGACTTTGACAAGGTATGGGCTGACAGCGACCGCGATTACTGGATGACGGCACAGGAAGCCAAAGAATACGGCATGATAGATCAGGTATTGGCAAAGAAACAGTAAGGAATGGCAGCACAGAAACATAACAAATGTTCGTTTTGCGGACGCTCGGAAAAGGATGTTCCCCTGTTGTTGACGGGAATCAACGGCTACATCTGTAGCGATTGTGCCATGCAGGCCTATCAGATCGTACAGGAGAACATCGGACTCAGGACCTCCGGTTCTGCCGGCGGTTTCGGTTTGAAGGACATTCCCAAACCCAGGCAGATCAAGGAATACCTGGACCAGTATGTGATCGGTCAGGATGATGCCAAGCGCTATCTGGCCGTATCCGTTTATAATCATTACAAGAGATTGGGCCAGAAGAAGGAAGATGACGGCGTGGAGATTGAGAAGAGCAACGTCATTATGGTAGGTTCCACCGGAACAGGAAAGACCCTGATGGCAAGAACCATTGCCAAGTTGCTGAAAGTTCCCTTCACCATAGTTGACGCCACGGTCTTTACTGAGGCCGGTTATGTGGGAGAGGATGTCGAGAGCATACTGAGCCGACTGCTCCAGGTAGCCGATTTCGATGTACAGGCCGCAGAGCGCGGAATTGTATTCATTGACGAGATTGACAAGATAGCCCGCAAGTCAGACAACCCCAGCATCACACGTGACGTAAGCGGAGAAGGCGTTCAGCAGGGTCTGCTCAAATTACTGGAAGGCTCGATCGTGAATGTACCGCCAAAGGGAGGCCGGAAGCACCCTGACCAGGACTACATCCATGTGGACACCCGTAACATACTCTTCATCTGCGGCGGCGCCTTCGACGGAATAGAGAAGAAGATTGCCCAGCGACTGAATACGCACGTTGTCGGCTATAACAGCGTTCAGCATCAGCAGAAGATTGACTCCAAGGACCTGATGAAGTACATCGTTCCCCAGGATCTGAAGAGCTTCGGCCTTATCCCCGAGATTATAGGCCGACTGCCCGTCCTCACCTATCTGAACCCGCTGGACCGTGAGGCTCTCCGCAACATCCTTACCGAACCGAAGAATTCCCTCGTAAAGCAGCAGATAAAGCTCTTCGAGATGGACGGCATCAAGCTGACATTCGAGCCGGAAGCCCTGGAGTACATCGTTGACAAGGCGGTGGAATACAAACTGGGAGCCAGGGGACTGCGCAGCATTATGGAGGCTGTTATGATAGATGCCCAGTATGATGCCCCCTCGGGCAAGGAAAAGAAGCTCGTGATTACGGCAGATTATGCACGCAGGCAAATCGAGAAGTCACACCATCTTACTGCATAAAAATACAGAGAATTATATTAAAATGGAAGGAGCCGGAGAGGTTCCTTCCATTTTTTTTGATTGTTAATCTTAAATTTCCTGCCCGAAAATTTGTATTATATCAGAAAAAGATTATAACTTTGTAATAAGATTTGCGGATAATACCACATGGAGAATATAAATCTGACGGAACAACTGAAACATTACTTCGGCTTTGACTGCTTCAAAGGCGACCAGGAAGCTATTATACGTAATGTATTGGCTGGGCATGACACTTTTGTACTGATGCCCACCGGAGGAGGCAAGTCTCTGTGTTACCAGTTGCCGGCCCTGCTGATGGAAGGTACGGCTATTGTCATATCCCCGCTGATAGCCCTGATGAAGAACCAGGTGGATGCCATCCGCCAGGTGAGCGAGGATGACGGTATCGCCCATTTTCTGAATTCCTCCCTGACCAAGACCCAGATTGACATCGTCAAGCGGGATGTCAGGACCGGCAGGACAAAACTCCTGTATGTGGCTCCGGAATCTCTGACCAAGGATGACAACGTCAGTTTCCTGACCAGTGTCAAAATTTCATTCTATGCCGTTGACGAGGCACACTGTATTTCAGAATGGGGCCATGACTTCCGTCCCGAGTACAGACGTATCCGCCCCATAGTATCCCAGATAGGCGAAGCGCCCATCATTGCGCTGACCGCCACGGCAACGGACAAGGTAAGGGGGGACATCAAGAAAAACCTGGGAATGATGGACGCCACAGAGTTCAAGAGTTCGTTCAACAGGCCCAACCTGTACTACGAAGTACGCCCGAAGACCAAGGACGTGGACAAGGACATCATCCGCTTCATCATGCAGCATAAAGGCAAAAGCGGTATTATCTACTGTCTGAGCCGTAAGAAAGTGGAGGAACTGGCGGAGATTCTGCGTGCCAACCAGATCAATGCCCGGGCCTACCATGCAGGTATGGAGTCACAGGTGAGGAGTGAGACCCAGGATGACTTCCTGATGGAACGTCTGGATGTTATCGTGGCCACCATCGCCTTCGGCATGGGAATCGACAAACCGGATGTCCGGTTCGTAATCCACTACGACATCCCCAAGAGTCTGGAAGGCTATTACCAGGAGACCGGACGGGCCGGACGTGACGGAGGGGAAGGCTACTGCCTGACATTCTATTCCCCCAAGGACCTGCGCAAACTGGAGAAATTCATGGAAGGGAAGCCGGTTGCCGAACAGGACATCGGGCGTCAGCTGCTACAGGAGACCTCAGCCTATGCCGAGACCTCCATCTGCCGCAGGAAATTTCTCCTCCACTACTTCGGAGAGGAATATGAGCCGGACAACTGCGGCAACTGCGACAACTGCCGCCATCCGAAGGAGAAGCAGGAAGCCTCTCAGGAACTGCTGCTGGCCCTGCAGGTCATAGATATCATCAAGGGCAACTTCAAGGTCAACCATGTAGTAGACATCCTGATAGGACGCGAAACGGAGGAAATCATCTCGCACCGGCACGAGGACCTGGACTGCTTCGGCTGTGGCGACAAGTATGAGTCCTGTTTCTGGAATGCCGTCATCCGCCAGGGAATGATCTCAGGTTATATCGAGAAGGAAGTGGAGAATTACGGCCTGCTGAAAATCACCGCCGAAGGAAGAGACTTCATGCGCCATCCCGTTGAGTTCTGGATTTCAAAGGACAACGAATTTGACGAATACGAAGAACCCGGTATCGGAGGAACCGCCGTGCTGGACGAAACCCTGTTCAGTATGCTGAAGTCATTACGCAAGAGCATTGCGGAAAAGAAGGGAGTTCCCCCGTACGTCATTTTCCAGGACCCCTCTCTTGAAGATATGGCAACCACCTACCCCATCTCGATAGAGGAGCTGAAGAACATCAGAGGCGTAGGCGAAGGCAAGGCCGCTCGTTACGGCAGGGAATTCTGCGAGCTGATAGCCAAATACTGCGAGGAGAACGAGATAGAGCGCCTGGAGGACCTGCGTGTCCGTACGGTAGCAAACAAGAGCAAAAACAAGGTAAGCATCATTGAGGGTATCGACCGCAAGCTGGCCCTTGAGGACATTGCCAAGGCCAAAGGCCTGACGATGGAGGAGCTGCTGGACGAGATAGAGACCATTGTCTATAGCGGAACCAAGCTGAACATCGACTATTATATCGAGGATATAATGGATGAGGATGATATGCAGGACATCTATGACTACTTCATGGAAGAGTCGGAAACAGACGATTTGGACGAAGCGCTGGATGCCCTGGGAGAGGACTATACCGAGACGGAAATCCGCCTTGTTCGCATCAAGTTCCTCTCCGAAATGGCCAATTAAGAAATTTTGGCATTTATTGTGCCGTGATAATCAGTTTTTTTTTGTACTTTTGCACGCAATAAATTCTATATGATATATGGCTTCATTTATTGCAGACAAGATTATTATGGACGGCCTGACTTATGATGACGTCCTGTTGGTTCCCGCTTACTCCGAGGAATTACCCCGCACGGTAGAACTCTCAACCCGTTTTTCACGTAACATAGAGTTGAAGATTCCCTTTGTAACCGCCGCAATGGACACGGTTACTGAGGCCCCCATGGCCATTGCCATTGCCCGCGAGGGAGGTATTGGCGTTATCCACAAGAACATGAGCATCGAGGAGCAGGCCCGTCAGGTAGCTATCGTAAAACGGGCCGAGAACGGTATGATCTACGACCCTGTAACCATACAGTTAGGCAGCACCGTAGCCGACGCCCTGGACCTGATGAACGAATACCACATCGGCGGTATCCCCGTTGTGGACAGCGAGCGTCACCTGGTAGGTATCGTCACCAATCGCGACCTCCGTTTCGAGCTGAACCTGAGCCGTATGATTGACGACGTTATGACATGCGAGAATCTTGTCACCACGCACGTACAGACCGACCTGGTAGCAGCTGCCAAGATTCTGCAGGAAAACAAAATCGAGAAGCTTCCCGTAGTAGATGAGGAGAACAAACTCATAGGCCTTATCACCTATAAGGACATCACCAAAGCCAAGGACAAGCCAATGGCCTGCAAGGACAGCAAGGGACGTCTGCGCGTAGCAGCAGGAGTAGGCGTTACCGCCGACACGCTGGAAAGGATGAAAGCCCTGGTAGATGCCGGTGTGGACGCCATCATCATCGACACCGCCCACGGTCACAGCAAATTCGTGATTGAGAAACTGAAAGAAGCCAAGAAGAACTTCCCCGACGTAGATATCATCGTAGGCAACATTGCCACAGGCGATGCCGCCCGTATGCTCGTAGAGGCAGGTGCCGACGGCGTAAAGGTAGGTATCGGTCCCGGCAGTATCTGTACCACCCGCGTGGTAGCCGGAGTAGGAGTACCCCAGCTGAGCGCCGTATATGATGTGGCCTGTGCGCTTAAAGGCACAGGAGTGCCCCTGATCGCAGACGGCGGTTTGCGTTACAGCGGTGACGTCGTAAAGGCATTGGCAGCCGGAGGCTACAGCGTCATGATCGGCTCACTGGTAGCAGGAACAGAGGAAAGCCCCGGCGATACCATTATCTACAACGGACGTAAGTTCAAGAGTTATAGAGGCATGGGCTCACTGGAAGCCATGGAGTGCGGCAGCAAGGACCGTTACTTCCAGGCTGGTGTCAAGGATGTGAAGAAGCTGGTACCCGAAGGTATTGCCGGCCGCGTTCCTTATAAGGGAACAGTACAGGAAGTCATCTTCCAGCTGGTAGGCGGTTTACGCAGCGGTATGGGATACTGTGGCGCTGGTACCATCGAGCAGCTTCACAATGCCAAGTTCGTCCGCATCACAAACGCCGGTGTGCTGGAGAGTCATCCCCATGACGTGACAATCACCAGCGAGGCTCCCAACTACAGCCGTCCCCAATAACAGAATAATTATAATAAGGTATGAAAAAGATTCTGTGTTCAATCATGTTCCTCGTTGCAGGTGCAGGCGCCAATGCCCAGGATGACCCTATTGTCATGCACATCAACGGACAGCCTGTACCCCGCAGCGAGTTCGAATACAACTACAACAAGAACAATTCCGAAGGAGTTCTGGACAAGAAAAGTATCGGGGAATATGCACAGCTTTTTATCAACTACAAGCTGAAGGTATTGGCTGCGCTGGACAATAAGCTGGATACGCTTACCAGCTACCAGAAGGAATTCCGCCAGTATCGTGACCAGCAGATCCGTCCGTTGCTGATTCCCCGGAACGCAATGGAGGAAGAATGCCGGAAATACTATGCCCAGATGCTGGAAAGTCTGCAGGGCAAGGATCTTTTACAACCTGCGCACATATTCCTGCGTGTACCCCAGGCAGCAACTGAGGATGTTCAGGCAGCAGCCAAGGCCCGTATAGATTCCGTCTATCAGGAGATTAAGAACGGAGCCGACTTTGCCGAGCTGGCCAGACAGGTGTCTCAGGATCCGGGCTCGGCATCACGCGGAGGAACACTTCCCTGGATTGGTCCCAATCAGACCCTGAAGGAGTTCGAGGATGTAGCCTACTCATTAGAGGTAGGCCAGTATTCCGAACCCTTCCTCTCAACGGTAGGATACCATATAATAAAGCTGATGGACAAAAAGCCGTTGGAGAGCTATGATGAGCTGAAGGAGAAGATTCGCCGCTACTTGGAGAGTCAGGGACTGGAGAACCAGCTTGCCACCCAGGTGCTGGACTCCATGGCACAGCATTCATCTCCCCAGAAGACCGTTGAGGAGATTCTGGATGAGGAGACAGAACGCCTCTGTGCTCAGGACGACGAGCTGAAATACCTGGTAAAGGAGTATCATGACGGTCTGCTTCTCTTCGAGGAGTGCAGCCGGAACGTATGGGAGCCCGCCAGCAAGGACACCACAGGCCTGAAGTCCTACTTCAAGGCAAACAGAAAGAAGTACGCCTGGAAGGAGCCACACTTCCGCGGAATGGTTTACTACTGCAAGAACCAGGCCGACGTAAAAGCCGTCAGGAAGTTCCTCAAGGGAATCCCCGAGGACAAGTGGACAGCACGTATCCGCGAGCAGTTCAACAAGGATAGCGTAACCGTCCGTATGGAGCGCCGCCTCTTCCAGAAAGGCGACAATGCCAATGTGGATGCACTGGCCCTGAAGGACAAGAACGCCAAGCTGAATCCCATCAAGGACTATCCTTACGTAGCCGTTATTGGGAAGGTGCTCAAGAAAGGCCCCTCAGAATGGACCGACATTAGCAACCAGGTAGTAACCGACTACCAACGTATGCGCGAAGACGAGTACGTTGCCGGTCTGAGAAAACGCTATACATTCGAGATACACGAGGATGTGCTGAAAACAGTAAATAATCATTAAGATCTATGAAAATCCGCGGCAGATACCAATACCTGACATGCCTGTTTTTCTACAGCATCCTTTCATTCGCTCAGAGCAATCAGGGCAATGTGATAGATGAGGTAGTATGGGTGATAGGTGACGAAGCCATACTCAGGTCCGACGTCGAGAAGCGCCGCCTGGAGTTCGGCAGTTCCGTCACCGGCAATCCCTACTGCAGCATCCCCGAGCAGCTGGCCATCCAGAAACTTTTCCTCCATCAGGCAGCCATAGACAGTATAGAGGTTACAGATGTGGAAATAAACCCCTATGTAGAACAGGAAATCAACGAGAGAATACTGTATGCAGGTTCCAAGGAGAAACTGGAGGAATACTCAGGAATGACAATGGCGCAGCTGCGCGAGAACTATTATGACCAGTACAGAACCTCTCTGACAATGCGCAAAATGCGCGAGAAACTGACAGAGGACATCAAGGTCACCCCCGCGGAAGTCCGCAGGTATTTCAAGGATCTGCCCGAAGACAGCCTGCCCCTGATTCCCACACAGGTAGAGGTACAGTTGCTGGTGCAACAGCCCCGTATCCATCAGGAAGAGATAGACCGCGTCAAGAACACCCTCAGGGAATATACCGAGCGTGTGCATGCAGGCACCACCTCATTCTCCACACTGGCCCGTCTGTATTCCGAGGATCCGGGCTCAGCGCGACAGGGTGGCGAGATGCCGTACATGGGCCGCGGCGAACTGGACCCCGGCTTTGCCAATGTAGCCTTCAGCCTGACAGACCCTTCCAAGGTAAGCAAGATAGCACAGAGCGAGTTCGGCTATCATATCATCCAGCTGATAGACAAGCGCGGTGACAAGGTCAAATGCCGTCATATCCTCAAGCGTCCCGAAGTCCTGCAGCAGGACATCGACACCGCATTGGTTCACCTGGACTCCATCGCCGAGCAGATCCGTCGCGAGAAGGTAACATTCGAGGAAGCCGTAATGTACGCCTCGGATGACAAGGATACCCGTAACAACCGCGGAATCCTGTCAAATACCAAAATAGACGAACATACAAGCGAACGCATCACAACCACCAGGTTCGAGATGAGCGAACTCTCAACGTTCTCACCCGAGCTGGCCCGCGTGGTAAGCACCATGCAGATAGGCGAAATCTCCAAACCCTTCATGATGGTCAACGCCAAGGGCAAGACTGTATGCGCCATAGCCAAGCTGAAGAACAGAATCAACTCACACAGAGCCAGCCTGTCAGAAGATTACCAGATTCTGAAGACGGTAGTGGAAGAGGATAAGAAAGAAAAGACAATACTTGATTGGATTAAGGAAAAACAGCGCACCACCTACATCAGGATAAACCCCGACTGGCGCGACTGCGAGTTCCAGTATCCCGGTTGGATTAAGTGATGAATCATCGTCTCCCGGCAATATGTACACTCATCCTGTTTGGCGTTTGTCTGCTATTTGCAATCACCCCTGTCCGCAAGACAGCCAATAACAATAGCGCAAGAACGGCAGGCAAGGACAGTCGTGTGCATCTGCTGCACGCTGACAAACTGTACTTTGACGAGCGGCTTCACCAGACCGCGCAGTTCCTGGTTGGAAACGTCAGGTTCAGCCACGAGGGTACACTCATGTATTGTGACAGCGCCCTGTTCTACGAAGCCTCCAACTCCTTTGACGCCTACGGCAATGTACGCATGCTGCAAGGGGATACCCTGACCCTTACCAGCGATGTACTATATTATAATGGTATAGACCGTCTGGCGCGTGCCCGCTACAACGTAGTGCTGAAACACCTCAAGACCATCCTCTATACTGACAGCCTGGATTATGACCGCATCTACGACCTGGGCTACTTCTTCGAGGGCGGCCGTCTGCTGGATCAGGGCAACGAACTGACCAGCGACTGGGGCGAATACCAGCCCTCCACCCGCCAGGCCGTCTTCAACTATAACGTCAGACTGGTAAACCCCGAACCGCCTGAACCGCCCAAGACCATCCTGGTATCCGATACCTTATATTATAACACCAATACAGCCATTGCACATGTGGTAGGCCCCTCCAACATCGAGAACGGTGAAAGCCACATCTACTCCGAACTGGGATATTACAACACCAAGACAGACGAGTCCTATATGCTCAACAGAAGCATCCTGACCAACGAAGGCAAACGCCTGACAGGCGACAGCGTAGTATGGAACGGAGCCGCCAAGACAGGTGAGGCATTCGGCAATTTCATCTATACCGATACCGAGAACAAGAACATGCTCTCCGGCAATTACTGCTACTACGTTGACAGTATAGGCTATTGCGAGGCCTATGACAGCGCCATGGTCATCGACTTCTCCCAGAAGGACACCCTCTTTGCCCATGCCGACACCTTCAAGGTCTTCACCTACTATATCGATACAGACAGCATGTACAGGGTACTGCATGCCTACCGTAAGGTACGTGCTTTCCGCGAGGATATGCAGGCCGTATGCGACTCCATGGTATATAACTCGCAGGACTCCTGCCTGGTCATGTACTACGACCCCATCCTATGGCAGAACGGCCAGCAGATGCTAGGTGAGGAAATCAGGTCTTTCTTCAACGACAGCACCCTGGACAGCGTACAGGTATTGCGTCAGGCCCTCTCAGTCGAGAAGATTGACAGCATCCACTACAATCAGATAGCCGGGCATGAGATGCATTTCTACTTCCAGAACGGCGAGATGTACCTGTCCACCACACACGGGAACGTATACTTTAACTACTATCCCTTCAACGAAGACAGCGTGATGGTAGAGATGAACCACACCGAGACCACATTGCTGAAACTGTATATTCAGAATAAGAAAGTGGACTATGTATGGATGCCGGCCGCCACAGGTATAATGTACCCGGTCCCCATGATACCGCCTGACGAGCTGTACCTCTCCAACTTTGCCTGGTTCGACTACATCAGGCCAACGGACAAGATGGATGTATTCAACTGGCGCGGCAAGAAAGCCGGCAGCGAGCTGAAAAAGAGCGTACAGCGTGTAGCGCCAAAGCAAAAGTTATCGGATATTAAACAATAGAAGCAAGAAATAACAAGGAGGACAAGAGATATGGGATTGTTCAGTGCAAGGCAGCCCCGCAAGTTCAGGCGGGTCAGCATCTATACCGATGAGCGCAAGGAAAAACTGCAGAAGCTGGTTGAGCAGGCAGAGCGCGGTAAAGGAGACACCCAGCCCGCCGGGGAAGCATACGATACGGCCAAGTTCAAGGGCACCTTCATAAACTACACCCCTCGTGCACAGCGATACAAGGAGCACGGTCCCAGGATAGGCTGGCCCCTGGCAGTCATCCTCATCTTTGCCCTCTATATTATTTGGAGATTTATAATGACAGGCAAGTCATAAACCTATGGATATCATTCACCTACTTCCAGATTCAGTTGCCAACCAGATAGCAGCAGGCGAGGTTGTGCAGCGTCCCGCATCAGTTGTCAAGGAACTGATGGAGAACGCCATTGATGCCGGTGCGTCAACGGTCGATGTAATCGTAGAGGATGCCGGACGCACCTCCATTCAGGTAATTGATGACGGAAAGGGAATGAGCGGACAGGACGCCCGCATGGCCTTTGAGCGCCATGCCACATCCAAGATCAGGAAGGCCGAGGACCTTTACTCCCTTCATACCATGGGATTCAGGGGCGAGGCCCTGCCATCCATTGCCGCCGTGGCACAGGTACGGCTTCTTACCAGAACCATAGACAGCGAACTGGGAACAGACCTCAGCATCGAAGGCTCTCAGATCGTAAGCCAGGAGCCCTGTTCCTGTCCCGTCGGAGCCAACTTCCAGGTACGCAACCTGTTCTACAACATCCCGGCCCGCCGAAAGTTCCTTAAATCCAACCAAACCGAGCTCAACAACATCATACAGGAATTCGAGCGCATCGCACTGGTCAATCCCACGGTAGCCTTCTCCTTCTCGCATAACGGCGAACTCACAACCAAGTTACCCCCCGGCAACCTGAGACAGCGTATCGTCAATGTATTCGGCAAGAAGCTGAACGAACAGCTGCTTTCGGTGGATGTGGACACCACACTGGCCCGGATAACAGGATTCGTAGGCAAGCCTGAAACCGCCCGCAAGAAAAACACCAACCAGTTCTTCTTCGTCAACGGCCGGTACATGCGCCACCCCTATTTCCATAAGGCAGTACTCGAAGCCTACGCCCACCTCATCCCCGAGGGCGAGCAGATTCCCTACTTCCTGTACTTCCAGGTGGACCCCTCCAATATTGACGTGAACATCCATCCCACCAAGACCGAGATCAAGTTCGAGAACGACTCAGCCATCTGGCAGATTCTGGTGGCAGCCATCAAGGACTCGCTGGGCAAGTTCAACGCAGTCCCCACCATCGACTTCGATGTGGAAGGCCGTCCGGACATTCCCGCCTTCGACTTCCGTTCAGCCACCGAAGTACATGCCCCGCATGTGCAGGTTGACAATAATTATAACCCCTTCCGCACCAGCGAGGGAAACAGCAGGAAGCACGTCCCCGTTAACTGGGAACAGCTGTATGCCGATATCGAGAAAGCCGACTCCATCAGCGAACCCGTTACGGAAGCTCAGCCGGAGCAGAAGCCGGACCTCTTTGCCGGTGACGCACCCGGCGGAATGGAAATGAGCACCTGCCACTTCCAATACCGCGGACAGTATATCCTGACCCCCGTACAGACAGGCCTGATGCTGGTTGACCAGCACCGCGCACATGTCCGCATCCTTTATGACAGATTCCTCAGGCAGATGCAAGGGAACAACTCCACCTCCCAGGGACTGCTCTTCCCCGAGATACTTCAGCTCCCCCCGTCTGACGCCACCCTCTTCCAGGATATGACAGACGAGCTTGTATCCCTCGGATTCGACATCGAATCACTGGGCGGCGGCAGCTTCTCCGTCAACGGTGTACCCTCAGACCTCAAAGGCGCCAACCCGGTAGCCGTGCTCACCCAGATGGTAGAGACCGCCAAGGAAAAGGAAACCGGAGTAGAGAACGAGCTGCAGCACCGGATTGCCCTGGTAATGGCGCGCAACGCATCCATTGTAGCCGGACAGGTACTCACCAATCAGGAGATGGAATCCCTTCTGGGCGACCTCTTCCAATGCCAGAACCCCAACCTCACCCCCACCGGAAAAATCATCGTATCCGTTCTGGAGCACAGCCAGATTGAGAAAATGTTCGGGCATTGACAACAACGCAACAAATCAAATTACACGATAGAATAATGGAACCAAAAGAAAAGATCATCCTTACGGGCGACCGTCCCACAGGCAAACTTCACATCGGCCACTATGTAGGCTCGCTCCGACGCAGAGTAGAACTGCAGAACTCAGGCTTATATGATAAGATTTTCATCTTCGAGGCCGATGCCCAGGCCCTGACCGATAATATCGAGAATCCCGAGAAGGTCCGTCAGAACGTCATTGAGGTTGCCCTCGACTATCTGGCCGCCGGCCTTGACCCCGCCAAGAGCACCCTCTTCATCCAGAGTCAGATTCCCGAGCTTTGCGAACTCTCCTTCTACTTCATGGATATGGTCAGCGTAAGCCGTCTGCAACGCAACCCCACCGTCAAGACCGAGGTGCAGATGCGCGGCTTCAGCGGCGAGAGCATCCCCGTAGGATTCTTCACCTACCCCATCTCACAGGCAGCGGACATCACCATGTTCAAGGCCACCACAGTACCTGCCGGCGAAGACCAGGAGCCCATGCTGGAACAGTGCCGCGAGATTGTACGCAAGTTCAACAACATCTACGGCGACACCCTCATCGAGCCCAACATCCTCCTGCCGGACAACGCAGCCTGTCTGCGCCTGCCCGGTACCGACGGAAAGGCCAAGATGAGCAAGAGCCTGGGTAACTGCATCTACCTCTCCGACCCTGCTGACGAAGTGAACCGTAAGGTGAAGGGCATGTACACCGACCCCACCCACCTGCAAGTCTCAGACCCCGGACATCTGGAAGGCAACACCGTCTTCACCTATCTGGACGCCTTCGCCACCGACGAGATGGTAGCCGCCATGACCACCGATTACCAGACCCTCCAGGAGATGAAGGACCACTATACACGCGGCGGTCTGGGTGACATGAAGTGCAAGAAACTCCTCATGAGCGTACTGCAGGAAACGCTGGAGCCCATCCGCCAGCGCCGTGCCGAGTTCGAGAAGGACATCCCCATGGTATATGATATCCTGCAAAAAGGCTGCCAGACAGCCCGCGAGGTAGCCTGCCAGACAATGGACGAAGTTCGCCGGGCCATGAAGATTAATTACTTCCAGGACAAAGCTCTGATTGAGGAACAGTCGCAACGTTTCGCATCTAAATAAAAATAATTACGGAAATATTTTGCAGGTCCGCAGAATTGTGTTAACTTTGCTCCGCATTTCTTGAGAGGACTTGCTTTCGGGCGTTTAGCTCAGCTGGTTCAGAGCATCTGCCTTACAAGCAGAGGGTCGGCGGTTCGAATCCGTCAACGCCCACAGATATTTCCCGCAAGCCTCTTAAGAAACGGGCGTTTAGCTCAGCTGGTTCAGAGCATCTGCCTTACAAGCAGAGGGTCGGCGGTTCGAATCCGTCAACGCCCACTCTTTTGCATTGAAATTATACATATTTACATTCGAAGCACGTATTAGTTTTCGCTATGGAATTGGATTTATTGACAGCGATATCCCCTATTGACGGTCGCTATCGCGGCAAGACAGAATCATTGGCCGATTATTTTTCAGAGTATGCTCTTATCCGCTACCGCGTAAGAGTCGAGATTGAGTATTTCATCACACTTTGCGAACTCCCCCTTCCCCAGCTGGCATCATTCCCCCGGGATCTCTTTGTCCGCCTGAGAAACATCTATCTGAATTTCTCCGAGGAAGACGCACAGCGTGTAAAGGACATAGAACAGGTTACCAATCATGATGTCAAGGCTGTAGAGTATTTCATCAAGGAGCAGTTTGACGCCATCGGCGGTCTGGAGGCCTACAAGGAGTTCATCCACTTCGGCCTCACCTCACAGGACATCAACAACACCAGCGTGCCCCTCAGCGTCAAGGAGGCCCTGGAGCAGGTTTACTACCCCCTCCTGCAGGAACTGATAGGCCAGCTCTCCACCTATGCCGAGGAATGGAAGGACGTGCCCATGCTGGCCAAGACACACGGCCAGCCGGCCAGCCCCACCCGTCTGGGCAAAGAGGTAATGGTATTCGTATATCGCCTGCAGCGTCAGCTCGAGATGCTGCGCCAGTGCCCTGTAACCGCCAAGTTCGGCGGCGCCACCGGCAACTTCAACGCACATCACGTAGCCTATCCCCAGTACAACTGGCGCGAGTTCGGTTCCAAGTTCGTATCCGAGAAACTGGGTCTGGAGCGCGAGGAATACACCACACAGATCAGCAACTATGACAGCCTGGGCGCCATCTTCGACGCCATGAAGCGTATCAACACCATCATCATCGACCTGGACCGCGACTTCTGGCAGTACGTATCCATGGAGTACTTCCGTCAGAAAATCAAGGCCGGCGAGGTAGGCTCCAGCGCCATGCCCCACAAGGTAAACCCCATCGACTTTGAGAACTCTGAGGGCAACCTGGGCATCGCCAACGCCATCCTGCTGCACCTGAGCCAGAAGCTCCCCGTAAGCCGCCTGCAGCGCGACCTCACGGATAGCACCGTACTGCGTAACGTAGGTGTACCCCTGGGACACATGCTTATCAGCATCAACAGCACCCTGAAGGGCCTGCGGAAGCTGGTACTGAACCAGGATGCCATCAACCGTGACCTGGACAACTGCTGGGCCGTCTGTGCCGAGGCCATCCAGACCATCCTGCGCCGTGAAGCCTATCCACACCCCTACGAAGCGCTCAAGGCACTTACCCGTACAGGCAAAGGCATCGACGAGGCAACCATCAAGAATTTCATTGAGGAGCTCAATGTCAGCGAATCCGTGAAGGATGAATTGCGGGCAATCACCCCTCATACATATATAGGAATTTAAAAACAACAACAAAATAACAAGAAGCACTTTTATACAAAAAACACCAAGATTATGATTACAGAAGACGAAAACTGGAGAGAGAAGTTCTCCGAGAAGAATGAGAGTTCAGACCGTGACGGTTATCGCCCTCAGTATGGCAGTGAAAACAGTCGCACCCCCAGATATAACAGTCAGGGCCGCGTGATGCGTCCACGTATTAGCCGTCCCGCTTTCAGCAGCAATACTGAAGGCCAGGTAAGCCGTCCCCGCTACAATGCAGGCGGTGAAGGCGGTTATCAGCAGCGTCCCCGCTACAACGCAGGCGGCGCCGGCGGCTATCAGCAGCGCCCCCGTTACAATGCAGGCGGCGAAGGCGGCTATCAGCCCCGTCCCCGTTATAACACAGGCGGCGAAGGCGGCTATCAGCCCCGTCCACGTTACAACGCAGGCGGCGAGGGCGGCTATCAGCGCCCCCGTCAGGGTGGCTATCAGTCACGTCCCGGCGGCTACGCACCCAAGGGAGGCCCCCGTGGCGGCGGTTACCGTCCCCGTACAGCAGGATACAATCCCCATGCCAAGTACAGCATGAAGAAGCAGATTGAGTACAAGGAGACTCACGTAGATCCCGATGAGCCAATCCGTCTGAACAAGTTCCTGGCAAATGCCGGTGTATGCAGCCGCCGTGAGGCCGACAGCTTCATCGAGGCAGGCGTAGTAAGCGTAAACGGACAGGTAGTAACCGAGCTGGGAACTAAGATTAAGCGCTCAGACTCCGTACTGTTCCATGACCAGCTGGTAAGCATTGAGAAGAAGGTTTACATCCTGCTCAACAAGCCCAAGGACTATGTTACCACCAGTGACGACCCGCAGAACCGAAAGACCGTTATGGACCTCGTAAAGGGTGCTTGCCGCGAGCGCATCTATCCCGTAGGCCGTCTGGACCGCAACACTACCGGTGTGCTCCTGCTCACCAATGACGGCGAGTTGGCCAGCAAGCTTACTCATCCCCAGTTCATGAAGAAGAAGATATATCACGTATATCTTAATAAGAACGTCACCGCAGCCGACATGCGCATGATTGCCGACGGCATTCAGCTGGAGGACGGCGAGATACATGCAGATGCCATCGACTATGCCAGCGAGACAGACCGCAAGCAGGTAGGTATCGAGATTCACAGCGGCCGTAACCGTATCGTACGCCGAATCTTCGAGAGCCTCGGCTACAAGGTCATCAAGCTGGACCGCGTATTCTTTGCCGGCCTGACCAAGAAGAACGTACGCCGTGGCGACTGGCGCTACCTCACCGAGCAGGAAGTGAACATGCTGCGCATGGGAGCGTTTGAATAATTCATAATTCACAATTACAGGTTATGAAAAGAACAAAAGTAATTGACGCACTGAAGCGTACAGACTTCGGTTCAGATATATGTGTAAAAGGCTGGGTACGCTCCAAGCGAGGTTCTAAGGGAATATTCTTCGTAGCCCTGAATGACGGCAGCACCGTCAAGAGCATACAGATTGTAGGCGACGAGGGCAATTTCCCCGAGGAGACAATAAAGCGTATCACCACAGGAGCCTGCATCAGTGTTGAAGGCAAATTGGTAGAGAGCCCCGCCGCCGGTCAGGCCAGCGAGATTCAGGCCACAGCCATCGAGATTCTGGGCGACTGCGATAACACTTATCCTCTGCAGAAGAAAGGTGCCTCTATGGAATACCTTCGCACCGTGGCACACCTGCGCCCCCGCACCAACCTCTTTGGCGCCATCCTGCGCATTCGCCATAACATGGCAATGGCTATCCATACCTATTTCCACGAGCACGGATACTTCTATTTCCACACTCCCCTCATCACAGCCTCTGACTGCGAGGGAGCAGGCAACATGTTCCAGGTAACCACGAAGAACCTCTATGACCTGAAGAAGGACGAGCAGGGCAAGATCATCTATGACGACGACTTCTTCGGCGAACAGACCTCCCTTACCGTAAGCGGTCAGTTGGAGGGCGAGTTAGGTGCCACAGCCCTCGGTGCCATATACACCTTCGGCCCCACCTTCCGTGCCGAGAACAGCAATACCCCACGCCACCTGGCAGAGTTCTGGATGATAGAGCCCGAGGTAGCCTTCCTGGATCAGGAGGAACTGATGGACCTGGAGGAAGACTTCATCAAATACTGCGTACGCTGGGCATTGGAGAAGTGCAAGGACGATCTGGAATTTATCAACAACAATAAGTTCATTACCCCCAATCAGGACTTGATTCCCCGTCTCGAAGGCGTACTGAAGGAAGACTTCGTCCGTCTGCCCTATACCGAGGGTATCAATATCCTGCAGGAAGCTATCAAGAACGGCAAGAAGTTCGAGTTCCCCTGCAACTGGGGCGACGACCTGGCCAGCGAGCACGAGCGCTATCTGGTAGAGGAGCACTTCAAGAAGCCCGTCATCATGACCGACTACCCCACCGCTATCAAGTCGTTCTATATGAAGCAGAATGCTGCAACGCCCGAAGGCGGTTCCGTAGGTTACAAAGGTTGCGTAGCACCCGGTCCTACCATGCAGGGCACCGACGTACTCTTCCCCTCTATCGGTGAGATTATCGGCGGTAGTGTCCGCGAGGCAAGCTATGACAAGCTGATGGCCGAGATAGAGCGCCGTAAGATGGATATGACCCACCTGTGGTGGTACCTCGATACCCGTAAGTACGGAAGTTGCCCCCATGCAGGCTTCGGTCTCGGATTCGAGCGTCTTATCCTCTTCGTTACCGGTATGCAGAACATCCGTGACGTCATCCCCTTCCCCCGTACTCCCAAGAACGCCGAGTTCTAAAAGAGATAAATACCCTACTAAAGTAAGCCTTCAGGACACCTCTCCTGGAGGCTTACTTTTTTCTGCCCACTGGGCTATTCCCCATTCCAGAGATTATCCAGAGCCTCTGCTACGTCTTCTGGCAGAAGAACACCGGAAGAGCCTTTAGACCACTCAACAGAAGGAATTGTCTTCTGCAGCAGACTCTGCGAAAGCAAAATTTGCAGCCTCGGGAGCCTGCACGTGTTAACCCCAGGAGTCTGCACGTGTAGCATCGGGGAGTGTACAAATGAAGGGGAAAAGGCCATCGAGACAAAGTATCGCATGAACTGCCGCTTGTTAATTAGATTTAACTGAAAACACCGATGTAAAGCAGTACGTGAAGCGTATGCGTGCACGTGATCCCGAATTGAACTCCAAGTGGGGTACAATTTGCACCCCTGTTGAGATGTTAGCTCCTGATGATAAGCCAAGGAAGACACTTGGTGCTGATTAGGGGGATTGTGAGATTCTTCTTTTACTATGGTATTTTCTTCATTGTTCAGAATTATTATCATATTTGCTTCCTATCCTTTGATATAGTCAGAAGCTCGCTTTGGGGAAACTACAGAATGGCCTCCAGTCTGAATAACGGGCATCGGTTACAGAATCATTCAAAGAATAGTATCAGATCATAGTTCCAGGATCTACATTCAATAGATAAAATGCCGTAAAAGCGCAAACAGCAACACACCGTTTATCAAGTAGTGAAACGGCGTTTCTCTGACAGCAACAGGCCGTTTCGCTCATGGAGTTACTCCTAAATCCCTTTGCGCTTATGAGGACAAACTCAACCAAATTACAAACAAACCTGGTTAAAGGCGGGGCGGAGAGCGAAGCCAAAAACATTCCGCACGAAGGGGTCTTTAGAGGATATGTCAGTTTGTGAATCGTAGAACAAAATTTTGTCTGAGCGATAGCGAGTTTATTTCGTGATTCACAAACTGCCGTATCCGGCCCCTGAGCCAGGACGTTTTTGGCTTGCTCTCTTCGGCTTGCCTACACCCGAGTCATGACGTTTTAACAACTCTCTTCTGCCAGGCACATGCTCAAGCCAGGGAAGTACCGGAATCTACATATAATAAACGGAAAGGGGAATCGGTTGGCGAAGAGGAGTTAGTTATTTATTTAAAGCGAATTAGGAATTTGTTCAGTATTACTGAATAAAAATTGCGGATTTTGTTTGGTCGCAGTAAATAAAATTGTATATTTGCGGAAAAATAAATATAACGGATAATATGGCTATTACTAAGGAAACCTTCAGAACACTCATCAGGGAAGGGCAGGAGATTATTGGAGAAGTGGAACTCTATGACCGTCTTTTCGAATTTGAGGAAAATGGACGATATGTGCTTGTTGGCGTCAGGCAGGCCGGAAAAAGCTATATGCTCTACAAACGGGCCAAACAGTTGTTGTCCAATGGACACCAACCGGAAGAAATGGTATATATCGACTTCGATGACGAGCGTCTGTTAGGAATGACTGCAGATGAGTTCGACTTGATCTTGCAAGCCTACGGTTCTGTTTACAGCCATAAGCCTATTCTCTTTTTTGATGAAATTCAGAACGTGGAGGGATGGGAGCATTTTGCCCGCCGTCTGGCAAATCAGAAATATCAGGTGTTTATTACTGGTAGCAATGCAAAAATGCTGAGCAGAGACATACAGACTACACTTGGCGGCAGATATATGGACGGAAGGGTATATCCCTATTCGTTTATGGAGTATCTTGAAGCCCAAGGTGTCCAATTAACAAAGGAGTGGCAGTTTGGAAAACAGCGTTCTAAAGTTCAGCAGGCTTTTGCCGAATATTTAAAATGGGGCGGATTCCCTGAGTTGTTACTTTATCGGAACAAACGTCACTGGCTGAATGATCTCTATGAGAAGATTCTTCTTGGTGATGTAATCCAGCGTAACAAGGTGAAAAACGAAATGGCTCTCCGTCTGACCATGAAACGTCTGGCGGACAATGTGATGCAGCCTACATCCTATAATAGAATGTGTAATTTGGTGAAAGGAACTGGCGTTAGCACTTCTGTGGCATCGGTCATAGATTATGTGCGTTATGCCAAGGAGGCTTGTTTCCTGTTTTCCCTGGAGAATTATGCCTCGAAATTTGTTGAGAAAGAAACAGTCAAGAAGCATTATTTTATGGATAACGGTCTGCTGAGTATTTTCTTGATAGATGGCGAGACGGCACTTCTGGAGAATCTGTGTGCTATACACCTTTATTCGAAATATGAGGAGGAATTGTATTTCTATAATAAAAATATTGAGGTGGATTTCCTAATTCCAGATAAAGGATATGCCATACAGGTCTCATACACCATTAATGACGAGGAAACACGTAAACGCGAGATTGACGGATTACGGAAACTGCATGCCTTCCATCCGTTGAAACGTATGGTTATTGTAACCTATGATGAGGAGGAAACCATCAGGCTTGACGAGAATAGTTCTATCGAAGTTATCCCCGCATGGAAATGGCTTCTGGAATGATATATATAAACATAGCGCTACAAAACTAAGATTTCGGAACGTCTCTCAAGCTTGCCTACTTTTAGGATACCCAATTTAGGACGATAATTTTATTTAGAACCTTTAGAGCCCCTACGCTCCCCTTTAGGGGGCTCGGGGGCTTCTAACCGCTAACCACTTTTTTATGGTTTTAATTCAGCTTATTCTAACTGGTAGCCGTAGGACTTCATGGCGCGGTCACTCTGGCGCCAGTCCTTGTCAACCTTGACAAAGACTTCAAGGTAGATGCTCTTGCCGAAGAACTTCTCCAGGCTCTTGCGGGCCTCGGTGCTGACGCGCTTCAGCGCTACTCCCTGATGACCGATGATGATGCCCTTCTGACTGTCGCGCTCCACATAGATGACGGCATTGATGTGGATGCTCTTGTCCGTCTCCTTGAACTGTTCAACTACCACCTCTACGCTATAAGGTATCTCCTTGTCGTAATAGAGAAGTATCTTCTCGCGGATAATCTCGGTAACGAAGAAGCGGGCTGGCTTGTCTGTCCACTGGTCCTTATCAAAGTAGGCGGGGCTTTCGGGCAAAAGTTCCTGAATGCGCTTGAGCACTACATCCACATTAAACTTGTGCAGGGCGCTGATGGGAATGATTTCCGCCTTGGGCAGAATAGCATGCCACTTCTCTACAATCTCGGCAAGCTGCTGCTGATAACTCCCCTCGCCCTTCGGAGAGGGGTTGGGGGTGAGGCTGTCTATCTTATTAATCAG
>Ga0326511_10000674_pt1 | contig 29965 bp, 25 predicted proteins | sample 0_2496_0518_D_FD_203701 | JGI IMG/M metagenome (GOLD analysis project Ga0326511, IMG submission 203701) | Bovine rumen microbial communities from UC Davis, California, United States - 0_2496_0518 | ecosystem: Host-associated > Mammals > Digestive system > Stomach > Rumen | place: USA...
GTGCTCCTTTTCCCAATAATATGCTAAGACTTCATCACCAGTATCCTGAGTATCGTAGTAGTTACCGTCAATAACAGCTATGACATGATAACCTGTAGCTACTACAAAAGTGCCTCTCGGATGAATCTTGCAAAACTCCTTTACTGTTACGCAATTTGGACATGGAGAAGGGAGAACACCTCGTCTAAAACCGTTTAGATAAAGGTATTCTCCCCAAACTTCATCCGCATTTTGAAGATTATGCATTTGTATCTGCATCATTGAAAGATCAACTGCTATAGCATCCCAGGTCGTATTAAAGACCGTAGCAAGCGCTCTTATCACACAATCCCCGACTAATTTGTTATCGGGATTGGCGTTGTAGTAGATGTATGACATTTTACGGTTTCACCTTCTTGTTATTGACGTCCCGATGTGGTAGCTATCCACATGACGTATGGTGTCCTATTACCTCCAGTCTTATTGAATACATGAATAACACAGCCAGTCCTTGTCGGAGATGCTACGGACACGTTCAAGTCAGCAGTAGATGAATCTGTTGAGTTATACAAAAGACTTGCTACTACTATTGGGACAGGCCCGCTATCAGGAAATGCTTTATCAAATCTTACGGTATATGCTCTGTGACTGTTATTTGTGATGTTCTCACCTGTAATCACTCCGCATTTGATGTTGTTTGCATATAACCCTCGGTTGTCTATTCTCCCAAATATATTGAGTGGATCTGTACCTGAGATTAATATTTCATCGCCCGATACCCAACTCTGTCCTCCGCCATTACCGATTACATAGAGACCTCCATAATATGGGGATAGCATAGCCTGTGTTGTGTGTACAATATCATCTTCTATCCAACGAGCTTCGCCTATAATCTCGGCTTTAGAAGAATCAATGGTGATATTGTAAGTTACTTCGTCCTCCTTATAAGAAGCCGACAGCGAATCATCGTCAATCGTCCAGCCACCGATATGGCCAGAAGACGTATCAATTAACCCTGAAAAATGGCCCCCGTCAGTATCGATAGCAACTACTTTGGTGTTTGTTCCCGGTTTATACAAATTAATAGTGCTTCCAAACTCAGCCGTCTTCGTGTTCGCGTCCTTATAGACATCCATACCAGAAGAAGTGGTAACAACATGACCTGATGCGTCCTGTCCGATTTGAACAGTAGAGCCAAACTTCGCCACAGGCGTCCCACTCTTATATACCTTCATACCCTCACTACTCATATTAGCGAAGTTTGAAGTATCTCCTGCATCATGAACTGATATTCCTGACGTGCCTGAGATTTGAGTTAAGTAGTTAGTGGCGGTTTTGGAAGATTCCACATCATTTTGTGAAAAATAGCCAACGTCACTTCCTTCATAAATAATTAGATCTCTGAAAGACATTTCAGAATTTGAAACACCAGAGCCTATGTAGATTCTAATAAAAGTTTGAGTGGACGAAGTGCGTTTGCTTGATGATGCGATTTGTTTACCCCGTACGGTATTTCTATATTGAACACCCATGCCACTCCAAACAGACCCACTTCCGTAGTCTCCACCGAAACGTATGTCAAAGCCAGAACCAGAAACTACTGTTATTGATGCGGAATATATTGTATCAGGCTTGCAAGGAAGGTCGTAATATACACCATAGACAGATGCTGCATCCGATATTCGTTTAACAGTCACGACGCCGTTAGCAACAGATAAAGATGTGTGAGTAGCGTTTTCGTTTTTAATATCAGACACATCAGCTTTCCAGCTCATAATATCCGAAGCGTTAGATTTATCATCAAGCGTAGACTGAAGATCTTTGACCTGTCCTATGGTCAATGAATTAGCTTCTATTAAATCAGCGTCGATTGTCCCAGAAGTAATTCTATCTGCTGACAAGTCCGTTGTCTGAACTATCTGAGACTTGATGGTGTCTGCGTCCAGTCGATCTGTTAAAACCGTACCTGTAAGAATCATTCCGCCATCAATTACAGTAGTGTCAAGACCTGCAGATGGGCCATATATTCTAACACTTGACTGCACTTGTTCAACGACAACTATTATATATGCGACAGCATTATTCATATCGCTTAACGTTACGCCAACACGAACAGTATCTCCAACTCTAATGCCATCAGTTGAAGGAAGATCCCAATTTCCAGTATAGCTCGATAGCGACCACGCATACGCTTGTCTATAAGTTGGATTATATGTAGACATTATTGTATGCACGTTTTTTTTCGTCATAAGCTCGTGTGGTGAATACGTCCAATCAGTAGCTATTACATTTTCTTCTAATTTAGGTTTAGAAAAATATGCAGTATAATCTGTGCCGCTTGCATCATGCTTTATGGCCAAGTAAACACGAGCAGTTACTGCGGTAGATCCAGAGACAACAGTGGCGGAATATCTTTTAGTTGTTCTGTCCGTTATTTGCACCGACACTGGCCAATTCTTAGTTTGATCTTCAGCGTAAAAAGCGATGCCAATAGAAGCATATCCCCCATTAACGTAAGCAACGTCACACGATAATGTATAAACCGTACTGGGCTTTATAGCAAAATCTAAAAAGGTACCCAAGATAGAAGTATATGTTTCTGCTACTTTAGTAGATAGATTATACATCTGTTTTGCTTGTGAAAAAGTTACTGTAACGTTACTTTCACGACGCCACGCTGTAAGATCATAAGAAGGAACCAACAAATTGTCCTTCACCGAATTCATAGCTTCTATGTCTTCAGGAGCTGGCGACCACGTTGTAGCTTTATTACCTATCTCAAGTTTTGGTGGTCCTACAACAAACTTTCCAGACGTTCGCAATCTGAGATCATATTCGGCACAAAGTCTTGTAAGTGTCTCCGTTATATAAACAGTGTGCTCCCAAAGCCCTGTAAATCCTTGAGGAATTGGTATATAATGCCAATGAGGATATACAGAATAATAAAAACGGGCATCATTATCTAATGTATTCTCATAAATATAACAAGAAAGCGTTACCGTGGTCCCCTGCTCTATATAGCAATCAGGAAGATAAGTATAGCGTTGTACATACTCTTTACTTTCTTCTAACGATACTTTATTGCCGTCCAAAACTGCTGATATGCTTTCCCATATAAATGAGTTGGAAAAATCTGAATACCTAAACAGGTTCCTTCCGCCGATTTCAAGAGAATCGATAGCTCCTGTAATAGCATTATTCATTTGACTAGTCGTTGAATAACTTTGAAGCTTGGTACTAGTATTATTGTTTGATGAAGTGATTGCCTCATTTTTAGCAGTATCCGCCGCACCTTTAGCGTCATAGGCGTCATTAAGAGACGACGTGCTAAGTCTTCCAGAACTAAATATAGCCGCTCCTTCAATGTCAACCTTTCCTGCCTGAATCTTAACAGCGTTGGCAGTCTGGTTTATCCTTGTCGATATAGTGGAGCCGTTAGCCAAAGCGGTTACTTCCGAAGAAATATTTTCAGGAGTTACGCTAAATCTTGAAGCGTAGTTAGCCACGGCGGTTTCAGAATATTCTTCCAAATCTTCAGGCGCAGGCGTCCAGTCTGTGGTTTTATTACCGATTTCTACTTTAGCCCTTCCGACAATCATTTGCCCGCTTGTCCCGTTTCTTGTGTCTGTTTTAAAAATAAAACCGAGAGCATCTTCTGTTAAGGTATACAACCAAGCTATTTTTCCAACAAAGCCTTGGTCAACCGTCTTAGCATTTGTCCAAAATGCGGAGCCATTAGTTCTGACGGGAGAAAACCATACACTGTGGTTCCCGTCAGGAATCGATTGTTCAAATATTTCAACAGAGCACATTACAGTCGTGCCTTTTGGTATGACCTCACCAATACTTTGCTTGGAATATGGAGGACCATGAAAAAGTTCTTTGCCAAAGGGGACTATTACTCGATCATCAGAAAATTCAAATTGAGTATATTGATAAAACTTATCAGCGTATCGTTTATAATCAGTATATCTTAATAAATTTCGTCCACCTATCTTAAGGTTATCAAACTCCGTTTTACTTGTGTAGTTTTGGCTTACAGCTAAAGTTATATCATTAGCTTTAGCTGTGATTGCTGCGTTTCTATCCGTTACTTCCTGAGTAATCTTTCCATCGGTATACTTTTTGGTATTAGTTTCAACAGTAGAAACTTGCCCGGCTATTTCCTCGTTTTTTGTTTCCCAAGAAGATTTCGTGACATAATTTGTTTTTACAGATTCAAGATCCGACGCCACAGCTTTAGTGTCTGCTTCAAGATCTTCGGGAGCAGGCGTCCAATCGGTAGGACGATTTCCTTTTTCAACCTTCGGCTGGAACATGTAGTAATAATCATTCGCAGCGTCCGGATGATGGGGAAGATAGATTCGTCCTACTACTTGTGTTGTTGTTGTAAATGTGAAAGAAAATCTTTCTTTTTCATCTCCGAAATGGTGCTGATCACCGGGCCAGCCGATGGTGTCTCCTTCGTTATAAAATCCTACAGCTAAAGCAGCAGCATTACCTTCTGTTCCTCGCTTTCCAGTAACGGAGATGCTGTATGTGGTATTTGGTTCACAAACAAAATTTTGCCATATTCCCCATCTGCTTGAAGAATGCATCAGATCTGTTATTTTGTACATTCCGACAGACTCATCCCACTCTACAACAATGCCGGCTTCTTTATTCCATTTAGTAAGATCGCCGGTATTAAGCAGTAAATTTCTTCCACCAATTTCAAGATTATCAAGATCGTTTCGAATTCCTTGCACCACGTTATCATTAGTAGTCTTATAAGAATTTAAAGCACTTGAAGCATCTGTTCCGGCTTTTTTAGCGTCTGCTATTTCCTGAGTGTTAGAAGTCTTGAAATTATTAAAAGTTGTGTTAGTCGTATATGTCGAAGAAACTTCCTGCTTTATACTACTTTCTGTCTGGGTTAATGCTGATTTTGAAGCGTACGTCTCTTCAACCGTAGCTTTGTACGCGTCCAAAGCGTCTTGAGCATCATCGCCAGCTTTCTTTGCGTTCGCTACCGCCGCATCATTAGTAGTTTTATACGCCGATAAAGCACTTGAAGCATCTGTTCCGGCTTTTTTAGCGTCTGCGACTGCGGTGTCATTAGCGGCTTTAAAAGTATTAAAGTCAGAAGTCTTATGATATGTATTACCTACAGTAGTCTTAAAACCGCTTAAATCCTGTGAAAGATTACTGTACTTATTTTCAATATCTTCTTCATTATCAGATACCGTCTTAGTAAGTTTGCTGATATTCGATGTATTAGAGTCGGCAGTCTGCTTAACACTATTTACGGTGTTACTAAGAGTTGTAACCGTAGAATTATCAGCTTTAGTATTTACAGTGTTGCTAAGCGAAGTAATAGACGAAGAATTTTCGTCGACAGTTTGTTTTACCTTATTAAACACGGACGTTTCTACTTTATTACCCATATTGGTTTCTAAGGTAGATGTCCTGCTTTTAATAGAACCAAGCTCTTCGGTAGTGTCCGTTTTCCAAGAACTAATCTGAGTGTCGAAAGCTTTAATATCAGAAATATCACCCTGAGCTTCGAGCAGATCTTGTAAAGCCTTTGTGACATCGCTATCCTTAATAAGAACCCAGCTAAATGTGTTATCATTAACATTCTCTGCAAATCGATAACAATATCCGTCAGCCTGCTGACCTGCATTTATAACATAATAAATATCTCCAACGTGGCCATGCTTTGTTTTATAATCAGCCCAATCTGAAGCAGGTTTATTGTTAAGCGTCGGAACAACGTTGCCCGTCCAGGTCTCTATTGCCCCTTCTATCTGTTCTTCAAGTTTTTTCTGAACAGTATCGAGATAATCCTTTGTCGGGACTTCTTCTGAAAGTTTGTCAAGACTAATAGATTCTTTACCAATTCTTTTGCCGTTAATAGTACCAACAGTTAAATTATCGGCATTAAGATTTGTTACATCAATTTTGCTTGCATCAATTGTTCCTGCCGTAAGTTTATTGGCAGATACACCGATAATTTTTGCGTCACCTATAGAAGCGTCTTTAACAACACCATTTTGAATCCATGCGTTGTTTACATTGGCAAGATCGATTTGTGCGTAATTAGAGTCAAGACTTGTTACAGCCGCATGATCTGCTGCGATATCAGTTGCTTCGACATTTCCAGCTTTAAGATCGGCAATGTAGCCAGTGGCAGATGTAAGCTGATCAGCAGTAAGATTATGAATTTTTGCTGTGTCAGATTGTAAATCTTTTATAGTTGCAGAATCGGCTGTAAGCGCATTAGCTTCCAAAGAATTTATACGAGCTTTCTCGGTATTAAGATCTGCAATAGTGGCTGAAGTAGCCTCTAAAGTATCAATACGAGCTTTTTCTGCATTTAACTGAGTTACAGTAGCAGAAGTTGTTTCTAAACTATCAATTCTTGCTTTCTCTGCGTTAAGATCTGTGATAGTAGCTGAAGTAGCTTCTAAAGTATCAATACGAGCTTTTTCTGCATTAAGATCTGTAATATTAGCTTTCTTAGCTACTAGCTCGTTAATACTTGCAGTATCGGACTCAAGGTCCGTAATTCTTCCCTTAGCAGCGTCAAGTTCGCCTATGGAAGCTTTACCAGCCACAACCGTTTTTAAATCTGCTGAATCTGCTTCCAAAGTACCAATCCTCGCATTAGAAGCATCAAGCTGATCTATGGAAGCCTTCTTAGCAACAAGCGCATTTGTAACATTAAGATTTTCAACTACTTCGGCAACCGCTTCTTTAGTAGAATCAGCAGGAGAAGTCACATTTCCTGTTACTACAGCTTTATGGTCTTTAATCATAACAATAACTCGGTCATTATGATTAATATCCATAGCAGAGGACACTGGCGTTTCAACGGAAGAACCGTCAAGAACCACAAATTTATTATCGCCTCGTACGACTGCCGTTCCATAATGCGTGCTTGGTTTCTTAGTCTCTTCCGTTTTGTTTAAAGCCGCAAACGATTTGACCAAACTATTATCAAGCTTCATGCGTTTATCCTCGCCATAAATTTATAGTATAAACTGCAGTCTCATCCACGGGGCATCCAGGCTCACAAGTTATAGACTGCGATGTAATTCTCGCTTTTACATTTTCATAGCCAGCTCGCTCATAGTTAAGCATGACACATTCCTTAAGTTTTGCCGGACTGTAACCATGCTTATAAGTTACGGAATACTCCAAAGTTGAAAGCTCGGATAAAAGATTTTCAGCGTACTCTTTTATCTCTTCGTCGGATGGATTTCCGTTAATAGAGGGGCTGGTATCTCTATGAATAATCTCTCTACCACGAGACACTGTTGACGTCGGTGAATCTGGATTATCGTTTTCAACCCGAACATAGACAGGCGCGTCATTCGAATTCGTATAAACAACCTCAACGACATTGGGAATGCCGTAAAGGTCCCTCTTCATTTCAGCATCAGGGTAGAGAATTGAACTGTTATCGTCGTTATATGTATAGACCGGCTGCAAGGCTCTGGTTTCCTGAACCGGCATAAAAATAATTCGGCCAAGCTCATCAAGGCCGAATTCGTAATTTGCTATAGCTATTAAATCTGAAAGAAATGACAGCCATGTCTCACTATCTTCCGCAACGAAGTCCTCGACAAGAGTAACGTCAGAGTCCGCGGGAATAACAGGAGCTCTGCAATGGTCCCTGCAAAGACTGGCTGCCATCTTCATCACATTAACCCCTTTAGGAATAAAATACCCCAAAGGAGGCGGGTTATCCTTAAGCTCTAATAACGGAGAATATGCGTCATAAGAGTAAGTATGAACCCGCCCATCATATTTATCATTTGGAGTTTGAATAAGAAAAACCCCAAGCGGGGTCTTCTCTTCAATCTCATTTTGAATTGTTTTAAGATATATGCGAACATACATCTCTCCAAATTCCTCAGTGGCATCAATACTTGCCGTGGCAAGTGTCTCGGCTGAGGAATCTCTGTTAATCGAGGAGTTTGTTATAGCGGTAAGACGCCTAACATCTTTCCAGGACCCGGGGTCCACTTGATGATACTCGAACGTCTGTTGCATTCCCCTAGTCCAATCAGGCATGTTATGCGCCTCCTTCTACTCGTGTTACATTAAAAGTTACAGGAACAATTAAAGAGTTATATGATAAGTCGAATTGGACATCGACGCTTGCCCAATATCCACTACCGTTAGATTCTCTTACATATACGTCACCAGGATATATGGCAAGCTGTCTTACTAAAGATAGAGTATAATCATCACTATCTGCGGTGGGATCGATATCGGAGTCATACCTTGCAAATTCAGCTTTCCACGTAGAAGTTTCTCCAAGCTGAGTTCCGTAATAGCCAACGGGTCTTTTCCGGCCTATATAAGACACTAACGCCTTATCTACCTGATGATTTTCGCTAATGCTTGCATTATACGGAAGGACTAACACATTACCATAATAACCCTCATCGTCTAATACGTCTGTGTCACTAAGATCCGGAGGAACATTAACATCGTCCCATTCTTCACCCCAAGTGATGACAATGCCGGAAGTATAAACTGACGCCGGAGAATCTATATCCTGATGGTCGATTTCCCCTGTATCATCATCTCTTGCCACTATTCGATATCGCGGATTGACAAGGGTTGGGTGCGGGTCTACCACAGTCACCACACCATTATTTGGAATATCAGAGCTTATTTCTACAAGTTCATTTTCAGCAGTTATCCGATAAACGCTTAAAGTTACACCATCAAACAACGGAACCTCAACTTCTTCTTCGGGGTCGAATTCTCCTTCGCCTTCGTCGTAATCTGTCGAGTCATAGCAAAACGGAGTTATGAGCATTGCATAGCTGTCTTCAAGCGCTCTAAACTCAGCTGTCGGAACTGCATCTCTCGCAAAAGTTGTAGACCAATCTGTATCAAAAGTAGCGCTTGCCACGGCAGTAAGGCCCGAATCCATTGAAACGGCAGCTTCTATTCTGTACGAAGCCCCTGAATATAAATTGATATTGGCAGGAGTAAACACATGCTCGTATTCTCTTTCGTCAGTGATAATAAACTGACTATATACTTTCTCGCCAACAGTCACACCGTACGCCATACCGTCGACATCAACTTCGTTGTAATTGCTATCAGATATAACGTCGATATAATAACCAATAACATTTTGCGAAGCTGGCCCAGCTGAGAGATTTACAGTAATAGGAAAAGCTGTCACTGTTTCAGAAGGAGCCATAGTAAGACCGAGCGTCGGAGCCGATAAGATATCAAGTCTTCTAACTACGGAGTATGCACCGTAGTTGCCAGTAATGCCCATAGTACGGACTTTCCACATGATATACATGCCGGAGTTAAAGTCGACACCTTTATCCCTCCAGTACTTATTAGGATCGGAAGTGTCTATCTCTAAATATAAATTTTCATCTTCTCTAAGATCATCACCATAATTAGGATTATTAACAACCTCATCAAGCTCGATTACAGACGATCCTGTGTGAATTTCAAGATGAACTTCTCCCTTTATCTGTGCAGACCCGTCAGAAGCATTATGGACCCAATACAAAAATGCCGTATCTCCGACTTTAATACTATTGCTTAAAGAATATGTTGTAGGAGCAGCAGGGTCTTCACCAAGAAGAATGCTCGGGCAGTCTTTAACATCTGATGGTGTCCATGGTGTTTTAAAAGAATCTCTTACAGCTCGAACCCTAAAATACCACCTCTTGCCTCGCTCTAAACCCTCAACATTAGCACTGGTGTTTTCTCTTGTTACACTTTGTGGCGAACCACTCTCAAAAGCATCAAGACTATCTGCATACTCAAGTTCATATGACGTTGCACCGTTTGATTCGCCCCACGTAATCTTTACAGAAGTAGACGATAGCGGAGTTGGCTTGTCAATATATTTGACTGCCGCAGGTAAAATGCCTGTAGGAGAACTGAATTCACCCCACTCAGTTCCTTCTGTCTTACTTGTATAAACACGACAGCGCACCATGTAAGAAGCGCCTAATGGAACATCTTCTTTAATCTCTGCGTAATGTACATTGTTTATAGTTTTTGCATCGGCCCAAGGAGCTTTATATACAGTGCCATCGTCACGCCATATTTGGAACCGTACAGCAATAAAATTCCTATCAAGATTTGACACTGACGCGGTAAGGGTGGTTTTATCAAGAGACACCGATGGAACAGGAGCAGTGTAAGCACTCGGAGTAAACTTACACTGCTTCCAATTACCAGTCCAATAAAAGACTTCTGTACTTTTCTTTTCTTTTTTTCCTTTTTTATTCTCTTCTTTCCATGTAACTTTATGCTTCTTGGCAACGGCTTTAATTTTAAATACTACCGCTGTAGCATTTTCTTTCATGGAATAGGAAACGGAGTGCTGTGTGGTTGTTCCAGAGGTGTCAAGAACACCAGCTTTTACTCCTGGAAGATAGTACCAAATCTCATACGAAAAATTAGCAAGATTAGAAATCTTTTTATTGGTCCATGAAAACACAAGTTCAGTAGCGGAGCCTGTAACTCTTTTTACAGTTGGAACTATCGACCACTTTTTGGAAGGGACTTTCGTAGCTTTTTTCTTAGCTTTTTTATTCTTTTCAGACCTTGTAGCCATAAACCTTAAGCCCTCCCTTCTACTACTGTGGCACGAATAAGTGTTCCGATAGCATCACTGATATTGCTTCCATCATCATAAGTAATGCCGTTAATGTTGTAATTGTTACCTTGAATGTTTCCGATATCACGACGAAGTTTTCCGATAGCGGATACTACGTCGGCGTTGGAATTCGCATTTTGAATGTTTGCGGCGGCCGCTGAAAGACCTCCTGTGTTAATACCTCCAACACTAAGGGTCCTTGCCCCAAACATGTTATCAATACCGTTCATGCCACTTGCCACCATTGAATCGTCGATTACCGGAGTGATAATCGGAGTAAGTGATAAGTCGGTATCGAGCATAGATGAAATTTGGCCAAGCGGAGTGACCAAAGAATTGTTAAAAGTATCTGCCGTAGTATTAGCAGTTCTCTTAACGCTTCCGATCATTCCGTTCATACCATTAACCAGACCCTCCATAGTCCAGGCACCATATTTATAGGTTACCTTTGAAGGAGAACTGATCTTTTGGTGTGATTTATATGTTGAGTTCCATGTATTTGCAGCACTGATGGCGTTCGCTCTAATAGCTCCGAGCTTAGATCTTAATCCCTCTACGACACCAGCCATACAGTTGCTACCTGCGCTTCTAAATTCTCCACGCTTAGACTGAAATCCCTTTGCGGCGTCAGAAGCTGCCCTTCTGGCAGACGTCTTAATCTTTCCAGCTCCTTTGCTAATTCCGGAAGCAGCAGAGTTTGTGTACTGGTCAGCAGATTTCTTACCTGCCTGACCAAAACTCTTAGCCTGGGAATTCGCAGATTTGGCAGCTTTCTTAGTCGCATTATCAGTTCCCGTGGTATCAACTTCCACATTTGTAGCACTTTTAAGATTCTTCTTAATAGTCTTGGCTTTAGAAGCAGTTGAAGCACTAACCCCATCGAGTTTAGAGTCAACATTCTTCTTGAAATTATCGAGGCCTTCTGTACTGATGTTATTAAATGGCTTGGATAAATTACTTGCGGCTTTAGTTCCTTTGTCGCCAAGTTTACTGGGAAGATCATCGAAGACCCCAACAATTTTATCTTTAGCGCCTTGAGCTGCTCCGGTGTCGACTTTACCTAGATTTCCTGTAAGGCTATCAAGAGGATTAGTTCCACCCTCATTTTGAACATTTCCAACTTCCTTAAGTTTGGCATTGACATCTGTCTTTGTCTTATCGGCCTTGTCTGTAAGGCCATCCATATTAGTACCAAACTGATCAAGGTAATTAGTCATGTTGGAAGTATCGAAATTCATGCCGTTCATGATATTTTCGATACCATCAGTCTTTTCCTGGGTTGTAGTTGTAGCCCCATCAAGACCTTCAGAGACTCCTTCTTTATAACCATCGGCGTATTCTTTACCGACACGTTTGCCCTCTTCAGGAGGAAGGGAATCTTCTATATCCATCTTAGTTCCACGAAGAGCGTCTGCCGCGCCTTTACCAAGGAATGGAATTTCCTCAACAAGGTTGGCAACGAAGGCTATGACTAGATTCCAAATCGCCTTTAGAATATTTAAAGTCGCATTATAAAGCGGATCAGCAAACTGAGTTATGCTTCTTGATAAAGCATCCATGCCCTGAATAAGAAATACTATTAAGTTAGATATAAGGTCTACGATCATGCTGCCGATAAAGGTAAGCACTTCAGGGAATTTAGCTGCCAACGCAGCCAATACCCCAATAAGAACAGCAACAGCCGCTGCCCCCATCGGAACAGCACTTGCCGCGATTATCGCAATAAGACCTGCTATAATGAAACCGACAGCTGCCAGTATTTCAGGACCGTTAGCAAGTAATATCTTTCCGAATTCAGCAAGACCTGTTGCAAGAGCTGGTAATGCCGCACCAAAAGTCTGTACACCTAAGGCAGCAAGAAGCATTCCAACACCGAACAAGGCTACAGAGGCGCCTATCGCAAGCATCGTTCCGCTAAGAGCAGCCAACGCTCCAACTAAAATCATGATTCCAGGTCCAACAATGCCAGCAAGTGCGGCAGCACCTATTAAGATACCCAAAGCCGCAGCCAGTACCAACAACCCAGCGCCAGCTATTGGAGCAGTTACTCCTAGAAGTAGCAATACGGGAGTTAGCATCATCAATGCTCCCGCAAGAACAGCAATCGCTGCTGAACCTGCTATGGTTCCTTCTGCCATCGTAGACAACCCAACTAACACAAGTCCTAAAATAAGCATATATCCAAGACCTGTGAAAAACGTTTGCCAAGGTAAGGTACTAAATAAAAGCAATGCTGGTATAAGAGCGGTAATTGCAGCAGCCAAGAATATGCAACCGACGCCCATACTTAACATGCTACTTCCATTCGAAGCCAAAGCCGCAGCACTAAGAGCAATCATGACAACAGCTAATGATATAAGTCCTTTCTTTAAAGCGTCGATATCCATAGACCCAAGAACGCCGACAGCTTTAGCAAGAACAAAAACTCCTGCCGCAATACCGAGTATTCCAACACCGGTTCCTGTATCAATGTTCTTAGCAGCCTTGCTCATCCATACCCCAGCAAGACATAAAGCAAACCCTAATGCAACGACGAGCCCTGCCGCAAACAGTGCTTTTTGCCAAGGTATACTGAGAAGATCTAATATGGCTTTTGACAATATAAGTATTGCAACACCTAATAAAGTAGCAAATACCCCAAAAGACGCAACCTTAATCGCTTTAGCCATGGCTTCCTTCAAACTGTCAAGCAAGCCCATTAAACCATCTTTAATAGCGTTAGTTCCTTCTTCGACAGGATTTGCGTTACCTACAATATTACCAAGAACTTTTATAACAAGTGCGATCGCAAGTAATATAGCAATAAGGTTAACACTAACCTGCGTCAAAGTCTCAGTAGGAACCATGCTAAGAACAACTAATGAACCAGCAATAGCCACGATAGCTTTTGCTATAGTAAATATAGCATCCGCTTTAATCTGCAGAGAATATGCTTTAAGGGTCTCGCTAAGAGAGTCTAAAACTCCTCCAAGCTGTTCGGTAAGTTTTTTACCTGTTCCTACAAGATTTCTAATCGATCCAAAAGCTTTGATAAGAGCAGCAGCAAGAGCTACCAAAGCTCCAACTTTTATAAGACTTACAATCTTATCAAAGCTGAAATCAGAAAATACATACTCTGCTCTTTCTTTAAACGTCGTAAACGCATTAAGAAATATCTCTTTAGCTTTGTTAAACTTATCGCCAACACTTTTAAGCTTTGAAGCATGTCCTTCAAGAGTGTCTGCCGCTTTACCGATGCCTGTCTTTTCGACTGCCTTGCTCGCATCACCGCTTCCTCCGGTGAACCCAGATATGAAATTAGCAACAGCTCCGGCAATATCGTTAAACTTAGCCACAACCTGGTCCATGGTCGGAAGATACTTTGAAACATCGCTAATGAATCCGCCAATAAGATCAATAAACGCATTAATGCCATTAAAAGCAAAACTTGCAGCAGCAACACCTACATCTTTGATGGCGTTCCCTAGCATTCTTACGCCCGGAAGATCTTTAGCAAGAGATATAAACTCTCCAATATGTGATACAAAAGTTACTACCGCATCGAGAGCGGTAAAGAAACCGCTTGTAAGTTTATCAAGTACTCCAGAAAATGCAGAAGTAACTTTAGAGCTTGTGGCAATAGAAGCGATAAAGGAAACAAAGTCTCCGGCAAGAGCCAAAGCATGAAGACCAAGTCTTAATATAATCTTAGCAAGAGTCATAAAGACTTTTACCGCAACACCAATTACAGTAAGACCACCCCTAAGAATACCAAAGAATATAGTAAAGACGTTGGTTATTCCTTGTAACGTCCTATCACTTATCTTAAGCCCTTCAGTAAACTTCCTAAATCTCTCAGTGGCTTTGTAAACTCCTGTGGCATCAAGTTTCGGAAACACACTGTTCCATGCTTTACCAACCGCACCGATTATCTGTCCAAGACTCTCTAAGATGTTCCTGAAACCCTCGATGATATTGGTTCTGCCAGTCGGACGCTCCATCTCACGCATCAGCTTGACCATTGGATCATTCGACGCTTCAAGGGCCTTCTTTAACTCTTTAAGTTGAGCGACTTCTTCCTTTGTATAGCCTTTTACTTTTTTGGTCTCTTCTCCAAAATCAGCATATGAAGTTCCAGCATTTCTAAGCTTTCCGGCAAGATTTGCAAACACTCTTTCCGGACCAATACCCTTATTAGACAAATCATCAAGCATCTCATTTCCGCTTTTTCCAGACTTTAAAGTCTCGTTTACTGCATCCCTAAGAGCATGCTGATTCTTCTTAGCTTCTTTTGTATTTTTAGCAAGACCGCCAATGCCGTTATTAAATTTATAAACTCCTTCAAGCATCTTCTTATCGACGATGCCCTTATCCATAACCTCTTTGAAAGCTCCGGTCTTTTCAAGAACCGTCTCAAGATTGTCTTTCTCAGAAATCGTACCTTTCTTTAAGGCTTTGGCATAGGAATCTGTTTCGTATATCATCTTCTCCATGTCTTTACCAAACAGCTTAGACGCGGAGATAAACATTTGTTGATCATCAACTGTGTCAGCGTAGGCATCTTTATAAAGCCTGCCCATAGTATCTGCCCACTCTTTGTTCTTAACAAGATGCTCTCCAAAAGCCTGCTCAAGAAGAGCGTTTCTTGCGTCAGATTGAGCATCGATAATACCACCGACAGCATTTGAAATATCGGTAAGAAGAGTTCTTGCCTCCATGAAATCACCGACAAGAATCTCCCACGACTGAGTCCATCCAGACTGAGCGGCTTCTTTTAAAGTGTCAAATAACTGAGTTACTGTCTTAACCTTTGTGGCGGCATCCTCAGCATTCTGCCCCATAGCCTTAATCTCTTTAGCCTGTGACTCTGTATATCCCTTTGCGATAAGCTCTTTCTCGGAATATACATTAGCAAACTGATTTAAAGTCTCAGTCAGGACTTCTGTAGTAAGCCATTCTCCTTTGGTCAAAGACTCTCTGAATGACCCATATTTTTCAATCAGAGCATCCACATCGGTGCCCATGACTGAGGCAGTTCTCTTTAAGGCATCCTGAAATACCTGACCGCCCATACCAGCGTTAACCACCGAGTTCCAGTCCTGAAGTTTTACAGTACCGGTAGCAAGAGCCTGTGAAAGCTGATACATCGCAGTACTCGCCTGCTGTGAGGTTGAGCCTGATACGGCTGCCAGGTTAGCGATACCCTTGATCGAACTGGTAGCAGCTTCAAGTCCTACACCGGCAGCAGTGAAAGTACCGATGTTTCTTGTCATCTCGGTGAAGTTATAGATGGTCTTATCTGCGTAAGTGTTAAGCTCGTCAAGAGCCTTGTTGACATCCTCAAGAGTCGAGCCCTTAGATCTTGTATTCGACAAGATTGTCTGAATCGCATTGATCTGAGTCTCATACTCTTGAAAACCTGTAGTGACAGGTTCTACTGCTAAGGCGTTAACAATATTCTTACCGGCATTTATAGCCGATCTTGTCATATCCTGAAGCACTGTAAAGGCCACAGTATCTAGTGCAGAGAACCTTGCCTCTACCTCTAAAATCCCATTTTGAAGTCCTGCGAAGGATACATTATTAAATGAGCTTGTGATGTTCTTGGCACCGTCGCCAAGTTTGTCAAACTTTAACGCAGCCTTAAGCTTGTCTATTGTAGACATACTTTGAGCCACGCCTTGCTCAAATTGCTTGTTGTCGAATTGCATTTGAACAACTCGATTATCAACTGTTTGACTCACTTGCTCACCTCCCTCGTAACGGCTTCTACTATCTCATCAAAGATAGGTCTCATAGCAGGATTAATGTAGTCTATGCCTGTGACATAGCCTCCGTTTCTTGTCCCATGCCCATACTGTAAAATTAGAGCGATTGGAACTCCTTTGTTAAAATTTGAATTGGTCCATGAGATTGTGATTCTGTCATCAGACCTGTTAATCTCATAAGACCATGACGATGCAGTAAGCCCAGTATCCTTAGGAGTAGCCTCAGACAAAGCCTGGACCCCCTTTTCAGCATACTGGGTAAGCACCGTATCTAAGTCCATCTTAAGCATCCGCTTAAGCCAAGTATCTGTTTTGGAGAAATCTCCCTTATGTGTAAACTTAACCACCGTATCACCCTCGCGAATGCATGGCCTTCCTTCTTGCAGCATTAAGAGAAGCGTTCTGTCTTAAGATAGAACCCTTAGTCATCTTCTTTTGTTTAGGATCATTCTTGATTCCTATAATTTGAATAAGAGTAATAAGCCTGTTAAGATGCCATCTCTCAAACTCAACAGGGACATTTCCGGCGATCATGTAGTAATATAGAAGCTCCGACGTTAAAATTTCATTGTTCTTTTTTGAGGAGGCAGGATCATTGATGGTGGTGGCAGTCATCGGAGCTTCTATATACTTGTTTACCCTGTCCATCATCTCATTTGTGATGCAACGGTAAACATTCGGATCTATATTAGGATTAATCGTCATGCATTTAATGTAGTAAAGAGACTCTTCAACCGTCTTTTGCTCTCTTGAGAGGAACGGCTTACAGTAATGAGATTCCCATTTTGAAATCGAGATAAGAGAATGTTCGAGCTTTAGCGTTGTCTCTGGGACATACATAAACTCGTTCTTCTCTTCGTCGTAATACTCCGTTTTAGGTATCTCTATCAGAAGCATTTAGTCTCTCCTACTTCTTTTCTATGTCGATGTTCTTAGGGATTATGGCATTGATAAACTTTGTGGCAGCATCAGCATCTGTAGCAAGCTCCATATAAAGCTCTGAATAAGCCTCAGACTGTAAGAACTCGTCAAGTACCTCCTGATTCTTGATGAATCTCTTACCGGCCGGGTCTTTCACGCCATAAGCCTTAGTAATAATCTCTTTGAACAGAGCAGCGATCTCAGGAACGGACTGGCTTGCGATGATACGCTCGATCTGAGCTTTAAGTCCTCCTACTTTTGAGAATTCCCACTCCATAATTTCCGCTTTTGTAAGGTTAAAATAAAAATCTTCTGTTCTTTCATTACCGTCATAATCGGTATAAGTAATAGGCTTTTTATACATATATGCTCCTTTCTAAATAAAAAAAAGTGCCTCAGACCCCCCACTTAGAGAGTCTGAGGCTATGTGAGAGAGAGGTGTTAAGCTGAAAGAATTTTAACGATCTCATCCGGCAGAAGAAGTCTTGGTTCAGAAGCTTCTATTGCTGGAGAGGCTGTAGAATCAGCGTCAACGCCATATAAAGCGTCTTCAATCTTCTTAAGTTTAGCTTTGCCTTCTCCTGTAGCATATTTTCTGGAATCGATAATGATAGAAGCAGTAGGCTTAAAAGTCTTGCCGTCGATTGAAGCTACGTTTACGGGAGTCGTTGTAATATCCCAACTAAACTCGATACCTTCGGGTGAATCGTTGATTGTGGCATAAGCTTTCTCGGAAGGAGAAGCTGTTGCTCCGTAAACGATGTGCAACTTATAGCCAACGTCCATGTTTACATCGTTACCGATCGTGGAACGATAGCAGAACCCGAATTTCTTACGAATCTGCTGTCCAATGTAAACGCCGTCAACAACCTCTGAAGAACCGTCACACTCTGCAAACTCATCCGGATAGGTGTAAGCGGTGAGAGAGCCTTCAAGCTCCTCGGCAGAACGAAGATCGGCATAAAGGATATCGTCTGCATACATTTTATTAGACTCGGCACCTGTAGGACTCTCAGTAAATCCTGTAAGACCGTTCCACGGAACGCCTGTGCCGTAAGCGCCTGTAGTGTCCTGGACGTATAAAACGCCCATCTTAGTACCGGTTTCGAAATATTTTTCACCAGTTTTATCCCAAATAATTCTGGACATTTGTTTTCCTCCTAATAGTAAACAGTAAAAACGTAATGATATAAACTATCCGCTATGTACATCCGGTCAAACCTGCAATGCTTGAAAGTTCGTATCATAGCTTCGTAGTAATCGTTATCTGGAGTTGTAGTAATAAAAGTAACCATGTAACGTTTGTCGACTTTATAAACGTCATCATTAGCGTGACGCTGATTGTAGCCATCAACTTGATATCTGGCACACGGATACTTCATCTTGAGATTCTCGGGAGGCTGAAAATATGTGTTGTTATTGCCAAGGACTTCTTTTAACTTGTTACCAAGCTCAATCCTCCTCTGACTCATTGAATACCCCTCCCAAAGTTAAAATAAGGCGAGGAAACTCAACATCAACATTACTTACTTTCCACTTAGCGCCCTGCCAGCAGATGTAAACCATGTCAAAGAAGTGCTCCCTCGCATATGGGTCAGCGACTATAGAAATTCTGTTAGAAACAGTGATCTGGTCGTTGATATCAGTTCCGGAATTTCGTCCTCGGCCGAACGTTTCTACATCTCCGTAGTATGGATACTCCTTTATCGTTGGAGTCCAAATATCGGGAGATGTCTCTATCGATTCACTAAACCCGATGTTTCCATAGAATTTCATAGTTTTATCCTCATTTTGAATTATGAAGTCGGATTCTCCGGTTCAGTAGTTGCCGGCTCGTTAGTATAGTCAATAGTGGCCTCGGTAAGAGTCTCTGCGATAGACGGACTTCCATACCATCCGGGCTTATAGGTTCCGGCAGCTTTACGATCGGTCTTCTTAATGTCATTAACACTCATTCCGGTCGTATCATAAGTCTTGCCGGAGCCAACCTCTACGCCTCTGATTGTTGCCATAAGCTACCTCCTTAGGCAGTTGCCTTCTCTAAGATGATTGCGGATTTCGGCTTGATAAGAGCGCCGGAGCAACGAGTCTCGATAAGGTACTTCTGCTGGTTGTAGTCGATATCAAAGTCCTCAAACATAGAAACAGCACCACCTTTATCTGCGCCAACATTGTAGTCAGTCAGATTAACGATGATGCCCATAAGTTCTTTGCCGCCGGTTGTTACGTTCTCCATAACAGGAACAGTAACAATCTTGCTTACACGAAGAGCGGTAGCAAGCTCAGCTTCAGATTTATAAAGTTTATGTCCGATATCGTCTTCAAGCAGAAGCATATCTGTAAGGACGTCCTCTGTAGTAAACAGAGTCGGCTGTCCGGATCCCTTGTACTCTTTACGAGACTTAACTGCCATACGGATAAAGTTCTTAGCAGTAATATCGTCATCAGCACCAGCAACGACATCTACACGATGAGCAAAGAACGGATCGTCTTTGTAGATCGGACGGATATTCTGCTCATTGATCTTGGCGTCATCGGAGTTATTTCTTCCGTCACCGATAAGAATTGCACGAGCGATTTCCTCATCGAGCATCATTCTCATCTCGGACTTAAGCCAAGCGATAACGTCGAAATCAGTAATATCGATTACGTCATCTCTATCCATCTTCTGTTTCTTGTAGATAGTTGTGGGAGTGGTGGTACGCTTAAGCAAACCGAATACTTCTTCCTTCTTAAGCTTACCCTTCTGGTAGTAACCTTTGGCCCTTGCTTCGTCATCTGTGATATCGGCAAACATGGACTTAATTCTGCTAAAAGGTGTATGATGAGTGCCGTTCATAACAACCTGCACCCAATCCGTTTCTCTCTTGATAAACTCAGGTCTATCGGTAAGAGTTCTTGCATCCGGGAAGAGGTAGTCGATGTTACCAATACCGTAAGTTAACCCGTCAGTACCGGGATTACTTAAATTATCATCATCAGCGTGCATAAGCTCATCGGAGTGAGCCAGATATGCCTCTTTAAGAGAGCCAAGTCTCTTAGCGTCTTTCATCATAGCATCGAAATCGATGCCGCCATGCTGCAGGTAGTCTCCGCTATTATCAAATACGTTGTGCTTCACGTTTTCTCCTCCTTCGTCATCATCGTTGTCAGAGCCGCCCTTTTCATTGAGGGCCTGACCGATCATGTAATAAACTACGTTCTTCTGCTCTTCTGTGAGCTCGTTAAATACATCACCGATGGTCTTTTCTTTGTTGTCAGCCACGGGTTTCTCCTCCTTTTTGTCATCGTCAGCATGAGAAAGTATTTCTTCAGCCAAAGCCTCAATCTCTTCGTCATCCTCATCCATATCGGAATGCATGACGTCGATTACTTCATCCATATAGATGATTGCTTCGGTCGGTTCCTCATCATCATGCTCTAAGATGGGGTAGTCGATAATCGCCCCAGGATTAGCAGGAGATAAAACGAGACTCACCTCTCTAATAGAACCGTGAATTACGTTTCCAGCTTTCTGTTTAAGTTTGTTTGCATAAATCGAAAGTGCCCGAAGATCGCCGTGCCTTACCAGTTTCTTACAAAGCTGGCCTGTGTCGGTATCATTGAACGACCCATAAAAATAGACACCATCTTCTCGGTTTTCAAGAAGACCGTGTCCAATCACGTTTTCCGGTGAGTTATGATCGTGCTGATAGACCAACGGAACAACCTGACCATCCTGATCAATGAAAGCATCTTTCATGATAATCCGACCGTCGGCACACTTAAGATTATTTCGGGTAGCATAGCCCCCAAAATCATAAGTAGTTCCCATTTTGAATTTCTCCTTTCTGAATCTAATAGCCTTCGTCGATAGGCTCACCATCAACGTTCATGTGCTCTTCTTCAGGAGAAGCGTTTAGATTCGAATTTCTAAGTTCGTCAGCTCTTGGATCATTAGAAGGCTTAAATCCTAAGATTTGTCTGAATTCATTCGATGTCACAATCTCATTTCTTGTGAACTTATCTGCAAGCTCAGCAAGATCATTAGTCGGAGTAAGTCTGAACGGATCTCTAAAGAAAACAAGAGACTGCCCCTGAGTTCTGGCAGTCTTTGTAAGGAATTTCCTATTCATTTCATCGACTATCGCTGAAAGGACCGGCTCAATCGTACGGTTGTAGTAGTTAAGCATAGTCTTTTCGTCTGCTGTTCCATCGAATACACTTGTAGTAAGCCCAAGCTGACTGTAAACAACATTACTAAGGTATTCTATTTGCTTTAGAAGATTGTTTTCGACAGATCTGTTAAGCTGTGTGATTTTCTCAGTTCCATCGATGTAGGCGATGCCATACTTGGAGCCGGCAAGCTGCATTTCGATCTGCTTTCTACGCTCTTCTGCCTGTTTTCTTTTAGCGTCATGCTTTATGATATACGGAAGCTGAATAATAAGGTCGAGCTTCCCTGAGCTTGTCTGCTCATCAACTGAGTCAAGAAGCGAAAGCTTATACTTAAGCCTTTGAAGCATGGAGTTTGGCTCATTCATAGTGGCATACAATGGGTTTTCCACAATGGCCACCATATTCTTTGGAAGTATTAAATCCTCTTTCTTACCAGTATTCTCGTTGTAAACCCTTACCTTTATGTGTTTAGGAAACCATTCAAGAATCTGACCGGTTCTAAGAGTTTTAACATCAAAAGCATTTGACAGTACTGGATTTATGGTTGTATCAACCGGCACCAAAGCCACACATCCTTCGTCAAACATTGACATTACGGCATCCTGGATGAAAGCTCTGCCTGTCTGGTCGACGTTTGCTTCCTGGCTAAGACAATAATTAAGACCGGTATCGAGTTTCTCTGTATACCGGCCATTTTGATCAAGACGTACATGCTCTATGGAGATAGCGGCTACGTCCATCGCTATTCGATTGTAAATTGAGGTAACTATTGTCCTCTCGTTGCCCCTGGTAAAACGTAATCTATCAGGTCTTACCGATGAGGCATAACTTCCATACGGATAAAATACATTTGACTTACTTGTCGGATCCCGACTCATAAACGCATTCCATGCGTGTTTTAATCTATTCGTAAATGTTGGCATAGCTTATCTCTTCTTACTATTCTTAAGTCGCTCTCTTTGCTCTTTACGAGTTCCGAACTGCTCCTTAATATAGTTTATTTCTCCCTTTCGCATATAGGCAGCTTTTACAGTATGTGATGTTCCTGGGACAAGTCTCGTTAAAGTAGAAGCCACAAATACCGTAGCAGGTCTACCACTCTGTCCGAAACTATTTATCTCACTTACTGGCACATTAGAAGAACGGCTTATCATTGCCGATACCTGCTGATGCTGTTTTGTTCTAAAACCGATGGTTCCTCCTGAGAGATAAGGCATAGCCACTCTTCCGGCAATAGTACCGACTGCAGAAGCGGGTTTGGAATATTCATGCTCTCTTTTATCAAGATCTCTTGAAATCTCTGCACGCCTATCAAACTTGGCTTTCATCTTGTTAAGTTTAAGTTCTTTTCTGGCACTCATCGGCTTTCCTGAAGAAAGTTTCTTCTGAACTATTGAAGACTTAAACTCATTACGCTTGGTTCCCCAGGATTTATACTGGTAAGTACCGCCTTTTCTTGCCGCTCTATGCTCTCCCCATTTCATGCCAAGAACACCATAATGGTAAAGCTCAGAAGTCGGCGCATAAAATATGCTCATAAATTAATACCTCTTTATACCTCTATTGTACTCATCGCCGCTCAGCATAAACGGCTTAAAATCGGATATCACTCCAGTAGTTTTATTAATACTCACCAAAGAATCTATAACATTGGAAAGCGTTGCCTGTCCTTTAGGCCGCATATCAAATACGAAAACAGAATCATACTCGACACAACTGACAGGAGTAAGACCTGGAAAACCAGCCGTCATAATCGCTTTCGCTTTTTGTAAATCCATTACTTCTTCCTCCTCTTTCTAGGTCTGACTCCGCGAAGAGCTTTGTCGGAGAATTCCAAATTATCAGTTCGCATATGACATATTTCAGTCAAATGAACGTTTTTAAGATACTCGTTTATTCCATCGTTATGAAATGTTGCTCCTGTTTGGCAATCTCTATATACAACGTTTCCAGCCCGATCCACTTCATAGGAGATGCTATGGCCTCCTCCTTGTTTCCAATACATACAGAACTGCCCACGAGCACCTTGACCCTGTGATGATAATTCTTGCGTTATTTTTTGTGACGCCTGTTCAGAACTAAGTCCAGCATACTCGGTTCCCGTTACTTTAAACTTTCCGCCCTTATACCAGCTTTCTATTTCTTTAGGAGTGTTGGCGGTTTTAGTGTTAATCGACGAAGCTTCTACATCATAGCCTTTTCTTCGCATATCATAAGCAAGTGTACAATATGCACAGTTATTACGATATCCATAACGATCCGTGAGCTCTTTCGCAACTTCCTTAGTAACCAAAGAGTCGTCTAATAGTTTCATGCCTTCGGCTATAACTTGTTTTGCAGTTTCGTTTTTAGTAGAATAATTCGGATTTACACATTTCTGATCCTGATCCTCAGATAAAGACTTATTTTGTTTCGGAAGGTCGTCTAACTTCTTAGGATGATTACCCTCTTTTAATTCGTCATACCGACCACGAGTCCTGTTCTGATCTTCAATAGCTTTCTGAGCTTTCTCTGTCACATCTTTCACCGTCTTAGTGACTCCTGAAACTAAAGATCCGGCCGTTTTAAGCAAACCAGTAGCAGGATTTTGCTTATGGTCCTTACCAGTCAAATACGCCTGATACTCGTCTTTAGTATAGAAATATCTATAGCCCCTCTTCCAAGGTATTCTTTGATAGTACTTATGGTCTTTCGCTTTAAAACCCCGCTTCATACCCCAATGCCAAATTTCATCAGGGGAAACACTTGGCCCATAAAAAGTTCCCATTTTGAATTCCTCTAATCGAATGCGTCGGGATTAAGTTTATACGCAACATAAGCATCCATCATCGCCGCCACATTATCTATCTTCTCATCAGCTCTCTTCTTGTAGAGCTTTCTGTTTCCATTAGTATCTTCGATCGCTATGCAGTTTCCCATTGTAAAAACCATAAGGTCCTCGTCAAAGAGAAGCATACGATCTTCTGCAAGTTTCTTAAGCTCTCCAAGAGGCACAGACTCAGTCTTTGCTCCCTGGATTACTTTCTCAATTCCAAAAGGCCCGTTCTCTCGCTCCCATCGCTCTACAAAAGCTCTTGCGTTGTATGGGTCGTAGCCAAAACAGCATACGTCGTAGTTTGCTTCCTGTATATGCCTGTCAAGGTCGTCGTAGACATCCTCAAGATTAAGCACAATTCCGGGAAGAACTATTAAAGAGCCTTCTTTTATGAAGTCGTTGTACTTAAGCCTCATGGCAGGCTGTAACTTCATAAGCGTTGTCTCTGTTATATAGCTTCTGGTCTTTACACCAAACTCCCCACTGGATAGCGGGAATAAAAACGTAAATGCACAGAAGTCATCGCCACGAGAAAGGTCGGCACCTAAAGCGCAAGGAAGTCCCCAGAAAGACCTGCGTCTATGAGGCTGGGTCTCCTCGTAAGTAAAGAAGTAAGTATAGCCTTCCATCGGAATGCCGAATCTCTTTGCCAGAATATCATTCCTTGTGGCCGGAGCTTTCTCTGCACGGTCTACATCAAGCTGATATGTTTCATAAGTTACAGTCTTTCCAATATTTGGATTAGCTTTAACCCACATCTCAGGATCATTAACTTCTGAAATATCATCAAGCTTATACCACCAGATAGACACATGAGGGTTCTCGTAATCACCCTTAAGTATGTCCATCAATTCCATTTTGACAGTGTCGCCGCTGCCGTTTCGGACTGTTCCTTCAGAACTTGTAGCTACAATAATGTAGTCATCATTCTTTGAAGCCCCCTGTTCCAGTGCTCCGATAACATCTTCTCTGACATCACCGGAAAGCCACTCGTCGACTGTATTAATCCTTGAGTTAAGACCCTGAAGTTTATCGATCGACATAGGTCTTATTTCAACAAGGGAGCCTGTAATAAAATTCTCGATTCCTTTCTTTGTAGAAGCGAGTTTTACTCTATTAGCTTTTGGTCCAGTGGTATTATTGATTGAGCCATAAGTAAGGAATTTAAAAAGAGGACCTCTACTTCTTGTGATAGCGGTCCTCATTGGCGATAATACTTCTTCTGCCTGCTTCATAGTAGGAGCAGTATGTACCTGATGTGTGGTAGAGGTGTCGACGTTTAGAAAGTAATTTTGTATGTCTGACGCATACATTGATTTTGCCGCACCTCTTGCGACTATCAGGTATTGTTTGTTTGTAAGTCTCTTTCTAATACGCTTTAACTCATAGTGTCCACCATGGCCATCAGGATTTGGGACATAGACCGAACGCTCAACAAAGTAAAACCATGCGAATAAATCTTCTGCCCATAGCTTAAACGAATCAAGCAGGAACATATCCGAACCATCAGTAAGAGTAAGCTCATCTTCGCAGTAAGCTATGAATCCATTAATAGCATCAGGGTCGTAATAGAATCTTGGATCCTTGATACGCTCGTCGATACGGTTCATCTGCATGGAAATTTCCCTGCAAACGGGGATTTCACCACGAAGCACGGCATCACGGAATTTACCATAGTAGAATGGAGTAGCTGTATTAGATAGGTTCATAGGCTACCTCGAATGTTTGTAACGCTTCTTTGGAGCTCTTGTTCCCCAGCCCATCGGATCTTCTCCACGCATAAGCCTATTTGCTACTTTCTGATCTTGATAAGCATTGCCAAGCGTCTTCTTTGCTCGATTGGCAAGATCTTTCATTCGGTCCCTATTCTCGTCATTCCGCAACTGATCTCTCAATCCTTTTGTGTTTCCTGTATCAGTCTTCTTAGAACTGTCAGAATTATCCGATTTTGAATTTTCGTTATTACTGTTATCGGTATCTTTTCCACGAAGCTTATTAACGTCTTTTATTAACTGTTCTCCTGTGGAGTAAGCTTTGACAGCTGTCTGGCCATATCCAACAACAGTGTCTAAGATGTCTTTACCACGACTGAGCTCTTTAACACTCATCTCATGAAGCTTTTGCTCTGTGTTGATTCTATCAAGAGCCTTCTTAAGTTCCTCTGTAGTGTAAGCGTCCCTGTTTTTGTATAGTGCTGTAGGACTCTTAGCCAGAGTATCCAAGGTTTTCTGTCTCTTAGCAGCTCTTTCAGCCTCTTTCTCCTCTATTTTGGAAGCCTTTCTAGCCGCCTTGTTTTCTTTGTGAACTCGTGAAGCTTCTGAAATTTTCTTCTTAGTAGCTTCAGTCCCAGCCTTAATTCTGGCTTTAAGCCTGTCACGAAATCTCTTTTTACCAGCAGCATTTAATGGGTAGGGCGGGCCGTTCTCTACGCCCCAGCTTTGTCCCTTAATACCATGGTGATAGAGTTCGTCATCCCAATATCTACTCATTTTGAATTCTTCCTTTTTATTTATTAAGCCAATATTTGCCTTGGTTTATACGATCATGCTCTTCTTTAGTAAACTCATCTAATGGAGTCTTTCTAATTCTTTTAATATTCTTTTTTGCCTCATCTATATGCTTCTCATGCTCAGATATCGAAAAAATGGTTTCAAGTCTCAACGCTTTAATAGTATCTCTACGAGCTTTCTTCGAAGAAAAATTATTATAGCTCTCACCATATTCATCACGAAGAAGCTTATCATCACTCATTTTGTATCTACTACGATAGAAATCAAGCATTCCGCGAGAATCCTTAACTTTCTGTCTAAAGTTATCGATATCTTTTTCTCTCGATTGTCTTTTCTTTCTATCGTATTCTGCCATCTTAGAAGCGCTTTTTATTTTGGATCTTTTACGATCTCTACCTGTAGAAGTATATGCAGCTTTTCTAATCCCCCACTTCATGCCTATAACGCCATAATGATAAAGCTCTGAAGTAGGCGCATAAAACGTACTCATTTTGAATTCTTATCCTTATCGCCTTTAGTCTTATGTTTATAAACGTTCTCAAAAATCTTTCTATGCTCTTCAGAAGTAAAAGTCCAACGTTCGTCTTTCTGTTTATCAGAGTTTAAGATTTTCGCCATGTTTTCTTAGCTCCTCTCTCATATGATTAGTAGTGTTCTCGATATACGTATCCGATACCGGCCTACTTTCAATAGGTTTCAATACCTTATGGGCTTTGAAAATTATGACCGGATCTTTAGCATGGTTATAGATTCCCTGATTGTTATCGTCGACCATAGCATCATACTTTTTGCTCATTCTTTTCATATACTCAGAAGTAGATTTATAATAATGAGCCGCTTCCATGGCATGATTAAAAATTTCATAAGCAGTTTTATAGTCTGAATCAGACTTCATATTAGTAAGATCTAGAGATCTAATATTCTTTTTCATAGACTCTGAGGAACCCATGTTATATTCAATCAGTTGTGTCTGAATACCCTGCATCGTTCGAATAGCATCTTTACTATACTTCTTATCATTAACCAGATTCTTAAACTCATCAATCCGTTCCTGACGGGTTGGCATCTTTAAGTCTTTCACAACTTCATACTGATGTTCTGTAACTAATTGAGCCCCTTTATAACGTTTTAAATATGTGCTGAACGGTCCTTTATATACTGCATTATCCCATTCATCGTTCGTGTTATAAGTATACATAGGCTTTCCAGAACGCTGATAAGCACGAGCATTTGTATATTGTCCGGAAACACTACTTAGCTTATGGCCTTTACGCATGACCTTATCTTCGATAGGATAAGGAGGACCGTTCCTAACGCCCCATTGTTGTCCTTTAACTCCATGATGTTTAAGGTATCTGGTAGGGCTATAAAAAGTACTCATTTTGTTTAGTCCTTTTTATTTTTGTATGTTTTGTGATACGCTGTCCATTCCGGATTTGTCGTACCTTTCATCTCGGTAAAACCAAACTTCTTGGCTAATGCGATACTTGCTGTGTTGTCTCTGCGAACGTCCCAGTAAACATGAGTTATGTCAGGATTTTCATCAAGCCATTTTATACCTTTGGAAACAACGTCTGTAGCGTATCCCTTACCTCTATACTGATCACCACTTCGAGTAAGAACGCTTACAGCTGCTTCGTTGGCATAGTTTCCTTTATCGTCGGCTTCACTCCAAACGTCGAATGCTGAAACCGGAGTATCTTTATGCTTTAGGATAAACGAAGCTAACGTTTTACTGTATTCTTCCTGTGTGGTAAACTTCGCAGGGGCGTCTCCTCCGTTCAGTTTACGTTTCTCATCAAGAGACAACGTCTTGTATATATCATTAACAGCTTTAGCGTCTCTATGGGAATAACTGGTATCTCCGTAGATATGCTGACCCCACTTCATACCTTTACGACCATAGTGGTAAAGCTCATCCGAGTAATACATTTACTCATCCTCAAAAGTATTCTCCGGATCGACGTGGACATTGAGTCGCCACTCCATCTCTGAGATACTTTGCTTTAATGCTTCCATAACAGTTCCGTTTGTCGGTGGGTCGAAGACGAGACGAGTCTTCATGGCGACATAAGACTTTACCATGTAAAGCTCGGAGTTCTCGCCTAAGAAGTCTGCCCAGGTCTCGCTTGAGCCTGTTATGGAAAATCCCTTTGTTCCAACTCCTAACTGATTAAGTATCATCAGCACAGAGTTTATGTGTATAATAATGTCTGTGTTAAAAGCGTCGTAGGCAGAGTCTAAGCCTATAAGCTTCTTTACAGAATCTAAAATACTATCGTTCATTTTGACACTTTCCACGGACATGTATCGTTCTTTGTCCGGACTATTGGTGTTACGGCGATAATCTTTGAGTCATCTCCGTAGTGTATTGCGTTGTGTGTGTCGAGTGATACACAGATTAGAAACTCAGGATCCAGAATCTCATCTTTTCTCTGGTTTATGTCTCTTAGAGTTATAGGATTCATATGGTGGATTAACACTTTGCCGAATATGTCATGCCCTTCACAGGCCAGGTCACGGCCGTTATCCCTTAGAATTACAGCTCGTCTTACATCTTTCCACTCTTTTGAATGGTAGAAGACCTGGTTTAAATACCTGTCAAATCCAAAAGTGTTCTCACCAATTACTCCGTTTAGTTTCAAATACTTGTATCTCTCGGTAAAGTCTGGTATAGCAATAAGCTCTGAATAAGTTCTAATCTTCGACATGGGTTTGACCACTGTACTTTCTCATTGCAGTAATAACATCCGTGTACATACTCTCAATCGCTTCAGCCGAACGGTATGCTTCGGTCTTTGCTACTACTAGATCTTTCTCAAGCTGGAGCTTCTCGAGCTCGACCTGAGCTTTCTGGCTTCCAAGCTTTAGAAAATGTGTGGTTTCCTGCGAAGTTGCAGTTCCATCAAGGAGCCGCTGCTCTACAAGATCATATGCCAAAGAAATAAGCTGCTTTTCCCTGGCTTCAGGATTTAAAGCAGGTCTTACTTTTCTTGCACCAGACATGTCAGTTGGTTTCTTTTTAGGCATAAATAACCTCTCCTTTGTACTCCCTTACCTTTGCCAGCATCGTTAGAACGAAAATAACCACAATTTATGCTATAAGAAAGGAGCCAACTTATGAACAAAGAGGATTGATGATGCTGGCAAGGGTAAAAAAGTATTCAAATATAATTCCCCCGGAAAAAATCGCAAG